>ERZ772906.1621-NODE-1621-length-12189-cov-3.190209_pt1 | contig 12189 bp, 10 predicted proteins | sample MGYA00511338_ERZ772906 | MGnify/ENA primary metagenome ERZ772906 (study PRJEB29015, sample SAMEA2738076) | human oral metagenome | biome: human oral; feature: human-associated habitat; material: saliva | place: China | collected 2212 ... | reverse complement strand
CCCTGATTTTAAACATTTTTAATTGGTTACATTTTTATGAGATTAGTCCCTCTCAATCCCATCCATTATACATGAATTTTGGGGAAAATGTAACTCCCCTATTTTTGCGTGACTTTTAAGTTAACCTTAACAGTTCCAGGCTGAACCGTAACACCTTCTGCCTTAAGGTCTATGGTTTTTGAAGTGTCCTTAGTCACTTGACTAATGTCGACTGGGACTGTGATGCTATCAATCTTATCCATAGCTTCTTGGCTACCAACGATAGTCACATACCCACGATCAAAGCTATAGCTGATACTAGACACATTGCTAGCCTTATCTCCAGTCAGTTCGACCTTGACAGGGACAGATTTGCTTAATTTTCTCAAACTAATCTTTGCATGTACCTTAGCTGGTGAGATAGAGCTTGCTAGGACTGTACCATTTGTCGAAACTGCTTGAAGAACCAAGTTACCATCATAATCTTCAGACAGGTTGGAATCACCTTCCAATACTGCTTGAACATGGTCAATCTGATTAATGATATCTTCACTCGAGGTCACTTCTACCTTGGTGTTATCCAGGCTAACCTTTTTAACCTCATAGCCATTTGCCAACTTATCAGAAGTGATGTTAGCTACTACGTCAAAGGTCTTGCTGGCTTTTTTACCAATAGTTGCTGTCAAGGTTGATGGTGACACTTGCGCAGACATTCCGGCTGGAAGATCCTTAACCTGAATAGGTACTCGACTGGTTCCTTGGCCTAAATTTGACAAATCAGCAACTAATTTAAAGTGACGTGTATCACTACTTGTCTCAGTCGTTAACGCCAGTTGTGTTGTCGCTGTCAAATAGACTTCGGCATCATAGGAATAACCACTGATAAAGTACTTATCACTATCATATTTAATATCCACAGGAACCGACTCAACGGTTTGTGTAAAGGTATTAGATGCACTTGAGCTATTGTTTTTATTTTGCGTATTTCCCGACCATGCCGTGAAAAAGAGTACCACAGCAAAGAAGAGAGCAACTAGCATCTGCCATAAACGATCGTTTTTAAAGAAATTTACCAAACGCTTCATTTTTTGCTACCTCCAATCCAACGTTGGAAGAATGACTGACGTGGTTCTTGTTCTTTCAACAAGATAAGACTCAACTCTTGTTCAAATTCTTGAACAGAGAGATCATGGATGAAATTTCCCTTGTAAGCAATGGAAATCGCACCAGTCTCCTCTGACACAACAAAGGTAAGCGCATCTGTTTGTTCTGAAAGACCAATGGCAGCCCTATGCCTAGTTCCAAATTCTTTGGAAATCTTATTAGATTCCGTCAATGGCAGATAAGAACAAGCCGTTGCAACCTTGTTATCTCTGATGATAACTGCCCCATCATGAAGCGGTGTATTTGGAATGAAAATATTAATTAAAAGTTCCCCAGTCACCACCGCATCAAGTGGAATTCCAGTCGCAATCTGCTCTTGTAAGGTCTGAGTCTGTTCAATAGAAACCAAGGCCCCAATCTTACGAGGACTCATGTACTTAACAGCTTTAACGTAGGCTTGAACCAACTTCTCGTCTGAGCTAACCTCTTTATTTTGCAAAAAATGCTGAGGCGTACGTCCAAAGGTTTCAAGAGCAGAACGAAGCTCTGGCGCAAAGATCACAACCGCCGCAATGGCTCCATAGTTGATGACCTGATTCATCAAATAAGAAATCGTCGTGAAGCCTATAAAATCAGAAATCAGTTTGACTAAAATAAATAAGACAACCCCTTGAACAAGGGTCATAATTTTTGTCCCTCGTAGGGCTCTAATAAAGCGATAAATTAAAAAAGCAACAATCAATATGTCCAAACTATTGACGATAACTTTCAGCGGACTATCAAAGAGTGACCGCCAAAAATCAATATCAATGGACGAAAGTATTCCCATACATATCACACTTTCTTTTAATTTTTAAACAGTTTCTATTATACCACGAATTCTAACTATTTTGAGACTACAATCACTACTTTTTGTGATAAAATAAATTCATGACTATGAAAACTACCATGGGAATTCTGGCGGGTAAAGCTAGCCATTTCGTCCTTTCAAAATTGGGACGTGGTTCAACCCTGCCTGGAAAAATTGCCCTTAAATTTGACAAAGATATTTTAGACACTTTAGCCAAGGACTACGAGATTGTCGTTGTCACTGGAACCAACGGTAAGACTCTGACAACAGCTTTAACAGTAGGTATTCTTAGAGAAGCTTTTGGTGAGATTGTGACCAATCCTAGTGGGGCCAATATGATCACAGGGATTACTTCTACTTTCCTAACAGCTAAAAAAGCCAAGTCTGGTAAGAAAATCGCTGTCTTGGAAATTGACGAGGCTAGCCTTCCAAAAATCACTGAATACATCACTCCAAGTCTTTTTGTCTTCACAAATATTTTCCGTGACCAAATGGACCGCTATGGTGAAATCTATACCACTTATCAGATGATTTTAGATGGTGCTGCTAAGGCGCCTGAGGCTACTATTTTGGCTAATGGAGACAGTCCTCTTTTCAATTCTAAAGAGGTAGTCAATCCCGTGCGTTTCTACGGTTTTGACACTGAAAAGCATGATCCAGAGCTGGCACACTATAATACTGAAGGCATTGTCTGCCCTAAATGTGAGAGTATTCTTCAGTATCGCCTTAATACTTACGCTAACTTGGGTGACTATGTGTGCCTTAACTGCGACTTCCACCGTCCAGAATTAGATTATAAGCTGACAGAGTTGACTAAAATCACCAACACTACTTCTGAATTTGTCATTGATGGACAAGATTACAAGATTAATGTCGGTGGTCTTTATAACATCTACAATGCCCTTGCTGCTGTTTCTGTCGCTGAATTCTTCGGAGTAGCTCCAGAGCAAATCAAAGCTGGTTTTGATAAGAGCCGTGCTGTCTTTGGACGCCAAGAAACTTTTAAGATTGGTGACAAATCATGTACCCTCGTACTAATTAAGAATCCCGTAGGAGCCAGCCAAGCTCTTGACATGATTAAACTTGCAGATTATCCATTTAGCTTGTCAGTCCTTCTTAATGCTAACTATGCTGATGGTATTGACACCAGCTGGATTTGGGATGCCAACTTTGAAAGCATTCTCGAGATGGATATCCCTGAGATTAATGCTGGTGGTGTTCGCCATTCTGAAATTGCCCGCCGTCTTCGTGTGACTGGCTATCCAGAGGATAAGATTACGCAAGCAGAAAAACTTGAAGATATTATGGCTTTGATTGAAAAACAAGATTGCGACCATGCCTATATCTTGGCGACCTATACTGCCATGCTTGAATTCCGTGATATTCTTGCTCAACGTCATGCTGTCGGAAAGGAGATGAACTAATGACCTATACTTCACTCAAATCTCCAGAAAATCGTGACTACACCTATGACCTAAATGTTGCCCACCTTTACGGTAATCTGCTCAATACCTACGGTGACAACGGTAATGTCCTTATGATCAAATACGTGGGTGAAAAACTTGGTGCTAAGATGACCTTCGACATTGTTTCAGTTGGAGATGACTTCGACAAGGACCACTACGACATGGTCTTCTTTGGAGGTGGTCAAGACTACGAACAATCTATCGTTGCCAAAGATCTCCCATCTAAACGTGATGCCATTGGTCAATTCATCCAAGATAATAAAGTAATCCTAGCCATCTGTGGTGGTTTCCAACTTCTTGGACAATATTACATCCAGGCTAACGGTGTCCGCATTGATGGTATCGGTGTTATGGGGCACTACACCCTTAATCAAGAAAATAACCGTTACATTGGTGATATCAAAATCCATAACGAAGAGTTTGATGAAACTTACTATGGTTTTGAAAATCACCAAGGACGTACCTTCCTTTCTGATGATGAAAAACCACTTGGCAAAGTGGTCTACGGTAATGGTAATAACAAGGAAGATGGTACTGAAGGGGTCCACTATAAAAATGTTTATGGTAGCTACTTCCATGGTCCGATTCTTTCTCGTAATGCTAACCTTGCTTACCGCTTGGTAACAACTGCCCTTCGTAACAAATATGGCCAAGACATTGAATTGCCAAGTTATGATGACATTCTCTCAAGTGAGATTGCTGAAGAATACGCAGATACTAAATCAAAAGCAGAATTTGAGAAATAATTCTATGACATAGCAAAATAGCGAAACCCTAAGGTTTCGCTATCTTTTCATATCTATTTCCAAAGACGTCTTTTCTTCAATCTATCTTCAATTTTACGATTATCAATCCTTAAAATGGCAATCATATCAAACAAGAGCCAAGTTCGTTTAGGATAAACAATGTATTTTGGAGACCATATTGGAGAGAACTTCTCCTTATAACGTTGGAGTCCACTAAAAGAGTAAAAACGCTGGGCAAAGACATAGACCAAATTGGCAACCTTCTCTTCTAAGAAACTATCTTCTTCAGTACCCACATTCGCGAGTGGAGCCATTCCCATATCGAAGTACTGCTTTCCTTCTGCTTGGAAATACTGGAAGAGTTTGACAAAGAGGTAATCCATGATACCTTCAGGTGCCTTTTCAAAATCATAACGCATAAGGTCAATCGTCGCCACCCGTTTGTTTTTGGTTGGCATGATATTAGCAAAGGCTACAATTTCTCCTTCCTCACTCTCCACAATAGCAATCGGTGCTTGCTGCAGATAGGCTTCATCAAAGAAACCAAGAGAGAAGCCCTTCTCCTTACGACCGTTAAGCCAAATATCTGAGACAGCCTTCATTTCTTGCATCTGAGTCTCTGAAAATGGAGGATCAAGCAACTTAAACTGGAAACCTGCTTTTTCGACACGATTGGTTGGTTTACGGAACTTCTTACCATGCTTACCATCGACAGAGAATGTCGTCAAATCAACCATGGCGTTTTCCCCAAATTTCATAAAATCAAAGCCATAATCATGAAGCATCAGGGTAATACTCTCGTCTGCCTCATAAAACAAGGCTTGTAAATTCCAATCTGATAGTGTCTTCAAGAAAGATTCCCAAGCTGCTCGGTAATAGTTTTCATTACCTATTGGATTTCCCATAACCACACACTTATTGCTGGTTTGTGCAAATTGGAAAACTACCTGGTCTTGTCCATCAACACGATACCAAAAGAGGCGTTTATCATGTAAATAAGCCAAGGCACTTTCTGATGCACCTCCGTATTTCTCAAGGAGAGCTGTGAAGCGCTCATCATCCATACTTTGACCAAAAGGCCTACGGGGTGCCAAAATTCTCAAGACTCCCCAAACAATAGTTGCAATGATAACTGATGCCAGTAAAATATCAAACCAAATATGAACAAAATGTCCAAGAACATCCCGGTTCTTAGGTGGCAATAAATGAGACCAAAAACCGCTGCCACCCAGAACAAGAAGAACCAGAATAGTAAAGGCTAGGAAAAGGAAATCCTTTGTTTTGTCTTCCCAACTATAAACAAAGTAACGATGATACAACCTCTTTCTGATAATCAACATAAGCACCAAAGAGAGTACAATTAGGAAAGACATGGCCCAAGAAATACCATTGAGATTGACATAAATCAAGGTCAAGACAAAGGTTATTAAGGAAGCAATGAAAGCTCCCTTAACCCGACGTCTGATGAGACGAGCCATGAAAATGAATAGGGTTCCAAATAGGATACTTGGGAATTGCCAAATCAACTGTTCCTGAATAGGATCAAAACTGCTAATAAAGTAGACATTTGCCAAGCGTTCTGGGATTAAGGCTGACAAAATCAAGAAAATCCCTAAAAAACGCAGCAAATACACGAGAAAACGGTGGAGAGTTCCACCAAATACTCGTGAAGAAAGTTTGAAGTATTTCTCGTTGATACGCCCTCCCATGTGTTTGAAAAAGAAGACAACACCTAACAAGAAGGGAATAACGTAGTAAGTTAAACGAAAGAGCAAGAGCAGACTAACCGCAAGAGCATTACTAACCCCCATAGAGGTCAGACCGGTAATCACAATCAAATCGAAACTACCAATCCCGCCCGGAATCATAGAGAAGATACCAATAATAACCGCTAGGAAATAAAGAGGAATCAGATTATAAAGAGGAACATGCAAGCCCATTAAATAAGCTACACTTACAAAGCTTCCAAGGGCCGTTCCCCATTCAGCTGTCGAAGCTAAAAGAAGACTTAGCCTCGTTTTCAATGGTACTTGACCAAAATAGGCTAATTTTTCACGACTAGAAACAAAGAAAATAAAAGGCAGATAAAGGAAAATACCCAGTAACAGTAACCAATACTTTCTTAAATCCGGACTTAGAGGGAAGAACCAAAAGACAGCGAATACCAAACCACTTAAAAGGGATAGGCCCGACATAAAGTAAGGCAATAAACGAGAAAGTGCCTTAACACCCGTCTTTTCCTGCCCATCCTCAGAATAAAAGGAATATCGCAGACCCACATCGACCAAACCAGCAAAACCAGCTAAATTATTAATGGTATTAACAGCCCAACTTGTTTCTAAGATATAGGATTTGGAATAATCCGTTTCTAGCTCCTTATTCAGTATGATGTCATAAAAGAGCATGGGGGAGACAGCGACTAGCCCGACGATAGCCATCAAAACAAGATGCCAAATAGACAAACCGGCCAGAGCTGACTCAAGTGACTCTAAAGTGATGGTCCGTTTGAGGCGAACCAATTCTATGACGACAAGAACCGTAATCGAGATAAAGAAGATAGATTTAACGGCCGCTTTTAAAGGTTGAAGTCTCTCTAAAAGACGCTTCATGCCACCACCTCTTTTCGACTAATTCTCACAAGCTCACGAATCATTTGATTGAAAATCTTATATTTACGTTGAGCTAGACGATGCCCTTCTCGACGTTGGACATAGAGCTTATGAATTGGAAAGAGGTCCGAAATCTCCCTAGAATGCCTGATACTGATAACATCCCTTTGCCCCATAACTACCCAAACAGGATAGGCAGCCTGATGTAGACGTTCCCTATCTAGTGGCAAGTCATGAAGCATAAGCCCCGTTACCTGAGCCATGATATCCATTTTAGATGAAAATGGTGACAAGGCTTTTAAGCAAAGATACTGTAGATAGACCGCGAATCTTGAGCGTCTCGTCAACCCATTAAAGGTCATATTTCCCGCATTAAGCAAGAGCCCTGCAATCCGGTCAGGATAACGACTAGCATAAACCATAGCCAAATTGGCACCGTCACTATGACCGACAAATAAGGCCTTCTTGATATTCAAATATTGCAAAATTTCCTCCAAATCGGCAGCCATCTGTTCAAAGGTCATCTTAACACTCTGACGACTGGACCTGCCGTGATTACGACTATCAATGAAAATTAAACGATAGTCTCGATACAGAATTCCTTGCTTACCAAAGTAATTTCCTGACAAATTATTGCCATGCAAAAACACAATTGGAAAGCCTTTACCGAGATCACGATAATAGATGATTTGACCATCTTTCACTTTGAATTCCATAATATTACCTACCTTTTCACTAACACATTCTTATACGATAATTAGTCTTATAAGGCATTGAGGCTGATGAATTGGACTTATCCCATTCCAAAACCATCTAACCCTCTTCACTCCATTATAACACTTCCACTAGGAAAGAGTCAGAATATTTGTGCATTTTCTGCAAAAAGAAAAAGCCTTTTCAGGCTTCTCTTCTTATTGTTCGAAAGTTTGTTGAGCGATGAGTTTGTTATAGTTTTCTTCATCTTCTTGATTATCACGGACAACCTTAGATACTGTAAAGGAAGATGAAATCAAGCCAACACATCCCATGAGGTAGTAACCCTTAACCATCAAAGGCTCTTTAAGGGTATAGAGGCCTACCAACATCAAGATTACGAAGAAGGCAAATGATCCCCATGCCATCATGTTGAAAGATGTTGTGTTACGATACACTTTTTTCTTTACTTTGTTCATAAAGTTAGTCTCCTTTTATATACTAAGACTATTATACCAACAATGTAAGCCTTTCACAACTCAAAACATGAAAAGGCTCTCATCATTCCTTAACCTTCCAACTGTTCTGATAAGTCACTCCACTCTTCCATCAGAGCTTCTTGAGAAACTGATAAGTCATCCAGCTCTTTCTGCAAGTCAGACAATTCTGCCACATCATTTGTTTCAAGCATGGCAACAGATATTTCCTCCAAGCGTTCTTCAATAGTCTCAAGCTCATTTTCGATTTGCTCAATACGTCGGCTTAGTTTACGCACCTCTTTTTGACTAGCTTTTTGAGCTTGATAATCACTAGCTCCCGCTGAAGCCACTTGGACTTCCTCTGATACTTGATTTTCCTCTGCCTCAAGACGTGCTAACTCTTCAAGCTCCGCCTTCTTTTCAAGGTAGTAATCGTAGTCTCCAAGATAAATGGTCGCTCCATCCTCAGAAATTTCCATCACTTTGGTTGCCACACGGTTGATAAAGTAACGGTCGTGGCTGACAAAAAGAAGCGTTCCATCAAAGTCGATGAGGGCATTTTCCAAGACTTCCTTACTATCAATGTCCAAGTGGTTGGTCGGCTCATCTAGGATGAGGAAGTTGTTGTTTTCCATTGATAATTTAGCTAGGAGCAAGCGAGCCTTCTCACCACCCGAAAGCATGGAAACCGACTTTTTGACATCATCACCTGAGAAGAGAAAGGCTCCCAGACGGTTACGAATCTCAACTTCAGGAGTTGTCGCAAAATCATTCCACAACTCATCAAGAACAGTGTTTGACGGTGTCAAGGCAGATTGGGTTTGGTCATAGTAACCCACTTCAACATTGGCACCATAAGTTGATGTTCCCTTGATAAATGGCAGTTTACCTACTACCGACTTGATAAAGGTTGTTTTTCCGATACCATTAGGTCCCACAATGGCAATGGCATCCATCTTCTTAACATCCAGAGAAATAGGCTCTGAGAGAATCTCATCGTCATAACCAATAGCAGCATCCCTAACAGTCAAAACTACATTTCCAGAGACCTTATCCGCATGGAAAGTCATATTAGCTGACTTTTGACCTTCTGTTGGCTTATCCAGACGTTCCATTTTCTCTAGCTGTTTACGACGGGCTTGAGCACGCTTAGTTGTAGAGGCACGGACAATATTACGATTAACAAAGTCCTCCAACTTAGCAATTTCCTTTTGTTGCTTTTCGAAGTTCTTTGCTTCAGTAGCCAATTTTTCAGCCTTGAGATCCATGAATTTTGAATAGTTTCCGACATAACGATCTAAACTATGTTTGGTCAAATCCAGGGTTACTGTCGCCACCTTATCCAAAAAATAACGGTCGTGACTGACAATGATTAGAGCTCCCTGATAATTGACCAAGTAATTTTCCAACCAGGCAATGGTCTCGATATCCAAGTGGTTGGTCGGTTCGTCCAGTACCAAGAGCTCAGGCTTCTCAAGCAGCATTTTCGCCAAAGCCAGGCGCGTGTTTTGCCCTCCAGAAAGATCTGAAATAGGCATCTCCCACATGCTTTCATCAAACTTAAAACCATTGAGAATAGCTCTGATATCAGATTCATAGGTAAATCCACCTCGCTGTCTGAAATCCTCGGAAAGTCGATCGTAGTCAGTCATTAACTTGTCCAAATCAGCCCCAGTCAACTCGGCCATCTTCATTTCCATGTCACGTAGACGTTTTTCATCTGCACGTAGGTCTGCAAAGACATTTAACATTTCCGCATAGATGGTATTGCTAGACTCAAAGCGACTATCCTGAGCCAAGTAAGACAAATTCAAATCACGTTTTGTGTTGATTTCACCACTCGTCGGCGCTTCCTCTCCAACCAAGATTTTCAATAAGGTTGATTTTCCAGCACCGTTACGGCCAACCAAGGCAATACGATCACGTTCATCTACCTGAATATTAATATTATCAAAGAGCACATCTCCTGAGAAAGAGCGCTCAATCTTGTTTCCTTGTAAAATAATCATAACGTTTCAATTATACCAAAAAAGCCAAGCTCCTGCTTAGGCTTTCTGACTTTCTTTCAAAATGCTTGCTACCTTAGTATTAATCAAGTCAATAGCAACAGTATTTGTGACACCTTCAGGAATCACCACATCTGCGTAGCGTTTCGTAGGTTCGATAAACTGGTGGTACATAGGTTTAACCACACTGATATATTGCTCAATGATACTATCCAAGCTACGGCCACGCTCTTCCATATCACGTTTGATACGACGAATAATACGAATGTCATCATCAGTATCTACAAAAAGCTTGATATCCATCAAATCACGCAAACGTTTATCCTCAAGTACCAAAATCCCTTCAACAATGAAGACATCCTGTGGTTCCTGACGATAAGTCTTTTCACTACGAGTGTGTTGGGTGTAGTCATAAATGGGAATATCCACTGGACGCCCAGCAATCAGCTCATTGATGTGTTCAATCATAAGATCTGTATCGAAGGCAAAGGGATGGTCGTAGTTAGTTGACACACGCTCTTCAAAAGTCAAATGTGACTGATCCTTATAATAAGAATCATGCTCAATCATGGCAATTTTCTCATCTGGAAAATTTGATAGAATGGCACGAGAAACACTGGTCTTACCACCACCAGAGCCACCCGTAACCCCAATAATAATCGGTTTTTTAGGCATGGTAAATTCCTATCTAATATAGTCTTTCTTATCTATTCTACACTAAATCATGATATAATAAAAGCAAATCCATATAGAAAATGAGACTTTTATGTTTAAAAACTTTCCTGAACAATGGCAAGACCTCCTTAAAGAAAAAGGAATCACTACAGAGACTGCCATTCAAAAAGAACTCTTTACACCAATCACTGAAGGAGACAATGTCCTAGGTATCAGTCCTACAGGAACAGGTAAGACCCTTGCCTACCTTCTTCCACTGCTCCTCACACTCAAGCCAAAAAAAGCTCAGCAATTGCTTATCCTAGCACCTAATTCTGAACTTGCTGGACAGATTTTCGACGTAACCAAACAGTGGGCTGAGCCACTAGGACTCACTGCCCAGCTCTTCCTTTCTGGCTCTAGTCAAAAGCGACAAATTGAACGCCTGAAGAAAGGACCAGAAATTCTCATCGGAACCCCTGGCCGTGTCTTTGAGCTGATTAAACTCAAAAAGATCAAGATGATGAACGTCAATACTATCGTCCTTGATGAATTTGATGAGCTTCTCAGTGATAGCCAATACCACTTTGTGACAAAAATCAGCCACCATGTTCCTCGTGATCATCAAATGATCTATATTTCGGCAACCAACAAAATTGACGATCAAGATCTTGTCGAAAATACTATCGTTTATGACCTATCTGATCAGGAACTAGACACTATTAAACATTATTATATCAGTGTTGATAAACGTAACCGTGTCGAACTTCTCCGTAAGTTCTCCAATATTCCTGACTTCCGTGGCCTTGTCTTTTTCAACAGTCTTTCTGACCTTGGTGCTACTGAAGAACGCCTCCAATTTAACGGAGCTTCAGCAGTATCATTGGCAAGTGACATCAACGTCAAATTCCGTAAGGTTATCTTGGAAAAATTCAAGAACCATGAGATTTCACTCTTACTAGGTACTGACCTCTTGGCACGAGGCATCGATATTGAAAATCTGGAAGTGGTCATCAACTTCGATATTCCTCGAGACCGTGAAGCCTACACTCACCGTGCAGGTCGTACCGGCCGTATGGGAAATGAAGGTAGCGTCATTAGCTTGGTAACCCATCCAGAAGATCTCAAAAAACTTAAAAAATTCGCTAAAGTATCAGAACTGGTTCTTAAAAACCAAGAACTCCACGAAAAATAAGGCATTACAAAAGCACTTCAGTTTACTCTGAAGTGCTTTTAACATATACAGATTAGGCTTTTTTACCAAAGTCCTCAATCATTTGTTCCATTTCCTCACGACTTGGAGTTGTCAACATATAAAGGAAGTCACCTTGCAACTCTGCAAAGGCTGCAGGCATGATTTTCTTAACTTTAAGTTGTTCACGATACTTATCAAAAAGTTCTTCTTCTGAGTAAGCATAGTGTGAGCTTGCACGACGTGAAGTCGCCAAACAGTAAAGCGGCTCAAACTGAGAAACTGGGAATGGTTCGCCAGCAACGATATCCGCATAGCCCTTGTACAAATCAAACGAATGAGCATAGTTATAGACATCAATAGTGAAGCCACCTGCTGGTCGGTTGTTATATTCAATAGCAATATAATCAT
>ERZ772906.1619-NODE-1619-length-12189-cov-27.294379_pt1 | contig 12189 bp, 15 predicted proteins | sample MGYA00511338_ERZ772906 | MGnify/ENA primary metagenome ERZ772906 (study PRJEB29015, sample SAMEA2738076) | human oral metagenome | biome: human oral; feature: human-associated habitat; material: saliva | place: China | collected 2212 ... | reverse complement strand
GAAAGGCTAAAAGAATTCGTATGTCAATACAAGTAAAGAATTTAACACATATATATAGTAAGGGTATGCCGGATGAACAGCTAGCCTTAGATGATGTCAGCTTTGAGATAGCAGATGGCGAGAAGGTGGCAGTTATAGGGCATACGGGCTCGGGCAAGTCTACTTTGATGCAGCACCTGAACGGTATAATTAAGCCAAGTTCAGGTAGTATAATCATCGGAGATACGGATATAACAGATCCGAAGACTGTGATGAAGGATGTTAGACGCAGAGTTGGGCTAGTTTTTCAGTACCCTGAATACCAGTTATTTGAGGAAACCGTAGCAAAGGATATTGCCTTTGGCCCTAAGAATCTAGGACTTAGCGAAGGGGAAATCGATGAAAGAGTCAGAGAGGCAATCAAGCTAGTTGGACTTGACTACGATGATATTGCTGAGAGGTCACCTTTTGAGCTTTCTGGAGGACAGAAGAGAAGAGTTGCCATTGCAGGAGTAATTGCGATGGAACCAGAGATTTTGATACTCGATGAGCCGACGGCTGGTCTTGACCCAGGGGCACATAAGGAAATCCTCAGGATGATTGAGAAAATCCACAGTGCGCAGAACAATATAATTATCTTTGTAAGCCATAATATGAGCGATGTTGCTGAAATGGCAGACCGCGTGATGGTTATGGATGAGGGTAGAATTTTGATGATGGATACACCTGAGCTCGTGTTCTCAAGGCATGAAGAACTAAGTGCGATAGGTCTTGATATTCCGCCGGTTACTGAGCTGATGAACGACATTAGAGCCTGCGGTGTGGATGTACCAGCAAATGTTCTTAATATTGAGGATGCAAAGACGGCACTCCTAGCATATCTAAAAAATAAGAATGCAGGCAATGATTCATCAAAGCCAGAGAGAGGAGAGTCCAATGATTAGGGATATAACCTTAGGACAGTACTATTCTGCCGACTCAATCCTCCATAGACTCGATCCGAGAACGAAGATAATGGCAACACTAATATTTATCATAGAGCTTTTCCTTGTAAAGGGATTCGTTGGCTTTGCTGTATGCGGAGCAGCTCTTGCTGTTTGTGTTGCTCTATCAAAGGTACCAATTTCTTTTATCTTGCGTGGTCTGAAGCCAATATTTATGATTTTGGCGTTCACCTTCTTTTTGAATATCTTCATGGTCGATGGACATGAGATTTTCAGATGGAAGTTCATAAAAATAACTACAGAGGGAATCTACCTTGCGCTCTTTATGAGCCTTAGACTGATTCTGCTGATAATAAGTTCATCGGTTTTGACACTTACAACAAAGCCTATCGCTTTGACTGACGGCCTCGAGAAACTTATGGCTCCTCTATCAAAGCTACGCGCTCCTTCACATGAGATTGCAATGATGATGTCCATTGCATTGAGATTCATACCATTGCTACTTGATGAGACTGATAAGATAATGAAGGCTCAGCAGGCGAGAGGTGCAGACTTTGAAAGCGGAAACATTCTAAGGCGTGCAAAGTCGATGATTCCGATACTTGTACCGCTATTTGTAAGTGCATTTAGAATAGCTCAGGATCTTGCAATGGCAATGGAAGCTAGATGCTACCGTGGTGGCGCAGGAAGAACGAGAATGAACGAAATCAAATTTGATAAACTGGATTTCATGGCGATTGCTGCCTGTCTAGCCTTCCTAGGCGTGGTTATCGCGATGAGAATTTTACTATAGGTTGGTTATATGAGACAGAGAAAAATCAAGGATATAGATCAAAAGCTTAGCGATTTTGATGATGTAATAATTCCAAGCTCGGAAGGGCACAGCGGAAACTGGAGGAAGCTGTTTGATAATGGAGCAAATAAGCCATTGTTTTTAGAAATTGGCTCGGGTAAGGGTAGATTTATAACAAGCAGTGCAAGCCAAAATCCAGATGCGCTTTTCCTTGCTGCAGAGGGACTTGCGAGCGTAATCATACGCGGCATGGTCAAAAGCAGGGAGATGGAACTTGATAATATCAGATTTATAACGACATATATAAATGACATGGAGAGAGACTTTGCTGAAGGAGAGCTTGATGGCATATTTATGAATTTTAGCGATCCTTGGCCTAAGGCAAGACATGCAAAGCGCAGGCTCACACATAAGGACAGACTTCTTCAATATTTAAAGGCGTTAAAGCCTGGAGGTTTCATAAGGTTTAAGACCGATAACGATGACCTCTTTGATTTTACGCTTGAGCAGATAGAGGAATGCAAGGCCTTGGCAAGCTTTGATGTTACAGGACTTACGCGTGACCTTCACGCAAGTGAGTTCAGCGAGATTAGCCCCATGACAGAGTATGAAGAAAAATTTTCTTCACAAGGAAAGAATATAAATTATGTTTCTATCCGTAAACAATAGGTGTATAATATAGGAGTATACTGATTGCATAAGCTGAGGGAAAGGCTTTGCATGAAGTCTAGTTTAAGGGTTTTATTCCCTTCGCCTGCTCAAGGGAAGAGAGGTTGATATGGGATCATTCGGTAAGAATATAAACAAATATATAGAAGAATTTAAAGCTGAAGAGGGCATACTGCTTTTGGATGTCAGAGAGCCTGACGAGTACGCCTTGGGAAGAATCCCAGGAAGCATCAATGTTCCGCTCAGCGTTTTTGAAGGGATAGAAGATGAGGTGCCTAACAAGGGGACCAAGACTTTTGTCTACTGCTTGTCAGGTGTGCGCAGCGAAACGGCAGCAGAATTCATGAAGAGTAAGGGCTATGATGATGTAACAAACATCGGTGGCATAGCTACATACGAGGGAAAGTTAGAAAACTAGTTAATTAGTAAGTTGATTTTTGAGGGGGAGAAGATATGAAGATTCGTCTCAATTATAAACAGAAGGGAAAAGGCAAAACCCTAATACTTCTACACGGAAATGGTGAAAGCAACAGCTATTTTGCTGCTCAGATGGATTACTTTGCAAAGAAGTACAGAGTAATAGCGTTAGATACTAGAGGTCACGGAAAATCTCCGAGAGGAGAAGAACCTTTCACGATTAGACAGTTTGCAGATGATCTTGCTGACTTCATGAAGGAGCATTCGATCAAGAAGGCTAGCATCCTGGGGTTTTCAGATGGTGGAAACACTGCGCTTTGCTTTGCAGCAAAATATCCTGAGCTAGTTGATAGACTCATAGTTTGGGGAGCAAATCTATATCCGTCTGGCGTTAAGAATATCGCTTTGATACCAATCAAGATATTGCGAAAGATAGTGGATTTAATTTCCAAGATAGATATACGCGCTAAGCTTCACTCGGAGAAACTAGCGCTAGTTACAAATGAGCCGTATATAAGTGAGACTGAGCTTGAGAAAATTCATGCTAGGACTTTAGTTCTTGGCGGAACTCACGATATTATCAAAACCGAGCACACAAGACTCATTAGTCGCTGTATACCAAAGGCTAAGCTTTGCTTGATTCCTGGAGGTCATTTTATATCCTCAAGAAAGCCTAAAATTTTCAATAAGGCTGTGCTCAGCTTCCTGGAAGAAAAGTAAAAATAAGCCGTTTTGCATAAGCAAAGCGGCTTTTGACTTTTTGATATCTTCTAGTTTAAACTATGCGAGCATAAGCTTAAAGTATATAAGTACGATAGCACCTAGCGCTATACGGTACCAACCGAAAACTTTGAAATCGTGTTTTTTCACATATGCCATCAAAAGCTTGATGCAGAAGAGTGAAACTAGGAAGGAAACGATTATTCCTACAAAGAGGATTCCAAATTCCAAGGCTGTGAAGTGAAGCCCGAACTTTAAAAGCTTTAGAAGACTTGCACCAAACATAACTGGAATTGCTAGGAAGAATGTGAATTCGGCAGCGATTGTTCTATCGATTCCGATAAGAAGTCCACCGATGATTGTGGAGCCTGAGCGCGATGTTCCTGGAAGCACAGCAGCGATAAGCTGAAAAGCTCCGATTATCAAAGCATCCTTATATGATATATCGCGAAGGCTTGTAATCCTCGGCTCTTTATTTACATTCTTCTTCTCGACAAAGATGAAAGCGATACCTACGAGGATTAGCATAATTGCTACTGTTGTCGGATTATAGAGATGTTTATCAACCCAATCGTCTAGCAAGATGCCTACTATAGCAGCTGGGAAACATGCCACAATGATCTTAACCCATAGCTGCATTACATCATATCGTATAAATGACTTGCCCTTAACCTTTGTATTAAATGGCCAAATCTTGTTCCAGAAGTAGATAACTACCGCAAGGATTGCGCCTAGCTGAACGACAACTAGGAAAAAGTTCCAAAAGTTATCCGAAACCTTCATCGGCATTATGCTCTTTAGTAAAATAAGGTGTCCTGTGCTGCTGACTGGCAGCCATTCTGTAATTCCTTCGACTATACCGTATATCACGGCTTTTATTAATTCTAACAAAACGACCTCCTAAATAAATCTGTAGTTATATAAATTATACGCGAATTAGTAAATATATTCAAGTTTCGGCTTTTTCATGCTGAAAAGGATATGTGCAAAAGTTAATTGATACAAAGTATTTTATGTATAATAACATAAAATATAGAAAAATGTTATCTTTTTGAACAAAAAAGCTTGACGGACATATTGCTTTGGTGTTATTATGAAAAAAATCACTTTGAAAGGAGCAACTAAAATGAAAATGTGTAATGTTTTGACAGAAGCAAATATGCAGGATAAACATTTTTCTTGCTGCGGTCAAAAGTGCTATTACTATTATTATAAGAATTAGAGAGTCCTAAGACATTTAGCGGCTCTGTTTGCATTGTGTATGGAGCCTCTAATTAGCAAAGGATTTTACCCGGCTTCTGACGATGCAAATTGCAAATCGTGAGAAGTTTTTTATTGCGTAAGAAGATTATTTAGAAAGAATTTTAAAGGAGAAAATCATGTTTGATCTTAAGCAACTCAGAAAGCCAGGAATTGTAGAAGCCCTGGTCATCACAGCAATTATTCTATTCATGCTTGGTTTCCCAATCATTACGATTGAGGGAGTTTCAGCTCACATTCCAGTTCTCGTAAGCATAATCTTTCTTCTGATCTACGGACTTTTCCACAAGGTTAAGTTCTCGGAGATGCAGGAGAGCATGATTCAGTCCGTATCGACAAGCATGGGCGCGGTATACCTCTTCTTCTTCATTGGAATCCTAATTTCCGCTCTGATGATGTCTGGTGCCATCCCAACGCTCATCTTCTACGGTCTAAACATTGTATCAGCTAAGACCTTTTACCTGTCAGCCTTCTGCATCACTGCAATCATAGGTATTTCAATCGGAAGCAGCTTAACAACAGTTGCAACTTTAGGTGTTGCGCTTATGGGCCTTTCTGGCGTATTTGATCTAAACCCTGCAATTACAGCAGGTGCTGTTGTATCAGGTGCATTCTTTGGAGATAAGATGTCACCTCTATCAGATACAACAGGTATATCAGCAAGTATCGTGGGAATAGATCTATTTGATCACATCAAAAATATGATGTACACAACAGTTCCTGCGTTCATCATTTCAGGCGTTTTCTTTACAGCAATGTCTCCATGGGGAGCAAAGGGAGATGTTTCAGCAATTGACGCATTTAAGAAGTCACTGCTTTCAACTGATCTAGTTCACGGATATGCTTTGATACCATTTGTACTTTTGATAGTTCTTTCGATATTCAAGCTTCCAGCAATCGTAAGCATGATAATTGTAAGTGCACTAAGTCTTGGAATTGCTCAGCTTAACACTGGATACAGTCTAGGCGAAATAGCAAATATTTTCTACAGTGGGTTCAGCAAAGAAGGTGTTCCTGAGAACATCGCTTCACTGATAAACCGTGGCGGAATTAATAGCATGTTCTTCACAATCACGATTGTAATTCTCGCTTTAAGCCTTGGTGGTCTGCTCTTCGGACTTGGAATTATTCCAACCATCCTAGAAAACATCGCTCATCTGCTAAACACAAGGTTTAAGGCTACGCTGGCTGTAGCCACTACGGCGCTTGGCGTTAACTTCATAGTAGGAGAACAATACCTAAGCATCCTGCTTGCAGGAAAAACCTTCCGTCCAATCTACGATAAGCTAGGCCTACACCAGAAAAATCTATCCCGTGCACTTGAAGACTCCGGTACAGTAATTAACCCACTTGTACCATGGAGCGTATGCGGTGTGTTCATCTCAAACATGCTAGGCGTGCCTACAGTTCAGTACGCAGCATTCTCAGTATTCTGCTACAGCTGTATCGTGCTAACTGTTCTATCTGGACTATTTGGCAAGAAAGCAAGCGCAGAGGCAAAATAAGTAAATCAAAAAGGCTGATGGTGACATCAGCCTTCTTCATTATCAGAACTATTTATTTTTAAACGTATAATACATTCCTGCAGCGCCTGCAAAAGTCATCAAACTTCCGATGATAAGAACTACATTCAAAGGAAATTCAGATAAATAGTCACCACAATTAACAAATGCATGCCCATATGCAATAAAACTTAGTTTCTCAAATATGAATGTGCAGATTAAAGAGGTTACGATAAACTGGCATCCCATGATAAACAAAGCAAGATATAAGAAATCCTTCTTCATATAAACACCTTATGAAAGATTTCTGAAATTACAAACTAAGATAACTGCTGCTAGAGCAGATGTTGCAGATACCTGAAATAGGGAAACCTTGACATGCTTATTATTGGAGATTAAGTTAGAAGCAGCCCAAATACTTGTTAGCGTACATGCAACGCAAATAAGCAAAACTATTGGATTTGGTATCTCATGGAAAAACTCAAACTTATTCTGAAGCTGTCCAAATAAAATAAGCACAAGAGATGAAAGCGATGCAATGTTACTTGCTATTCGTTCTTTTTTGGTATTCTCACTCATATCATACCTCCCTAATCAATTTAGGAATTTATATACTTATAAAGCAGTATTTTGTCTATCTACCTTCATAATAAATCTGAATTTTACAAAATACAAGTGTTTTTTAAATGTACAATATGCTTATGATGAAAGATAAGCATATCTTCAAATTTTGATGCACCAAATCTCAGGCAACATTTACATAGTGCATAAAAAAGTATAAAATATAACAGGATAATAGTACTTAACAAGGAAGGAGTTTGTAGGGCTATGAGCCGGGCAATTGACGAACCATACTTTAAATATACTGTATATAGCGCCATGGAGTCTGGGATGCAGGTTAAATGCCCAAAATGCCAAGGTCTAGGGATTATAGTCGCAGATGATAATAATGTCTATTTTAAGTGTACAAGTTGCAGTCATCAAAAAAGCTATGATCGCACAATTTATCGCTATGATGTTCATAACCATTGCAAAAACTGTGGCAGATATTATAGAGTAGATATTGAAGACGAGACAAAGAAACACTTCTCTGTCCTACAGGTATCATGTCCTTATTGCGGAACTCAAATGCAAGGGGAGGTTCATAAAACTACCGAGGCATTTTTTTATACAGCTGAAATCGAGGATGGAAGAGAACCGTATTTTGGTCTTGAGCTGTGGTACTTGTCATCTTTTCAGGGAAAGCCTGTTTGGGCACTGAACCGCAAGCACCTTGAGTATCTAATCAAATACCTCAGTGCTGATTTGAGATTAAAGCCATCGGACGTCATATGCAAGTCTCAATCTGATCATCTCCCTACATTTATGAAAACTGCAAAGAATCGGGAGCGAATAGTGAAACTGCTTAAGAAAATGCATGAGAAATGAATCCGGTACAGAAAATTACGAGGTAAGCAATATGAAAAATATTGATTTAGAAAAATATAATGACAGGATTAGGGCAGCTTATGAAGCAAGCGCATTCACAGAAGGTATCCGACCTGAAACAGAGGACGATATAAAAAAGTTTGAAGCAAATTATGCTTCCATACCATCAGATTACCGATGGCTGCTACTTAACTTAGGTGGTTGCTATTTGGCAGAACCATGGATATTTGACTTGAAAGAGCTTGAGGAGAACTATACAATCTTTGTAGAGGCATACGAGGAGTATATGAGCGAGTGTGAACACGGACCAGCGTTTCCTATCGGAGGTTTAGGTGATGGAAGCATTGTATTCATAGACGTGGAAAGCGGTAAAGTGCGTGGATATAACAACGACTATGCTGACCTTGAGGAAATTACGGAGAGTTTTTCGGAGCTGATTTTGGATCTTGTAGAGCAGGTGGAATACTTTGCTGATAAAATATAAGCTTTGAGGGGTATGTATTAAATGGCGTGTTTACAATGCGCACCTGAGATATTTAAGAAGGTAATTGATCAAAAGGAGAAAACAGATGAAATTTGTTTCATGGAATGTTAATGGACTTAGAGCGGTTCTCAAAAAGGGATTTGAAGATATAGTAAAGGATTTTGATGCAGATTTCTTTTGTATTCAGGAGACCAAGATGCAGGAAGGGCAGGCAGAGGTTGATTTGCCAGGATATAAACAGTACTATTCATATGCTGAGAAGAAGGGATATTCGGGAACTGCAATCTTTACAAAGCATGAGCCACTAAGCGTGACATATAATTTTGAGGGACACGATGATGAGGGAAGAGCGGTGCTCCTAGAGTACGATAAATTCTATCTACTTAATGTATATGTTCCTAATGCACAACCTGAACTGAAGAGGCTAGAGTACAGAATGAAGTGGGAGGACGACCTCAGAGCAATGGTAAGCGAGCTTGCAAAGAAAAAGCATGTTGTAATGTGCGGAGACCTCAACGTTGCTCATGAGGAAATTGACCTTAAGAACCCTAAGACAAACCGCGGAAACCCAGGCTTCTCTGATGAGGAAAGAGCAAAGATGACTGAGCTTCTTGGAGCGGGCTTCATTGATACATTCAGGCATCTTTATCCTGAACAGGAGGATGCATATAGCTGGTGGTCATATAGAGGGAATGCCAGAAAAAACAACACAGGGTGGCGTATAGACTACTTTGTTGTTGACGAAGGACTTAAGGACAAGATCAAAGAGGCAGCAATACACCCAGATGTTTTAGGTAGTGATCACTGCCCAGTAAGCCTTGAGCTTGATATATAAGTACTAGGTGTTGAAGATGAACGATGAAGGATATAGTAAAATAAAAGGATATATTTATATAACATTCGCAACAGTGCTATTTAGCACAATGGAGATAGGGCTGAAATATACATCAAAGGGATTCAATCCCATGCAGCTCACGATGATAAGATTTTTGATAGGCGGCATTGCATTGCTGCCTTTTGCTTTGATGAAGCTCAAAAAGGATAATCAAAGTGTTACTGGAAAACATTTTATAAAGCTTACTTTGATTGCTTTTATAGGGATATTTCTAGGCATGAATATCTTTCAGATGGCAGTTATATATACCAAAGCATCAGTTGTATCAGTGCTATTTAGTACAAATACCGTATTTGTAACCATACTTGCAGTACCGATTTTAGGAGAAGCGATAGAGAGAAAGACTATTTATGCACTTATCTTCCAGATTGCTGGAGTTTTAGCAATTATACAACCTTGGGATGCTCATATTAGTGTCGTGGGAGTGAGCCTAAGCCTTCTTTCTGCACTTGCATTTGCATTATATGGTGTCTTAGGAAAGGAGGAGAGCCAAAAATATGGTGGAGTTGTTACGACATGTATTTGCTCTTTGACCGCAGCTATTCAGATGGCTATTTATATGGGTTTATCACATATAAAAATTTTAGCGAACTTCTTGGATAGAGTCGGACTTGAAAGCTTTGCTAAAGTACCGTTTATCAAAGGGATAGGTATAGATGCTATTCCAGGTATTATCTATGTATCAATTGCAGTTACAGGATGTGGATATCTATGTTACTTCCTCGCAATGGAGTACTGCGAAGCTCAAACTGTCTCTCTTGTTTTTTTCATTAAACCTATACTTGCCCCAATACTCGCAGTAGTTATTATTCACGAAGTAATTCCACTTAATATGGTGCTTGGAATTACACTTATCTTGATAGGCTCAATAATTTCTATTGCCTCTGATATATTCCACAGAAATAAAAAGAGCAGCTATGAATAATCACATGTTTATTCGCGGTTAAAGGAGTTGTGAGGTGTTATTAAAAATTTATGATTGTTCTAGGATGTAAAAGTGAAGCTAATACGTACAATAAAATAGACTTGATTTCTCAGTTTACTACTTTGCAAATGTTAGCCCAAGAGCAAACGGATCAGGAAATGCTAATAGACCAGGACCTAACACATTTGATGGAAGCGGTCTTGCAGGATTCGCAGTGCTAGGAGCTGGCGCAGCTATTGCTTTTGCTGCACTTTCAAGAAGAAAGAAAGCTGCTAAATAGCTTGTACAAAAACTAAATAGTTAAATACATTAGGGCCTTGCCGACGGAGAGGATTTCAAGAAAAGGAGTGTTTAATACATGACACCGTTCATCTTATGAAGTTTATTCGAACGGTCAAGGCTCTTTTGAAACTATATATATTATTAATTAAATATATTTAACTTAAATTAGAAACTAAATATTCAAAAAGCACTCCAGTTATTTTCCACTTGAAGTGCTTTAATTACATTGTCATAATGTTATATTTAATTGTGTTGCTTCTATTCTATTTTATATAAAGGTTAACTATTTCCATCTTCTCATTGAGAATGATGGTGAATATCGCGCGACCATTCTCGTAGTCGCACTTCAGATTACACACATATGTGCTTGTCTCAGCATGTCGTTCTCTAGAAATGCTACCGCCCCTGAACTCCTCAAAACTACCAAGGAATCCAAGTATAGGATCTAGCATAGCATGTAGTCTTTCTATACTTGTCTTCTCCTGCATGTCAGAAGAAAGGCTGTTATAGCATGCATCAAAATCACCGCGGTTGAGATTATGCACAAAGTTCTTGGAGCGAATTGCAATCTCTATGCGTTCAGATGCCAAAAGTCCGTCTGATTGTTTGCTAATTAAGTAAAGTCCACCGAGCAAAGCTAGAGCTGCTGGAACGATAAAATATCTTTTCTTTTTCATATCTATCACCTACTCGTATTTTTATTCAATATTTATCCAGTTTAAATCATCTACACCTTTTAAAGTCATACTTTTTCCATCAAACCTATTTTTAAGTACAACGTCATTTCCCACAGATATATCAGTATACCAATTTCCAAGACTTGCATATTTTCCCGTATGAATATTTATAATTACAGTTGTTATAGGATCCCAGGTTTTCTTCTCAACCATCTCTACCAAAACATAGTATGCATCTAAAAATACAAGCTCTCTTCCATACATCCAAAAAGGAATTTCTCTATTCAATAAGGGAAGTTTGGCCGAAAAAATAAAATCCCCCATTGGCGGCTCAGTCTCATAGTTTAATACAATCTCACTTCCATAATATGCGATTTTCGCTCCATATGCACCTACACTTACAGGTACACCTTCTTCGGCTATTATAAAATCCATATATTTCCTTTCTTATTTTATTCTATACCTTCAGCTCTTATACGAATAGCAAAAAATTCTTTAAATGAATCAGATTCATTTTCTATATTTTCTTTCAGATGACATCACACCGCTGGACTTTAGCCTATTATATATTTTGTTATATCTTTAATCAAGTGAAGAATTATCCATAAAAGCTCGCATGTGCTGAATTTACATTGTTTGGGGAATTTTGTTATTTGCTTGACTGTCTATGGGGAAGTTGATATTAATATCATAGGGATGAGAGAATGCTAAGAAAAGGAGAAATAAGATGGCAGGAGCACCTATTAAATTTGAGATAGTAAAGCACATTGGAGTTATAAACAGAAATGATAGAGGTTGGACTAAGGAGTTAAACATCGTATCATGGAATGATCAGCCGCCTAAATATGATATCAGAGATTGGGATGAGCAGCACGAGAGAATGAGCCGTGGAATCACTTTGACAAGACAGGAGATTGAGAGCGTTGTAGAGGCATTCCAGAATGAATCAGAATAGTTAGTTTTGCAAGTGTTTGAGCTACGCGCTTTGATTGAGAATATAAGCAAACTCCATTATAAAATTCACTTGCTTATTTAGAGTTTATTGTGATATGATATGGATGTTAGTTAATGCTAACAATAGTTGCTAAAGGCAAACGATGGTTACCTATTGCAAACATAAGTTAAAATTAACTAACAATAAGTATATCAATTTAACTACACAGGAGGAATTTTATGGTAAGAATGCGAAAGAGACCTCTGGCGATCTTGCTTTC
>ERZ772906.1613-NODE-1613-length-12219-cov-10.427327_pt1 | contig 12219 bp, 17 predicted proteins | sample MGYA00511338_ERZ772906 | MGnify/ENA primary metagenome ERZ772906 (study PRJEB29015, sample SAMEA2738076) | human oral metagenome | biome: human oral; feature: human-associated habitat; material: saliva | place: China | collected 2212 ... | reverse complement strand
AACTCTGGATGGTGAGATGGGGATCTTGCCACGACATGAAAATATGATTGCGGTTCTAGCAGTTGATGAAGTAAAGGTTAAACGCATCGATGATGATACTCATGTGAACTGGATTGCAGTAAACGGAGGAATCATTGAGATTGCTAATAATGTCATTACCATTATTGCTGACTCAGCTGAACGTGCGCGCGATATTGATGTTAGTCGTGCAGAACGTGCTAAACTTCGTGCAGAACGTGAAATCGAAGAAGCACAAGACAAACACTTAATCGACCAAGAGCGCCGTGCTAAAATTGCATTGCAACGTGCTATTAACCGTATCAATGTCGGAAATAAATTATAAAATAAAAAATGAACTTGATTTAACAAGTTCATTTTTTATTATTTCTTATTTAGTGAAACTTATGCAGACTGCTTCAGGAACATGAAATTCATTAGAGAGTTCTGCCAGTCTTCCAGTTTCAGGATTGCGCTTAAAGACTGTAGCACTATCAGAGTCCTGATGAACAACAATCAGAAATTCTTGGTCAGGTGAGAGATCAAAATCTCGTGGAGTTTTACCATTTGTAGGAACAAATTCAAGCAATTCTAAACTTCCATCTGCAAGAATACTATAAACTGCAATCGAATCATGTCCACGATTGGATGCATAAAGATATTTACCATCTTTTGAGAGACGAATAGCAGCAGTAGCGTTAAATTCATTAAATCCCTCTGGTAGAGTTGAGATGGTCTGCATGCACTCAAATTCACCAACGCCATCGTAAATCAAAACTTCAATAGTGCTATTAAGTTCACAAATCAGATAAGCAATCTTATAGTGATTATGGAATACGATATGACGAGAACCTGCTCCTGGCTGGCTATGGTAGGTAAAGAGCTCACTTAGTCTTCCTTCCTGGTCAATGTCGTAGGTAATGACTTGGTCAGTACCTAAGTCACAAGTAACCAGATATTGGTCAGGAGTCAGGTCAGCAAAGTGAACGTGAGGAGAAGCTTGGTTTTCATGAGGACCATGTCCTTGGTGTTGAACCTTATCAGCTAAGACCAGGCTACCATCTTCTTGGCGTTTGTATACCAAGACTTGCCCCTTGTGATAATTGGCTCCATAGACTAGATTTCTTTTTTCATCTACTGCAACGTAGCAGTGGGGAGCACCCTCTTCAACAACGTGATTCAGCAAGCTACCATCAGTCTGATAAGCGGCAATTCCACCTTGACCATCTTTGCTACCGACTGTGTAGAGGTGGTCCTTCTGATCAAAGGCAAGATAGGTTGGACTTGGCTCTTTAGCAAATAATTCTAGATTAGATAACCGTCCAGTTTTTGTATCAAAATCAGCTTTATATATTCCTTGGGAAATACGACGAGTGTAGGTCCCAAAATAAACAGTTTCTTTCATGTACATACCTCGATATAAAGATGCTACTATTATATCACAAAAACTCATTTGCATGAAAAAGTCTAACCAGATACTTATGTTTAAAGATATTTTAATAAGAAATACACTTTACCTGTTTTCTTTATTTGAAAGCACTTTTAAAAAACATCATTTTTAGTTTTAAATGGTATAATATTAGGATAAGGAAAGGAAATAGATATGGAACAAAAAGAGAAACAGTTTAATTTATCCTGGTTTTTTAAATGGTTTTTAGATAACAAGGCTGTCACATTTTTCTTAGTGACTTTGTTATTAGGCCTTAATATTTTTATTTTGAGTAAAATCAGTTTTCTGTTTTTACCAGTTTTGGATTTTTTATCAGTAGTTATGTTGCCGGTTATCTTATCCGGATTACTTTTCTATCTTTTAAATCCTCTAGTAGATTTAATGGAAAAATACAAAATTAACCGTGTTTTAGCCATTAGCATCATCTTTGTCGTTATTGCAATTCTATTGATTTGGGGCTTAGCAGTAGCTATTCCAAATCTGCAACATCAAGTAGTTACCTTTGCCCAGAACGTTCCAAGTTACTTGAAAGATGCTGACAAGGTTATTAACGATTTGGTGACCAAGCGCTTACCGGATGATTTTCGTCCGCAATTGGAGCAGGTTTTAGCGAATTTTTCAAGCCAAGCGACAAGCTGGGCTAGCGACATCTCTTCAAGGGCAGTAAACTGGTTGAGCGCCCTTATCAGTGCTACATCTCAAGTCATTGTTGCTTTGATTATCATGCCTTTCATGCTCTTTTATTTGCTTCGGGATGGGAAAGGTCTTCGAGATCATATTACTCAATTTTTACCAACCAAATTTAGAGAGCCTGTCGGAAAAATTCTAACAGATGTTAATCAGCAACTTTCTAACTATGTACGAGGTCAAATCACGGTAGCAGTTATTGTTGCTATCATGTTTATCATCTTCTTCAAGATTATCGGTCTACGTTACGCAGTTACTTTAGGGATTTCAGCAGGTGTCTTGAATCTAGTACCTTATCTAGGAAGTTTCTTGGCTATGATTCCTGCTTTAGTTTTAGGTTTGATAGCAGGACCGGTTATGCTTCTAAAAGTTATCATTGTCTTTATCGTAGAGCAAACTATTGAGGGTCGTTTTGTATCACCACTAATTTTAGGAAGCCAGCTCAATATTCATCCTATAACCATTCTCTTTGTCCTTTTAACTTCAGGGTCCATGTTTGGTATTTGGGGTGTCTTACTCGGTATTCCAATATATGCCTCTGCTAAAGTTGTGATTTCAGCTATTTTTGAATGGTACAAATCAGTATCTAGTCTGTATGATCAAACTGAGGAGGTTGAGAGTGAACAATAGTCAAAAAATGCTTGAGGCTCTAGACCAGCAAGATTTAGCCAAGGCAGATACTTATTTTCAAAAAGCAGTAGATGAGGATTCAGATGAGATTCTATTAGAACTGGCTTCTTATCTTGAGGGGATTGGTTTTTATCCTCAAGCTAGACAAATCTATGAAAAATTGGCTCCAGTATTTCCAGAAGTCAATCTCAGCTTGGCCTCAATTGCTAGCGAGGATGGTCAAATCGAAGAAGCTTTTGAATATTTAGAAAAGATTGATCCTGAGAGTGATTGGTATTTATCAGCTCTTGTATTAAAAGCGGACTTATACCAACTGGAAGGTTTAACAGATGTAGCGCGTGAGAAGCTCTTAGAGGCCCGTAGCTATTCAGATGACCCACTCCTGATATTTGGTCTAGCGGAACTTGATAGTGAGCTAGGAAATGATTTGGAAGCCATTAAAGGCTATGCTCAACTCGACAATCGGGACATATATGAGCAGACAGGCATTTCCACTTATCAACGAATTGGACTTGCCTATGCCCGTCTTGGAAAATTTGAGTCAGCTATTGAGTTTTTAGAAAAAGCTTTAGAGTTAGAATATGATGATCAAACTGCCTATGAACTTGCAAGCCTCTACTTTGATCAAGAGGACTATCAAAAAGCAGTTCTATACTTTAAGCAGTTAGATACCATCTCTCCAGACTTTGAGGGCTATGAGTATGGATACAGCCAAGCCCTTCATAAGGAACACCAGACAGAGCAAGCTTTAGAGATTGCAAAGCAGGGGCTGGAAAAAAATCCTTTTGAGACAAGATTGTTACTATTTGCTTCCCAATTATCTTATGAATTGCATGATCCAGAGCAAGCGGAATCTTATTTGTTACAGGCACAAGAGGATGCAGAAGATCAGGAAGAAATCTTATTACGCTTGGCAACTCTCTTCCAAGAGCAAGAACGTTATGATGATATTCTTGCTCTAACAGTGTATGAGCCTGAAAATCTCTTGACTAAGTGGCTCATTGCTCGTAGCCAGCAAGAATTAGAAGACTTAGATGCGAGCTATGAGTCCTATCAGGAACTCGTCCCAGAACTGAAGGACAATCCGGAATTTTTAGAAGAGTATATCTATTTACTTCGAGAGTTAGGGCACATAGAAGAAGCCAAAGAGTATATTCCACATTATTTAAAATTAGTACCAGATGATTTGCAGATGCAAGAGTTCTATAACCAACTTTTTTAAGTCAGCTACTATAATCGCCATATAATGGCGGTTATTTTTTGTTAATAGTAAAATCCTTAGAGAAATGCTGAAAATTAAGTGGATAGAGTATGAAATTTTACTCTTTTTTGGTATAATTGAGATAGTTAAATTGAATTAAATTATTTTAAATATGATTTAGAAAGAATAGACATATGACACAAGTTAAAATTGTAACAGATTCTTCTGTTACCATCGAGCCAGAACTAGTCAAAGAGCTAAATATTACAGTAGTACCTCTTTCTGTCATGATTGACAGTGTTCTTTATTCTGATGCTGACTTAAAAGAAGGAGAGTTCCTTCTCTTGATGCAAGAGAGTAAGAATCTTCCAAAGACAAGTCAACCTCCAGTTGGACTCTTTGCTGAGGTCTTTGATGACTTAAGCAAGGATGGTAGTCAGATTTTGGCTATCCATATGTCCCATGCCTTATCAGGAACTGTAGAAGCAGCTCGTCAGGGTGCTAGCTTATCGACAGCAGATGTGACAGTTCTTGATAGTTCCTTTACAGATCAGGCTTTGAAGTTTCAAGTTGTTGAAGCAGCTAGATTGGCTCAAGAAGGAAAAGATTTAGAAACAATCCTAGCTCATATAGAAGAAGTCAAGCAACATACCGAGCTTTACATTGGAGTATCTACTTTGGAAAACCTTGTAAAAGGTGGACGTATTGGGCGTGTTACTGGTCTATTAAGTTCTCTTCTTAACATCAGAGTAGTGATGCAGATGAAAAACCACGAACTTCAACCAATTGTCAAAGGTCGTGGGGCTAAGACTTTTAAAAAATGGCTGGAGGAGTTAATCGCTACTATTTCTAATCGTTCAGTAGCAGAAATTGGTATTTCATATGCTGGTACAAGTGACTGGGCAAATGAGATGAAATCCCTTTTGCAACCATATGTAGAGAAGCCAATTTCAGTTTTAGAAACAGGATCTATTATCCAGACTCATACAGGTGAAAATGCATGGGCTATTTTAATTAGGTATAATCCCTAAAAAATAGAGAAAAATCAAATAAAAGCTATTTTTGACTTGACCTAAAAGGAATTTTAGGTTATGATTATATTTGTTAATCAGAAATAATTTGGAGGATTCATTAACATGGCAAACAAACAAGATTTGATCGCTAAAGTAGCAGAAGCTACAGAATTGACTAAAAAAGATTCAGCAGCAGCAGTTGACGCTGTATTTAAAGCAGTAACTGAATTCCTTTCTGCTGGTGAAAAAGTTCAATTGATCGGTTTCGGTAACTTTGAAGTTCGTGAACGTGCAGCTCGTAAAGGTCGCAACCCACAAACTGGTAAAGAAATCAAAATCAAAGCTTCTAAAGTTCCAGCATTCAAAGCTGGTAAAGCTCTTAAAGAAGCAGTTAAATAATAACACTTTAAAAAGCCTATTGTATCAAGCTTTCTAGCTTGGTCGATAGGCTTTTTTGTTTGCTTTGGGGCATTTTTGGGGCAAAGACTAATACTTTTCCATGACATCTGCCACCGTTGATTTCATTTGTTTTGTGATGTGAGTATAGATTTGTGTCGTTGTTTTTGCGTCCGAGTGATCAACACGATCCATAATAGCCTTGAGCGGGACATTGTTTTCAGCAAGTCGACTTACAAGCGTGTGACGGAATATGTGACTAGTAAGATTTTTCTGGATTGGTGTTTCAAGTCTTTCATTAGCTTTCTTTAGAGCTAGGTTAAAAGAGTTTGTTTGTAATGGCACTCCATTTTTTGTTGTGAAGATAAACCCCATATCTTTATAGCGAGGATTGGTATTCTTCTCTAGTTCATTCATGAATTCCATCTCTTCCAATATTTCTTTCTCACGAGTAGTCATGACCGTTTCACGATAGGATGCCAGTGTTTTTGGTGATGTCTTTTCACCTTTTTGATATCCATTCGTGTGGTCGTATGTTCCATGAAGCTGCAGGGTGTTAGATTCATAATCAACGTTATGAGGTTCAATCCCAACGGCTTCACCGATACGACAACCATTCAGGCTCATGAATTCAGAGAGCAGTCCAATTCGATAAGTGCTCGGCCTACGATATAGTTCTTTCAGCAGCAGTTTGATTTCATCTTCTTCCAGATATTTCTGTCCTACCTTTTTCCAATCTTCTAATGTTTTTTGAACTCTTGGAAGTTTAGCTCTCCTAGCTGGATTATCCTTAATAATGCCAAGGTCTATTGCATAATCAAAAGCAAGATTGAGCATGGACTTATTTCGTTCTTTTTTATTTCTTGAGCAATCGAGTTTATCTAGATAATTTTGAACGTACTTTGGATCAATTTTGGAAACTTTGATACCTATTCCGAAGTCATCCTTTATCTCTTTGATATTTCCGCTTAAGGAAGCGATAGAAGAACGTTTAATCTCTTGCTGGTAGAAAGTCCACCACTGGTCGAAAAGCTCCGTAAAAAGCATTTCTGAGCTTTCTAGGTCGCTTAGAATATTTGCTATCTTAATTTCAAGTTGTTTTTGTGCTTCTTTTCGGATGCGAGGAGTGTCTTTTTCCATGAGTACTGAAACTCTAGCCCATTTTTCGGTGTAAGGATTTTTATACCTCTCAATAAAATTTACTTTTCCACTTTTATGTTGTTCTACCCACATTGTCTTTTCTCCTATATTTTGGTAAAATGGGTATAGTAAAGAGGGCTTTTTAATGCCTTTTACTATCCAGAATATCCTCACACTCAGAAGTTTGCCGACCGAGAGTGTGGGGATTTTTTTATTTTTGAATTAGGATAGCGATAATTGAAACCACAATCCCAATAATTGAAAGGAGAGATCCAACGGTTAATGCAATTAACCATTTTTTATTTTCTTCTTTCTCTTTTTGTTGCTCTAGTTTGAAATCAGAGAACATTTTTTCCATTCGAAGTCCCATGTTTTCAAATCCGTCACGCATTTCAGTTCTGACTTGGTCGAATTTTAAATCAACTTTTTCAAAACCATGTTTGACATCAGAATTGATTTTATCGAGTTTTAAATCAATTTCTGCCTTGGTATATGTATCGTTTGCCATATATCGCTCCTCCAATTCTCTTTTTGCCTCTATTATATCATTTATATCATTATTTTGTCTGGGTACAGTTTTTAATGAAGGTCTAGAAGCCTGAATAGAGGAGGTGTTAGATGTAGTCGGTTTGAAATTATTTTGTAATTCTGGCATAACTTACCCCTGTTTTATAAAAGAATGGTAGCTATATGCTTCATCCAACTGGTTGCCGTCCTCATCAGACAGATTGAAGTAAAAGTAAAAATTGCTCGGGAATCGAATTGTAAAACTAAATTCAAAATGACCTGTTGCCTTCCCGTAACCATCTTTAAAATCTATGAACTCACTTTGAGGTATGTTGATTCTCGTAGCATGAACTGGGTAATTTACACCATCTTGAAAATAAGCGTTCACGGATAAGATATAGGTTTTATCAGGAACTAAATTAAAGAAATCTAAGAAAGCAATTAAGTTTGTTGAGCCAGGGAATAAATCAAGATTAGTTACAGTACCTAAGAGTTGGCCACTTTCAGGTTGAACAATGCGAATTGAGGTCATTTTTTCTTTGAACGGATTGATCTTTTGGTTAAAGTTACTCATGTTATTTCTCCCTATACAAATCCACGACTTCGCCGATAATTCGGAAGTCGGTCTCTGGTGTGATTGGCATATCTTTGTACGCTGGGTTTAGGCTGTGTAGGTATGCCTGGTCTCTATAGAATATATTCTATAAACAGTAAAAGCCGACTAGACTCTAGCCGACTTTTCTATGGTATGGACTCCCTTGTAAATGCACGCATTTTTTATAGGGCGCTGAACTAAATCAGTCTTACACTATATCCATAGTATCAAATTCTTTATAAGATGTCAACGATTTTTTTGAATACAACCATCATTTTTGTTAATTCCACATTTTTAGCATAAGCTGATTGATTCCTCTGGCAGCGTGCTATAAAATTGTTTATAGCTTGTTTTTGGTACTGTAGTACTGCAGGAGAGCAATAAGTCTTAGCTAATACTAGAAGTGAAATCAAATCGTTTACTTTCTTATAGTTTTTATATTTGATTACATCGACTTGTTTTGCAAAAGTAGTAATAACAGCGTTAACGTTTGATAGTTTGTCGTTCTTTTCAAACACATTAAGTAGTAAAACGCTATTATGGGCACAGGCATTTCTTATATGTCTAGCTCCATCGCCTAATTCTGAAGCTTTTTTCAATGATTTACATCCATGTTTTTGGTAGTAGAAAGTTACGAATTTAATGAGACACCCATAATCCATATGTTCTAGCAAAGCCCAATATGGATAATCATGTTTTCTTTTATTAAACATAGCGTTTTGATAACGTGACTCTCTGAATTTCTTCTTTGTAAACTCGTAATATTTATTGTATTGCGAGTTTTTGAACTCAGTCAGAATGCTATATCCATCTTCTTGCGGATTATTGTTTATTTGGCGAGAAAGCTCAACCTTAATAAAATGTTCTACATCGATTGCTATGTTTAAAAGTATGCCTCTGATTTTCATATCAAGAGATGCAAGGTCCTGTAAATACGAGAAATCTAAATCAACATATTTATCATCTTTCTTTTTAAAGTTTTTCCTAAAGGCAGCTAGTTTGTAGTAGTAGTTATTCTTATCCAAGAAAGTGATTGCTTGGCCTATAGAAATATTGTTGAAAGTAACATCTTTAGAAGCTAGATGATTGACGAGTTTTCTATTATCCCATTTTGGTTGACGACTCAATAGGTACCACCTCCTCTATACACCCCGACAACCGCAAAAATCTTGGTGTGTGTGTCTTCGGCTGGTGGGAAGTCTAGGATAATGTCTTCATACTTGTCATTGAGCGACACAAGGCGTAAGAGTCCGTTTTCGGTATATATCTTTTTGAAGTAAGAACGGTCTCCGTATGCGATAACTGCTAAATCGCCGTTGTAGGTAGTCAGTCCTTTGTCTACCAAATAGAGAATATCTCCGTCTTGGTAGTCAGGTTGCATGGAATCTCCACTCACCTTAGTAGCAATATCGTGGCGTGGTGGTCGTTCATGAACCTCTATAGTCTCTCTGTCTGTATCGTCGTAACCAAATCCGTAGTTAAATCCACAAGCTGCAGCCGTCTCAGATACTACCTCAACTTGGTACAGGCTGACAGCTTCCGAAACTTCGTTTATCTTCGTTTTTTCTTCGTTTCTCTGCTCATCCCGTAGTCTCTCTGCATAGTTCAAGACTTTGGCTTGCCTTGGAGGTTTTAGTTCGTCGTAGATGGTTTGGATGGTGGATTTTGAAAGAACAGGGGGAGTAGCATTAATTTTAATTTCTTGATCGTCATCAAGCATATCAATTAAGCCTTCAACAGAGATCTGCATACCTTTAGCAATTTTTTCTATTGTTTCATACGAAGGGACGATGGGTTTTTTCGATTTCGGATGTTCATTTTTTTCAAGCATAGAAATATATCCTTTTGTTAAATCAGATAATTCACAAAAAGCATCCATTGATAATTTATGCTTAGTTCTATATGATTTAAGTAATTCTCCTAACTTCATTTAAAAACTCCTTTCTATATATTGTTTAATCTATTATACATCTTTAAATAAAAAAAGTAAATTTTTTTGTTTAACATACTTGACATTTTATGTATAACACGTTAAACAATGATCAAGCTTAAGGAAATAACAAAAACAAAGCGGAGGGAAACACAATGAATAAAGGACTTACAACACAAGAACAAATCGCACTAGCAAAAGAAATCTTACAAGTTAAGAATCGCAGAGAACGCTCTCTTAAACTTGGAGAAATCCTAGATTGTGAAAAACTATCATCAGATGATCTGTACGCATTGTACAATACACTACTAACAGTCATGAGAGTTTACGGTGACGTCATCGGATTTGACGACAAAGACTTTCAAGAAATGGCTCTTACAATCTTAGTTCTTGAAAAGGTTGCAGAGACTAAACAAGCTAGGGTAGCGTAGAGAGGTGCGATTCCTCTCCTGGCTATTGCTCATAGAGCGAGTAAAAGGAGAAAGGAGAAGAAAGATGAATGAACTAGAAAGAACAGCCCTCAACGAAATATTGAGGACCGTGACGTATATTGCTGAGAAGTTGGATGAATTGGAATCTAAACTTACTAAATCTGATCTACAAGATTTTGAGCGTCCAGAATAGTTAGTTGATATTCAATAAAGCGGATGGTAGCATTTAAAAATTTTTTCAAATCTTGTAAATCTTTGTCTGTATGTTTTCGTACGTAGTGAGTTTCATCATTTCCTATCCACGAAGTGGCCTGAGCGAGTTTTTGTAAAATCTGATCATCGATATAATCTTTAATGACAGCTCCCAACAGTTTTGCCTTAATCTCATCAGCTTTTTCGGGGAATTTGTATATTAAAAAATCTTTGATGATGAACTCTAGAGACTTTCTGAGACCAATCCCTACTAAAGTGTCGTAACCGTCTGCCTCTGCTTGTAAAGACTGAACATATGTCTTAACATCTTGAGGAGAAAGTTTAGAAATTTCTTTAGGAAACTTAGATGGGACCTCTTTGTAATAGTGTAAATTTCTTGGAAAAACATCCCCATAATCGTAAATATAATCATAAGAATCTACCCAAGCATATTTACAAGAATTGCAAAATAAAGTTAGAAACAAGATGTGACTATTTTCATCTTTGTAAAATGATGAATCTTTTAATACAGGCTCTATTCCTCTACCACAATTAGGACAAATATCTGTTACAGTAACATTTACTTCAGCATTGCTCCAGTTACCATATTTCGCTTTCATCAACATAATAGCTTCTCCAATCTTTTTTATTTTATTATACCAAATTTAGAAAGGAATACTATGAACGAAGAAGAAACAACAAATTATAAAGGCAATAAGCAGCAGAAGGTTATTTTAGAAGACTTGTTGATTTATTCTAAAACTCTTAAAAATAGTGATTTTCATTCAAAGATTATTATCTCAGCGGATGGAGTTTATTTAGAGCAGACAAAAGAGTTTCACCCACTTGATGAAACTCTACTGGATTAGCTTACTCGTGTGTAAGGATGGCGTTTAGACAGTCTATGAATATTAGAGCCTACAGATCCAATCAAGACAGAGCTGTACTCTGATTCACTAACATTATGGTAGTGATAAATACTACCGTTATTAAATTCAACTTCTAAGATTCCGCCCTGCCAGCCAACACTACGAACATTAGTAGATGCAACATATTTTCTCTGCATATTCCTCTCCTTTCTATTGAAATTTTGACTAAAACGGTGAGAGGTCCTAGTCAATAATGATTATAGCATAGATAGCAGAACAGCACAACATATTGTGATTAAATATATTTGTTTAACAACATATAGTGTTTTAGAGATATAACATGTGGAAACAATTGAACAGAATAATGCAGGAAAGAAATTTGAATGGTAATCAATTATCTAAGATGTCTGGAGTCAATCGTAGTTTCTTTTCTGACCTAAAGACAGGAAAGGTAAAATATCTTTCTTGGCCGAATATATGCAAAATTGCTGATGCGTTGGAAATCAGCATAGATAAATTAAGATAAGGGGGGAAATCATTAAAGAAGCAGTTAAATAATAACACTTTAAAAAGCCTATTGTATAAAGCTTTATAGCTTGGTCAATAGGCTTTTTTGTTTCAGTTTATGATATATATTTTCTAAAAGTGTGAAAAAGAGAAGATTTGTAGTCTTCTCTTTTTATATGAGTAGTGATAGCGTTCGGCTATAAAAATACTTAATAAAAATATAGGAAGCCTTACTATCAAGCTAAACTGAAGGCTAAAGGAGAGCCATAATATGATTATTTCAACTACGGAATTGAAGGAAAGATAATCCTAGGATACAAAGGAATTGTCTTGGGCAAAGTGCTTGCAGGGGTTAATATGAAAAATACATGGCGATTCAATTTATAACGTTTATGGAGAACCTTCAAATTATTATCAGAGAGAGTTTATACAAGTTCCAGTGGAAGTCTTAGTAGAAATGCTGGATAGAGCCAGAGTTCTTGTTGATGGAGTAAAGATAATCTATGAATCTCTGATAGTAGAGAATTGTATGCTGATAGTCACCTGTAGTGGAACAGCAGTGGTAGTTGACTCTAAATTTGAAGAAACAAAAAAAGAACAGTTGGAACTGTTCTTTTTATGATTATTTGAGACCGTATTTTTTGTTGAAACGATCCACGCGTCCATCTGCTTGA
>ERZ772906.1612-NODE-1612-length-12220-cov-4.143033_pt1 | contig 12220 bp, 12 predicted proteins | sample MGYA00511338_ERZ772906 | MGnify/ENA primary metagenome ERZ772906 (study PRJEB29015, sample SAMEA2738076) | human oral metagenome | biome: human oral; feature: human-associated habitat; material: saliva | place: China | collected 2212 ... | reverse complement strand
AGCTTTTATAAAGCGAATTTAGATATCAATAAACCACTGCGTCTATGAGTTTTCATATACACTTTGTTAAAATTTAGGACTTTTGGATCAGCCCCTTAAGTCTATTTTTTATGACATTTGTCATATTACTTCGTGACATTACCTACTAAAAGTCACTCTTCTACTTTGCTATAATTTAATTATCAAAGATGAGGTGAAAAAAATGTCATTAAATAACATTATAGAAGTAAAAAACATAACAAAAACAATTAAAAGAAAAAATATCTTAGATGATATTTCCTTTGAGGTAAATTCTGGTGAATGTATTGCTTTAATTGGACCTAATGGAGCTGGTAAGACTACTCTAATGAATTGTCTATTAGGGAATAAATTTATCAATTCGGGTTTAATAAAAATTAATTCTTTAAATCCAGGTAACCAAAAACTAAAAGAATTTCTTAACATACTTCCTCAAGAAAATGTTGTTCCTGAAAAACTAAAAGTAAAAGAATTACTTGGTTTTATACAGAAATTATATAAAAATCCATTAACAAATGAAGAAATCGATGAACTTCTAAGATTTGATGATTCTCAAAAAGATAACTTCGCTTCTAAATTATCAGGTGGTCAGAAACGTCTATTATCTTTTATTATTACATTAATAGGAAGACCAAAATTAATTTTCTTAGATGAACCAACAGCTGGAATGGATACATCAACACGTATCAGATTTTGGGAAATTGTGAACAACTTAAAAAACAAAGGACTAACTATTATTTATTCATCGCACTACATTGAAGAAGTAGAACATACCGCAGATAGAATCTTAGTTCTAAATAAAGGAAAACTTATTCGTGATACTACTCCACATGCTATGCGTGCTGAAGAAATAGAAAAATACTTCACACTACCTATAAGATACCTAGATTTATTAAAAAATAATGAACTTGTAAATAATTTAGAAATAAAAACTGATAGCTTCAACTTCTTAACTAAACAACCAGACAAAATATGGAGCATATTACAAGAAGATGGTTGCACATTTAAAGAAATTGAAATTCAAAACAGAACTCTATTAGATAGTATTTTTGTAACTACAAAAGATAATAAAGGAGATAAATAATGAAAAATCTTGTCAACTTATTAAACATAGAATTTATATTCATAAAAAGAAACTTAACTAATTTTATTATGGGATTAGGTTTTCCAGTTATCTTCTTTATACTATTTTCTGGAATGCAACAATTTGACGATCCTGAAACAAAAGCACGTGTAGTAAAAGATATGCTTATCTCTATGACTGCATTCAGTAGTATAAGTTTTGCCCTATTTTCTCTTCCTATTTCTATAAAAGAAGATGAGAAAAATAACTATCTACATATATTAAATAATTCTCCTGTAAAAATATCTGAATATTACCTTGCTCGCTTTATTCGACTAATAATTACATTTATTATATCAATAGTTGTTGTATTTGCTGTTGGTCATATCTTTAGGGGCGTTAATATGACAGCTCGTGAATGGGTTATGTCTGGTGTTCTAATGCTTATCGGAAGTATTACATTTTTAGGTATGGGATTACTTCTATCCCTTATTAAATCAGAAGAAAAATTATCACTTCTTGCTAATATATTATATCTTGGACTTGCTATGTTAGGTGGACTGTGGTGGCCTACTTACCTTTTCCCAGAATGGTTACAAAATATATCTAAACTGACACCAACTTATTATCTATTGGAGTTCGTTAATAAATATATTAAAGAAAATATTTTCTCTTATAAAGCTCTAGCTATACTCCTGGCATATTCAATTGTATGTATAATTGCTACATTAGTAATAAAAAACAGAAGAGAATCAAAATAATAACATAAGGGGCTGACCCAAAAGCCCTATATTTTAAAATAGTGTATATGAGAACTCATAGACGCAGTGGTTTATTGATATCTAAATTCGCTTTTTAGAAGCTTTTTAGATATCTAATAAACTGTGCGGGGGTGACTCGACAAAATCGATTTCTTCGAAATCACGATTTTTGAGTCACTCCCTTTTATTATTATGGTATAATTAAAGAATAAGGAGATTGAAATGTATAAAAAATTATTAAATTTATTAAAGGGGAATTATGGGTTTTATTTATCAATGGTATTTTTTATATTCCCACTTGTATATGTTATTAGTGGAAGTTATCCAAAATATACATTACCCTTAACTATTCTCGCCATCGCTTCATATATAGGAATGTTATATACAAAAAATAGAGTTCTTGTTTTTACAGAATGGTTTTATTTAATTGCTTATATCAGTTACATGACCATTGTTTTATATCCAACGAACATTCTATTTAGTTTTTATTTAAGTAATCTACTTGTTTGGCATTTTCATGATAAGTATTTTACATACAGAACAATTAGTTTTTTCATAACAATAAATGCCCTAACATTATATATAATTGCTAATCCAAAAATGAATATTGGAGATAGAATAATCCTATTTATTTTTTCTTCTATATGTGTTATAACTTATTTTTTCCAAAAATATAGTTACGAAAGAAATAAATTAAAAAATGAACGTTTAAAACATAATGAACATATTAATCTACTTCTTGCTGAGAATGAAAGAAATAGAATCGGACGCGACTTACATGATAGTATTGGTCATACTTTTGTAATGCTAAAATTAAAAGCAGAACTAGCTGAAAAATATTTAGAAAAAAATAATATTGAAGCAGCAAAAAAAGAACTTAAAGAAATTAGTGAAATCAGTAGTGCTTCCATGACAGAAACACGATCTATAATTAATAAGTTAAAACATAGAACTATTAATGAAGAATTAAAAGTTATTTCTGATATTATGACAATGGCTAATATTTCATTAGGTATTGAGAATAATATAACTACGCTACCATCTCAGCTTGTTGAATGGACTATTACAATGGTGCTAAAAGAATTAACAAATAATGTTATTAAACATAGTAATGCTAATAAATGCAATATTGAAATAAATGAATCTAGTAATAACTACACTGTTATTATCTCTGATAATGGTAGAGGTTTTGAAAGTATCGATGGAACAGAACTATCTTCTATAAGAGAAAGAATTAAACTAGTTAATGGAGTAATAGATATAACATCAGAAAAATCTCCTACAACTATCGAAGTAACAATTAATAAATAAAAAAGGAGGAAAATATGAAATTACTTATCGCTGAAGATCAAAGTATGTTACGAGATGCAATGGCAACATTATTATCAATGGAAGATAGTGTTGAAAGTGTACTTCAAGCTAAAGATGGAAAAGAAGCTATAGATTTAATCACAACCAATGAAATTGACGTAGCTATACTCGATGTAGAAATGCCTGAAGCAACAGGATTAGACGTACTAGAATATATTCGTAGTAATAATATACATTGTAAAGTTGTTATTGTGACGACCTTTAAACGTATTGGGTATTTTGAACGTGCTATAAAAAATAGCGTAGATGCCTACGTCTTAAAAGATCGTTCAATCGATGAACTTATGAAAACTATAAACAATGTCTTAGCAGGACACAAAGAATACTCACCTGAACTAATGGATAATATTTTCAACAGTCATAATCCATTAACAAATCAAGAAAAAATTATTCTTTTAAAAATTAAAGAGGGATTATCAAATAAAGAAATTGCTAATGAATTGTTCTTATCCGAAGGAACTATCAGGAATTATATTTCTAACATCCTAACTAAATTAAACTGCAAAAACAGAACAGAAGCTGTAAAAAAATCTACTGAGGAAGGATGGCTTTAGATGACAAGAAAACTCGCTATAAGATTATCATTACTTTCGTCAATTATATACATAGCACTAACAATACTATACTTTACAAGTGTAATATCAAAAATTAATCATTCTGATAATCCTAGTGCAGGAGCTGGTTTAGGATTGCTACTTGCATTTCTAATACCACACTACTTTATGCTCTTAATAGCTGTTATTTTTAATATTATTATCTCATTAATAAAATTCACAAAAAATTATTTAATTATTATAAATATTATATTGTATATCATAGCTGGTGCGTTAGGGATTTTTATTGGATTTTTCTTTATTATTTCTATTGGTTTTGCAACATCCGATGGTTGCCATGTTGATGGAATTTCTCTTGAAGTTAAAATGTATTTCCCCATTTTTTCTAAGCAGTATACTCTATAGTCACTCATTCCACTTTCATTTTTAAAATAATATCTTGTTATTATTTTATTTTTCATTAATTGATCTAGTTTTCTATTAACTGCATTTTGATCTTTAATTTCTATTCCTTTAATTTGTAATAATTGGAATAATTGTCTTGATGTTAAAAAATCAAATTCATTGATTAATTCTATTATTTGAAAATGAACATCATTTATTACTCCTGAATTGATTTTTGCCATTATTTGATTCATTGAGACATAACCGTCTTTTCCATCAAATACTTTAATTTCATTCTGTCTCATTGAGAATGGTGATACTTTTGAACGTATTTCGTTATCTGCTATCATTTTTTCCTCCTAAAAATTATTTTATAAGGTTTGTATTAAAAGAACTTATTTCACTTTGAGTTAAATATCTCCATTTTCCTATTTCGATATTTTTTACTGCTAACTTTCCGATTTTTGATCTGTGTAATGCTAATACTCTTTTTCCAATCGCTTCGCACATTTTTCTAATTTCACGATTTTTTCCTTCATGTATTGTTATTTGCACTCTAGAAATTTGTTTTAATTCATCTGTCTTTAGAATTTTTGCTTTTGCTGGTTTGGTTAAGTATATTTCTCCATTATTCTCTATTTCAACTCCGGCTTTTAGCTTGTCAATCTCTTCTGAAGTAATCACTCCTTTTATTGTAACATTATAAGTCTTTTCAATTTCAAAACTTGGATGTGTAAGTCTATTTATAAACTCACCATCATTACTTAATAATAATGCTCCTGAGGTGTACATGTCAAGTCTTCCTACTGGAACTATTTTTTCTTTTACTTTTACTATGTCTAGTACTGTATTTCTGTTGAATTGATCTTTTACTGTTGTTACATAGTCTATTGGTTTATTTAGCAAAATATATACCTTTTTTTCGGTTTTTTCTACTATCTTATCATTGTATTTAACTACATCTTTTTCTGGGTCTATTTTGAATCCTAGTTGATTTACAACTACATCATTTACCTTAACTTTTCCCTTTAGGATATATTCTTCACATTTTCTTCTTGCTGCAATTCCATTATTAGCAAGATATTTTTGTAATCTTTCTTCCATTATTAGATTTCCTTTATTTTATTATACCATTCTGGATATGGTGCTTCATAATTCACTATTTTTCCGGTAGTTGGGTGTCTGAATTCTAATTTTAAAGCATGCAATGCTTGTCCTTTTATTCCAAATTCATTTTTCCCATTTGAATATACTTCATCACCTACTACTGGATGTTTTATATATGACATATGCACTCTTATTTGATGTGTTCTGCCAGTTTCTATTTTTGCTTCTATTAAAGTATAATTTCCTTTTTCAGTTTGAATTCTTTTCAATACTTTGAAATGTGTGATTGCATTTTTTCCGCTTCTTACAATGGCCATTTTCTTTCTATCTCTTTCACTTCTAGCTATTGGCATATCTATTGTTGCTTCATTTTCTTCAATAAAACCTTTTACTAATGCTATATATACTTTTTGTATTTCTCTATTTTTTATTTGTTCTGATAGATTTAGATGTGCATGATCATTTTTAGCTATTATTAATAAGCCCGATGTATCTTTATCAATTCTATGTACTATTCCAGGTCTTATTACTCCGCCTATTCCTGATAAGCTTTCCTTGCAGTGTGCTAAAATTGCATTTACAAGTGTTCCTTCATGATTTCCTGCTCCTGGATGTACAACCATTCCTTTTGGCTTATTTACTATTAATATATCATTATCTTCATATATTATCTCTAATGGTATATCTTCTGCTAATATTTTTGCATCTTTTGGTGGCTCTATTTCTATTGAAATTTCATCATTTTCCGCTATTTTATACGATTCTTTTGCTATATTTCCATTAACTAAAATTTTATTTTCTTTTATTAGTTTCTGGACCATTGCTCTTGATAAATCTTCATTCTTTTCTGAAATATATTTATCCAATCTTATTTTTTCATCTTCTTTTTTTACTTGATATTTTATTATATTATTCATTAATTACTCTTTCATATAGTACAAAGTTTTTATCACTATATATTTTATTATATAATGGATCTTTTGATATAAGCATATTTAATTTTGAGCTACTTCCAGTTATAACGTGTGTTGCGCCATATTCTTTAAATACATTATCATACCATGTCGCTATTTGTGAAACATTTAAGAAATCGCTGAATATGTCTTTTCCTACGAATTTCTTACTATTTTTGTTATATGTTCCATTAAACTCTGGTGTATATAAATCACATCTTGAATCTATAAATACTGGAATATCTTCAAATAACAAATAACTTCCATAGTTGTAATCATTAAATAATTTTATATTTTTATAGTCCAATTTTTCTTTTATCCACTGACTTGCTTCTACTGGATATGATGTTTCATCTATATAGGGTTGTGTAAATTTTGGATTTATCATTTTTGTTGACATTAGTAACACAATTATCAATATTCCTATTTCTCCAAATATTGTAGTTAGGTATTCTTGTATTTCTAATAACAATTTTGGATTTTTTCTTTGAATAAATTCAGTTAGAAAAAGTACCCCGCATTATAATTAAAATAAAAAAGAATTCTGTGACATTTCACACATTATTAACAATTTGTTGGACGTATAGAAATGTAGATCTATGGCGTTTTAATAAAGTGCGGTTATTTCTTGATAAAAAGAATAAATCTCTTAATCTTATTTTTGTTTTTGTAAATATTAATATTGCTAATAATATTCCATATGATATTAGTATTTTTTTCTCATTTATTAATATCATTGGTTGATGTTCACTTACTGCTTGTGTTGTATTACCTTTCATGATTCTGTAAGTATATGTATACGGCATATCTTTTAAAGGTGTTAGCAATCCTGTAAATAAACAAATTATGAATACTATGTATAATTTTTTAATATTTTCACTTGTTGCTATTCTTAGCTTGTAATTGTCTAAATCTTTTGTTTTTGAAAGATATTTTTCAATTTTTAAATTTTCTGCTGTTATTTTACTGTCGCATTCTTTTATTTTTTCTTTATACTCTTCTATTCTTACATCTGATTCTTCAAATTTCTTTATTTTATCTAAATATATTTGTTTTTGTTTTTCTAATATTTGTCTGTGTATTATTCTTATTCTTGGTGTTGTTATAAAATTCTTAACTATATCTTCCCCTAAATATGGTAGGAATAGTATAAAATAAAATGGGAATACTGCTGAATGTAGATTTGCTATTAATATTGGTATTATGACCAATCCTACCATATATCTTATTTTTCCAGTCTCGAGTAGTTTTTCAATAAGTAGTATAGTTAATACAAATAGTGGGAATGTGATGCTTTGAGCTCTTGCCGCAGTATAATTTTCCATAAAATATAATTGGAACATTGATATCAAGAATGCAATTACCTGATTCTTGGTTATTTTTTTGTTTGTATAGTATAGTGCTATTCCTAAAAACACGGCTAGGGCTATTGTTGCAATATATAACCCTTGAAATCCTCCACAATAGTCATATATATACGATGTTATAACATCATACATCCAATGTGGATATAGGTATTTTAAATCTTTATGCCATGAATAATGGTCTTTATAATCTATTCCATTTTGTCTAATTGATTGTCCAATTTTTATTGTATAAAATGTATCATTTTGGAATACCTTTGGTGTTATTGCAATTGCTAATAATATTAAGCATATAATTGCTAAAATTTCAAAGGCTATTTTAGTTTGTTTATTGAGTTTTACATTTTTTTGCTTTGACATTTTTTCCGCCTTATTTAATAACTATGTTATATATTTTATTTTTTACATATATTTCTTTTACTATTTCATGACCTTCTATATATGATGCTACTTTTTCTGACTTATGAACAATTTCTTTTACTTTTTCTTGATTTTCATCCATATTAATTTCAATTAAATCTCTTAATTTTCCATTAATTTGTACTGCTAGATTTACTTTATCATCTACAATTTTACTTTCGTCGTACTCTGGCCATTTTTCATATGAAATTGTATTTTCATTTCCTAATTTATTCCAGATTTCTTCGGTTACATGTGGTGCTATTGGATTTAATACTTTTATAAAACCTTCAACCATTTTTACAGGAATTACGTCCTCTTTGAATGCCGCATTTATAAATATCATCATTTGTGCAATGGCTGTATTAAAGCTCATATTTTCATAATCTTCTGTTACTTTTTTTATTGTGTAATTATATTCTTTCTCTAAGTTTGGATTTTCTTTATTTTGTACTTTATCACTTTCAATAAATACTCTCCATACTCTATCTATGAACTTTTTGCTTCCTTCAATTCCTTTTTCATCCCATGGTTTTGACGCTTCAATTGGTCCCATGAACATTTCATAAAGTCTTAATGCATCTGCACCGTATTCATTTATAACATCATCCGGATTAATTACATTTCCTTTTGACTTACTCATCTTTTCACCATTTGGTCCTAATATCATTCCTTGGTGTCTTAATTTTGCAAATGGCTCTTTTACTGGTGATATTCCTTCTTCAAATAAGAAATTATTCCAGAATCTTGAATATAATAAATGTCCTACTGCGTGCTCTGGACCACCCATATATAAATCGACTGGCATCCAATGTTTCAACAATTCTTCATCTGCAATTGCATTTTGATTCTTAGGATCAATATATCTTAAGAAATACCAACTTGATGCTGCTGCTCCTGGCATTGTTGATGTCTCTCTTTTTGCTTTTTGACCTTCATATGTTGTGTTTACCCAATCAGTTGCTCTTGATAATGGTGATTGTCCACCTTTTCCTGGTCTGTAGTCTTCTAATTCTGGTAATGTTATAGGTAAATCTGTTTCTGCTAATACATGAATTTTCCCATCTTCTGTATAAACTACAGGAACTGGCTCTCCCCAATATCTTTGTCTTGCAAATATCCATTCATGGATTCTATAATTGACTTTTTTAGTTCCAATTTTATTTTCTTCAATTTTTTCAATTATTTTATCTATTGCATCTTGTTTATTTAATCCATTTAAAAATTCCGAATTTATGTGTTTTCCATCTTCAATAAATGCTTCTTTAGAAATATCTCCCCCTTCTAATACTGGAATTATTTCTAAATTGAATGCTTTAGCGAAATCATAATCTCTTTGATCATGTGCTGGAACTGCCATAATCGCACCTGTTCCATATGTCATTAATACATAATCTGAAATCCAAATTGGCATTAATTTTTTACTAAATGGATTTATTGCATAGCTTCCTGTGAATGCTCCTGTCTTATCTTTATTTAATTCTGTTCTTTGAAGATCTGATTTTGATGCCGCTTCTGCTACATATTTTTCTACTTCTTCTTTTTGATCTGCTGTAGTAATTTCTTTTACTAATGGGTGCTCTGGTGATAATACACAATATGTTGAACCAAAAATTGTATCCGGTCTTGTTGTAAATACTGTGAATTTTTTATCTGTGCCTGATACTGTGAAATCAATCTCCGCTCCTATTGATTTTCCTATCCAGTTTCTTTGAATTTCTTTTGTTGATTCTGGCCAATCAATTTCATCCAACCCATTCAATAAAATTTCAGCATATTTTGGTATATCCATTACCCATTGTTTCATATTCTTACGAACAACGGGGAATCCTCCTCTTTCACTTTTACCATCGATTACTTCGTCATTTGATAATACTGTTCCCAATTCTTCGCACCAGTTTACTGGCATTTCTACTAATTTCGCTAAGCCTTTATTGTACAATTTTATAAATATTGCTTGTGTCCATTTATAGTAGTCTTCATCACATGATGCAAATTCTCTATCCCAATCATATGAAATTGCTAATGATTTTAATTGTTTTTTAAATGTTTCAATATTTTTTCTAGTGAAAGTTTCTGGATGATTTCCTGTATTTATTGCATATTGTTCTGCTGGCAATCCGAACGCATCCCATCCCATTGGATGTAATACATTATATCCTTGCATTCTTCTCATTCTACTTATAATGTCTGTTGCTGTATATCCTTCAACATGTCCTACATGTAATCCTTGTCCTGATGGATATGGGAACATATCTAAGGCATAATATTTAGGTTTTGAAAAATCCCAAATATCTGTTTGAAATGTTTTGTTTTCATCCCAATATTTTTGCCATTTTTTTTCATTCTCGATAAAATTATATGCCATGTCGTATCTCCTTTTTCATTGATACATGTATTATACAATATTTTTCAAGTTTTTTAAAGGTTTATTGGTATCCAAAACAAATAAAATTGCATTGAATTCAATTTTATTTTGATTCAATGCAATTTAATCTTTTATACTTTTTTCAATTAATTCTTTGGCTTTTTTTACGTCTCTTTCTTTTTCTATTAATAATCCAAATGATTCTATTTTTTCTTCCATTTTTTGTTTTGCTTCTTCTATTTCTAATGGATTTTTATTTTCAAAATCTTCTTCATTCTCATATTCAATCATACTTCCCAATCCCTCTACATTTTGAAAAGCTAATTCTATTCCATTTTTTTCATAAACTTTCACTTTATATTTAACAATTGTTAATAATTCAAATCCTAAATTCTCAAATAATTTCTCTGCTTCTGATAAATCTTCACAATTGATATTTATTTTTGTTTCTGAAATTATATTCTCATCTTTATCCACATTTTTATACTTATATGTGATTTTTTTGAATTCTTTTCCTTCAATATTCAAATATCTCAATAATACTGAATTTTTAAGAATATATTGAATATTATCTTTTGTTAATTCTCTAATTTTTGAAGTTAAATATTTATCTTCTATAGTACTTGTTCTTATTAATTTAAACCCTTGTTTCTCAAGTTTATCAAATGCACTTTCTTCTGTTTCTAATAAATATCTAGTTATTTCAACTTGTTTCATAACTTCTCCTTTCTATAAATGTATTATATACTCTTAGTTTAATATTATGTCAAGATTGTATTCTTTTTTTAATATTTGTGTAATATGTATAATTGATATTTTATTGTATAATTGATAACAAAGGAGATTTATGATGAGTTTTGAGAATTCTGATTTAAAAAAGCATGGTATCGTTGTTATTAACAAATTACCTCAAAATGAAATTAATGAGATATCTAAGTATGTTGCAGATACTTTGTTTTCAAAGTTCCCAACACTTAATTTTAACTATGCTGCATTATATGAAAATATAAGTAATTTACCAATGTATTATGCTCAAATGCCTGAAGGCCTTTCTGCTGCTTGTTATTATTATAAAAATTCATCAGTCTATTTCTGTGAAGGTGTTAATCTTTCTGAACTAAAGAAATTAGCAGTTCATGAAATTATTCACCATTTTCAAGAAGTAAAAACTCCTGGTGGTAGATTATATAAACTTGGTTTATCATCTTTCTTAGGTGCCAAGACTTTTGGAAATTCTATAAATGAGGCTGCTGTTCAATTTATGGCTGCTTATGCAACCAATGAAGAACGTGATGTAGTTACTTATTATGGTATAAAACTTCCTACTGATAGCCCTAATTACTACCCTATTATTACAAATTTAATCAAACAAATTGCTTACCTTGTTGGTTATGGTGTTTTATTCGAAAGTTGTTTTTTTGCTGATAATAAATTTTATGATTCTTTTAAAAATTTATTTGGCGAATCAAATGCTTATAAAATACAAGAATATTTTGATAGAATAATGGATATTGAAGAAAATATTATAAAATTAACTTCTCGTATTAGATCTGAAGATCTTTCTAATTCAAAATTTAAAAAGATTTCTTCTAAAATTGACAAATTAAAATTATCTATAAAGGCTACTTTTTTTGATACTCAAAATTTAATTTTGAAATCTTTCTTTAACAAGAAAATAAATGATATATCATCTTCTGATGAAGTTATAAAATATCGTAATCTTTTATATAGTTTTACTAATTTAATTGGTTCTTCTGATGAATATTCTTTCTTTAATGATTTTTATATTCAAAAAATGATTGAACTTGATAATAAATTTAATAATAATTCTTTAGTTATTGTTAAAAAATCTAAATTAACTTTATTTTTTGATAAACT
>ERZ772906.1608-NODE-1608-length-12229-cov-8.506325_pt1 | contig 12229 bp, 18 predicted proteins | sample MGYA00511338_ERZ772906 | MGnify/ENA primary metagenome ERZ772906 (study PRJEB29015, sample SAMEA2738076) | human oral metagenome | biome: human oral; feature: human-associated habitat; material: saliva | place: China | collected 2212 ... | reverse complement strand
AGGACGTGCCGGTTCGACCCCGGCCGCCGGTATAGTATTAAAGACAAGGTTTTCGAGCCTTGTTTTTTTATTTTAAATAAGTTTATAAAAATTTTACTAGAGATAGGTCTATACCATTTACAAATACTTTTGAAAGGTTTATAATATAATTGACATAATAAATAGTAGAATTTACTTTTAAAGGAGGTTATCATTATGCCTAACTATATTAAAGCTGATCAATTTTTCTATCCTCATGGTGTTCGTCGTGGCGGTTTTCTTGAACTAGTTGATGGAAAATTTGGTAAGCATGTAGATCAAGTATCTGATGACGCAGAAATTATTGACTATACTGGTTATAGTATTGCTCCTGGTCTTGTTGACACACATATTCACGGATTCGGTGGTGTTGATGTTATGGATAATAATATCGAAGGAACCCTTCATACTATGAGTGAAGGACTTCTTAGTACTGGTGTTACTAGTTTCTTACCAACTACACTTACTTCATCTTATGAACAATTGTTGGCTGTTACTGAAAACATTGGTGCTCGTTACCAAGAGGCATCTGGTGCTAAAATTCGTGGAATTTATTTTGAAGGACCTTACTTCACAGAAGAATTTAAAGGTGCGCAAAATCCTGCTTACATGAAAGATCCTCGTATGGATGAGTTCCGTGCTTGGCAAAAAGTTGCCAACGGCTTATTAAATAAAATTGCTCTTGCTCCAGAGCGTGATGGCGTTGAGGACTTTGTTCGTACTGTGACGGGTGAAGGTGTAACTGTGGCTCTTGGGCACTCGAATGCGACATTCGATGAAGCTAAAAAAGCGGTCGATGCTGGTGCTAGTGTTTGGGTGCATGCCTATAATGGTATGCGTGGATTAACTCACCGTGAACTTGGGATGGTTGGTGCCATGTATGAATTGCCTCATACTTATGCAGAATTAATCTGTGACGGTCACCACGTAGATCCGAAGGCCTGCGATATTCTTTTGAAACAAAAAGGTGTTGAAAATATTGCTCTTATCACTGACTGTATGACTGCGGGTGGTTTGCAAGATGGTGACTATATGTTGGGAGAATTCCCTGTAGTAGTTGCTAATGGTACTGCTCGTCTCAAGTCAACTGGAAACTTGGCAGGTTCTATTCTTAAACTGAAAGATGGCTTGAAAAATGTTGTTGAATGGGGAATTGCCAATCCGCATGAAGCAGTTATGATGGCTAGTCTTAACCCTGCTAAATCAGTTCATATTGATGATGTCTGTGGGCAAATTCGTGAAGGTTACGATGCAGACTTTATCGTCCTTGATAAAGATTTGGAATTGGTAGCGACTTATCTAGATGGTGTTAAACGTTACCAAGCATAAGATAGTAAAAGAAAGAGCATCCGCGAGGGTGTTCTTTTTATTTAGGATTGAAAAAGTTGCCCTTATAATTGTGTTAAGCAAAATTCTTTTAATGTTCCATGAAATTAGATATAATAGACCATACAAAGGAAGTAAAAGTATGTATCGAGTAATAGAAATGTATGGAGATTTTGAACCTTGGTGGTTCATAGAGGGATGGGAAGAAGATATTATTGCCAGTAAACGATTTGACAGTTACTATACTGCCTTAAAGTATTATAAATCATGTTGGTTTGCTATTGAAGAAAAAACACCTCTTTATAAGAGCCGAGGAGACTTGATGACCATCTTTTGGGATCCAAAAGATAAACGTTGGTGTGACGAATGCGATGAATTTCTTCAGCAATATCATTCCTTGATCTTATTGGAAGACGGACAAGTTATTCCGGATGAAAAATTTAGACCTGGTTACGAAAAACAGACGGGTCATGAGAGTCACCGTAGCTGTTGTGTGAAAAAAGAGAGAACAACTTTTGAATAAGTTGTTCTTTTTTATTTTTTCTTCGAATAATAAAATGAGGAGGGTGATATGGTACAAACACTTGCACAAGATTTGATTTCGTTGGCTAAGAAAGAAGGAGCTCAAGATATTTATTTTATTCCCAAGGAAAATGTCTATGAAGTCCATATGCGAATTGGCGACGAGAGGCGTTATATTGACCGTTATGACTTTGAAAAGTTAGGGGCAGTTATTAGTCACTTTAAGTTTCTTGCGGGGATGAACGTTGGAGAGAAGCGCCGTAGCCAGCTGGGGTCCTGTGATTATCAACATGGTGAAAAGGTATCTTCTCTTCGTCTATCAACCGTTGGGGATTATCGAGGCCATGAGAGTCTGGTTATCCGTCTCTTACATGATGAGCACCAAGAACTAAGGTTTTGGTTCCAAAATTTAGAAGAATTAGGAGAAATGCACAGGCAACGAGGTCTATACCTTTTTGCAGGACCAGTAGGTAGTGGAAAAACGACTCTTATGCATGAACTAGCCAAGTCTTTGTTTAAAGGGGAACAGGTCATGTCTATTGAGGATCCTGTTGAAATTAAACAAGAAGAAATGTTGCAATTGCAATTAAACGAAGCTATTGGACTTAGTTATGAAAATCTAATCAAACTATCCTTACGTCATCGTCCAGATCTCTTAATCATCGGTGAGATTCGAGATAGTGAGACGGCTCGAGCAGTTGTTAGGGCTAGTTTGACAGGTGCTACAGTCTTTTCGACAATCCATGCCAAGAGCATTCGAGGTGTCTATGAACGCCTTTTGGAACTTGGGGTCAGTGCGGAAGAGTTGGCAGTCGTTTTACAAGGCGTTTGTTATCAAAGATTAATAGGGGGAGGAGGAATGATTGATTTTGCAAACCAAAATTATCAAGAACATCGGGCAGAGCAGTGGAATCTGCAAATTGACCAACTTTTTAAAGATGGACATATCACTGCCCTTCAAGCTGAAACCGAAAAGATTAGCTACAAGTAAACAAAAGAAGATCATTACTCTTTTCAATAATCTCTATGCGAGTGGGTTTCACCTGGTTGAGATTATCTCCTTCTTAGAAAGAAGTCTATTGTTAGAAAAAGACTATATATCTCAGATGCATCTAGGGCTTTCGCAAGGGAAATCTTTCTCGGAAATGATGGAAAATCTTGGTTTTTCAAGTTCGATTGTGACCCAACTTTCTTTGGCTGAACTACATGGAAATCTGCATCTAAGTTTAGGAAAGATAGAAGAATATCTGGATAATCTTGCAAAAGTCAAGAAGAAGCTAATCGAAGTCGCAACTTACCCTGTGATTTTGCTTGCTTTCTTAATTTTAATCATGCTGGGCTTGCGCAACTACCTTTTGCCCCAACTAGATAGCAGTAATGTAGCAACCCAAGTTATCAGTAATCTACCACAGCTATTTCTTGGGGCAGCACTTTTAGTGGGGCTAGGAATCTTCTCTAGTTTGGTTTTCTACAGAAAATCCGGTAAAGTAAGGGTCTTTTCGCTACTTGCTCGAATCCCTTTTCTAGGAAGGTTTGTCCAAGATTATTTGACCGCCTACTATTCTCGAGAATGGGGCAATATGATTGCTCAAGGCTTAGAGTTGACACAGATATTCCAGATGATGCAGGAGCAAGGCAATCCCCTGTTTAGAGAGATTGGTCAAGACTTAGCCCAAGCCTTACAAAATGGGCAGGAATTTTCCAAGGTTGTTCTAGCATATCCTTTCTTTAGAAGAGAATTGGGTTTGATTATTGAATATGGTGAGGTTAAGTCTAAGCTGGGAAGTGAACTGGAGATTTATGCGGAGAAAACTTGGGAATCTTTCTTTACTCGGGTTAATCGAACCATGAATCTAGTCCAACCCCTAGTCTTTATCTTTGTAGCTCTACTTATCGTTTTATTGTATGCGGCCATGTTGCTGCCAATGTATCAAAATATGGAGGTTCATTTTTAAAATGAAAAAACTAATTATGAAATTAAAAGAAGCTAAAACTAAAGCTTTTACTCTTGTAGAAATGAAAGATACTAAAATTACTTAAATTCTCCATAAAATTTTGATGCACTCAGCCGTGACCCGCACCTTGCTAATTAGTGACCGCACCACGCTTGCTTGCATCTCGTAGTCCATTTTGTAGATATCGCCTTTTTTCAGGATTCTACGCATATCCTTTTTCTTTTCCTCGAGCTTAATCGCAGGATCATTTTCCAATTCATTTTCCAACCTTGAGCGCAGTTCCAGGAATTCAGCCGACTTTTCTTGTAGTTGCTCTAGGGTTATGCGATTGTCAATGTAAAGGTCGTTTAACCTGCTTATTTTGCCCGTCAGCTCGTTTATTTGTCTTTGGTAGGACTTTCGGTCTATCTCGTCTTTCTGCGCCTTAAATAGCCTCTCAAAGCTCTCTATATCGACTTGTAGCTTGCTAATTTCTTGCAAGACATAGGCTTCTATGTCAGCTTTGTGATAAAAACCTGAGTCACATTTCTTGTTGTCGTTGTATGTAGTGACCCCCTTAGTTTTTCTTGGATGTCTTTGATGGCACTCATATTTTATAAACCTAGAGCCGTCTTTTCTAATCATACCCATCATGATTTTTAAAGGAGCACCACAGTAGCCGCATTGAGCGATACCTGAAAGCATATACTTTGCCTGAAATGGTCTAGGGTTGACATTCTCAGCTGCAGTCCTTTGCCTGATTTTGAGTTCTTCCTGAGTCTTGTCATAGGTTTCTTTTGAGATTATAGGTTCATGATTGCCCTTGTAGATTTCTCCTAGGTACTGATTGTAGCCACAGTAAACAGGGTTGTCTAGAATTTGTCTAATAACTCGGTAGCTCCAAGCGATTTTTTTAGGATATTTCTCATTGAGGTCATCTCTTAGCTTAGTGATTGACCTACCTGATAGATAACTCTCAAACATGAATTTGACGGCCAATGCTTGAGCGTGATTAACGGTAACAGTTCCAGTTTCTTTGTGATAGTCGTAGCCGTATGAAGTCTTAGCCCACATCATGGATTTTCCAGCTTTAGCACGCCCTAGCTTACCAAGCTGCATTCTTTCCTTGATTTGTTCACGCTCCAGCTGAGCGAACACGGCCAACAGTCCAATCATGGCTTTACCGAATGGAGTAGAAGTGTCAAAGTTTTCTTGAAGACTTAAAAACTCGATGCCGTTTTTTATAAAGACTTCCTCGATTAAATAGAGCGTATCTTTCTGACTTCGACTTAGTCGGTCTAATTTATAGACTAGGACTGTATCAAATTTCTTTTTTTGAGCATCTTTTATCAGTTGTTCGATTGCTGGACGGTTTGTATTGGATCCTGAAAACCCACCATCGGTATAGACATTGTACACGCTCCAGTCTTTGATTTTGCAGTAGGCTTCCAGTTTGTCTTTTTGTTCCTCGATTGAGTAACCTTCTTCTGCCTGGGAAGTGGTAGACACCCTGATATATATTGCTACCTTATTCGTTGTTTTCATTGCATTTATACCCCCTTTTTGATAAAATGGGTATAGTAAAACGGGCCATTTAATGCCTTTTACTATACTGCTGCCTCACGCTCAGACTCGCCAAAGTTTGAGAGCGTGGGGCTTTTTTGTTTATTCAAATCCTTTGAAACTATCTAAAATCTTATCTTTTGAGTCAGTTGGGTTAACAATCATAACAACGAAGTTTCCATAGATTGTAACAGGCTGATCAAGTAGTTTTTTATCTTTCTTGATGGATGCAAAATATGGATTACCATCTTCGTATTGATATACTTCTACGGAACTTCCGTCTGGTAAAACAAATCCTTTGCCATCTTTTGCTTGCACTAGTGAAAATGACTTTTCTTGTTCATGTTCAATGGTAAATCCATTATCTTCTAATGCTTTCTTGAAGTCATCTAAGCTAGTTGCTTTTTTGGAAGTAGGTTTTTCACTTGTCTTCATTTCTTTAGCCTCAGAATGTTCCGTTTTTGGTTGCTCCGAGCTACCTTTTGTAGCAGATTGATTACTAGAGCAAGCTACTAGAGTAAAAGTAGTAGCAAGCAAAATAGTTGACGTTATAAGTGTTTTTTTCATGGATATTCTCCTTTATTTGTTTTATCTAAACCTTATAAATGTCGACGACCTCTCCAATGGTTCGGATGTCGTCATTCTCTGACAAGTGGATTTCCTCGTATCCACTATTTAAACTTTGCAAGTACCAGGAACCGTCATAATCTCTTTTTAGTTTCTTGACGAAGTTTTTTCCATTGATTTGGAAGATACCGATTGAGTTGATATCTACTTGACTGGTAACTTTAATAAATAGTAAGTCGTTATCTTCGATTAGTGGTTCCATGCTATCGCCTGCCACTTTAGCTATTGTATCATAGTTTTCTGGCACATCTTCAGCTCTGAGCTTGACTTCCATGTGAAGATTATCTTCCTGAAACGTTCCATGGCCTGCTGCAACCAATCCCTCGACATAATCTATAATGTAATCGTCGTTTTTGTATTTTTCTAGGACTGTGGTCGCTTTCATGTTGACTTGCTCGTTTAATAGGACAGTAGCGTAGTCGACTACATTTGCTTGCCTATCTTCGTCTAGTTGGTTGAAGATGGTTAGAATTTCAGGTTCAATGTTATTTACTTTTTGAATACCTAGCAAATATTCAGGTGTCATTCCTAAAGCCTTAGCGAAGTCGTCTGTCTTATTAAGAGGGAACTCCCTTGTCCGATTGAAATATCTAGACATTGTAGATTTAGCAATTCCTACCTGTCTAGCTAATTCGCTCATCGACATTCCTTTTTCATCTATTCGATCCTGAATAAGATTAATTATTTCATTGTTACTCCTCATTTTTTTTCGCCCCCCTTTTCTATAGTTACATTATACCATCGTTCCCAAAAATAAACAACAGAAACGCTATAAAATATTTTTTTAATATTTTTTTTAAAAAAGGGTTGACACTTTGGAACGAAAGTAGTAAAATGAACTTGTTCCAATACGGGAACGATGAAAATAAAAAGGAGGTACGCTATGGAGATCAATTTAAAACGATTGAAAGCTGAGAGAATTGCCAGTGGCATGACTCAGGATGAAGTAGCAGAGAAAATGGGATGGAATACACGCACCCCATATGCCAAACGTGAGAACGGGATTGTCTCTATTGGTGCAGACGAGTTAGCAAAACTAACCTTGATTTTTGGTCTACCAATGGAAAAAATCACAATTTTTTTTGAAGATAACGTTCCCGAAGTGGAACACTCGATTTAAAAGAGGGGGTTAGAATGGTTGAAAATAAGCGAAGTCAAAAACAATGCTTTTTATCAGTTTCCACAGTGGTTGCTGGATGAAAAATACAAAGGTCTGAGTTTGAGGGCCAAAGTCATGTATATGCTAGTTTTTGATAGGCGGACATTGTCGGTCCAGAATAAGTGGCACGACAGAAACGGAGAGGTCTTCGTTTACTTCACTATTGAAGAGTTCATGGATAAGCTATCCTGTAGCCGTCAATCAGTAATAAATGCAAAGAAAGAGCTGAGCGACTACGGCTTAATCAGAGAAGACCAACAAGGAGTAAATAGGCCCAACCGTATATATATCAACGGAAGTCTAGAAAATAGACTTCAAGAAGTCCAAAAATTAGACGCAGGAAGTCTAGAAAATAGACTTCAAGAAGTCCAAAAATTAGACGGAATCAAGACTGATAATATCAAGACTAATATATCAAGACTTAATGAACCAGAGGGTGCTGGTGATAATACTTTATATAGTATAGAGGACGCATCACCACAAAATGATTTAGGAATTGTTCACGATTGGATTTTTTCAGAGTTTGGACGATATCCTACACCATTTGAAATTGAGGACTTGAAGTCATTCTTGCAAGACCATAGCAAAGAGGTTATCAAGTTAGCAATCAAGGAATGCGTAGGGAATGGCAAGCCATACTTTAAGTATCTTGATAGTATCTTGAGAGACTGGAAGCAAAAAGGTCTTACAACGGTTGAATTGGTCGAGAATAGGCAGAGGCCTAAGCGCTCAAATAGAGGGACAAGACGTCTAACACTAGACGATGACGGCTACAACCCACGATATGGATTTTAGGAGGTGTAAATGAGGTCAGTATCAAGTAAAGAATTGCAGGCACGAGCCTTGCAAATAGAAACACTTTCTAAACAATGCGACAAGCACCCAGGAGTGTATCTCTGGCGCTCGACAAATCCTTGTACAGATGTCACGCAGACCTACTGTCCAGAGTGTACCCAGGAAGAAATCGACCGTCAAGCTGGAGAGTTGCTTGCTGAAGCTGAAGCACAAATTCGAGACACACGGTCTTATGCCTTGTTTTTGAAAGAGAGCATTATTCCTAAGGATTTAGAAAATGCTACAATCGGGAATTTTGAAATCCACACAGAACAAGACGCTAAAGCAGTCAATTTTGCTAAGCGCATCACAGCTGACTATGTGAAAGAACGATACAGAGGGAATACGATTATCAGTGGACCTCCTGGCGTTGGCAAGAGCCACCTTGCTATCGGGATCGCTAAAGCATTAAACGATAGCTTCCAGAAATTCCAAATGAGAAGATCGGTACTATACATTCCCACCGTTGAATTATTCGATAGGATCCAAGAGGCTTTCACGTATAAAGACTCAAAATGGGAACAACGGAAGACCGTTAAATTTCTACAAAATGTCGATTTCCTAATTTTAGATGATTTAGGGAAAGAGTCGAGCGTCGGTCAAGAAATTAAACAAGGTAGTAGTTGGATGCAAAAAATCCTGTATCAAATTCTTGAAAACAGGAGTAATACAATCATCACGACAAATTACGGAAGCAAACATTTAGAGGGACTATATGAAAAAAGTCTTGTCGACAGAATTATGAAAGGAGACATGAAGAGTAATGCCTTTAAATTTAAAGCAGATACAAATTCAAGAAGGACGATTGTCTAGCGAAGTTGTCGAAGTAAGGAAGCAAATTATTGCAGATTTTGAAAGTAAATATTTCAAGTTATCAACCTTGCTTAAAGATAGGCTACTGGTAACGACCGATGAGAGATTCACTCGTAAATTGGACGAAATGACCTACTATGCTACAAACGGTAGCGTCTATCAGTTTGCAAAATAAAAAAAAGCCCCTGACGGCAATCAAGGACACAACAAAATATTTCTAAAAGGATTATAACATGAAAAATAAAAAAGAGCAATGGAAACCACAAATCATCAACATCATGGTTGACGGATCCGTAATCGATGACTTGACAGGGTACGCAATCCCAGCTGGTCATTCATACTACAACATTATCAAGCCATTTTATGAGGGGGCGTAACCATGAAACTATTTACTAAATTTAAACTCAAACACGAGGGCTTTTTTAAGGCAATCAACCTTGACTGGAGAGAGGTTGCATTCGATGCTATGAATGACCTATTTGAAGAGCGCAAACGTCGCTTTATGGTCGAGCAAGAAAACTACGACTTGAAGCAACGATTGGCCATCTACAAAGAAAAAGAACAATTAAACCAAAAGGGAGCACAACAACATGATTAACGTACTAAAAGCAATCAAAACGATCAAGAAAATCAAACAACTTCAGAAAGAAATGCATACTTTCAGTTTAGCCTTTCTGGCTCTACAAGATGTCGGATTGATGCCAGAAAATGAAAAAGGTAAGGCGAAGGCTCAAGTAATGCACGATGTAAGCCACATGATTAAGGATATTCTAGACGGCAAGTCAGTAGATGAAGCCACAAAACGATTAGAAATCACAGTTGAATCCAAAGAATACGAGGAAGTGGAGCAGGAAGATGACAAAGATTGAAATTGAAAACCGTGTTTGGCTTTTGGCCAACCATGAGGAAAAAAACGAATTACTGGATCTTGGTCTAACATCCAAGGCTAGATATGTGAAGCGTGTTCTGGAACTTGGAAAGGTGTATGCTCATGTTTGATTACGACAGAGATATGATGCAACCGCCCGAACCACGAGAAGAACTCGACCCAAGCGAGTACATCTATGTTGGATGTGGTCAGTATCGATACGTGGGTGATGAAATATGATCCAGGAGCTACACGAAGAAATCGACAACTGGCGAGCTGAATATACGCATCTTGGAATTGAGCTTGGTCAGATTATCAACGATCAACAAGATATTATTGTAAAACTACAAAATGAAAACAAACGCATAAAGCGTGAAAATTGGAACCTTAAGAAGACGAAAGGTAGAAAAAAATGACGCAGATAACCAACAAAGGGAAATCGTTTATAAGAGCAGAGGTATCTGAAAAACAAAAAGAATATATCAGACTTCTTGCTGAATTGAGAGGCGTGACAACACAAGAACTTCTAGGTCAAGTTGTAGAACACTTCATTGACCGGAATTTGCAACTTATTCAAGATTACAAAAATGAATTAGATGACTTAAACAGTAAGTCTAGACGCAGAATTGACATGAATACATAGGAGAAAACAAAATGACAAACGAACTAACACACAAACAATTTTTTAACTCACCAGCAGTAAAACAAAAATTCTCAGAAGTTGTAAACGGCAATGGTCAGCAATTCGTAGCCAGTCTACTTAGCATCGTTACAAATAACAACCTACTAGCTAAAGCTACCAATGAAAGCATCATGACCGCTGCAATGAAAGCTGCAGTCCTAAACCTACCAATCGAGCCAAGTCTTGGTTATGCGTACATCGTGCCCTACAAGAACCAGGCACAGTTCCAAGTGGGCTATAAAGGATTGATTCAGCTTGCTCAACGTAGCGGACAAGTGACACGCTTGAACGCTGGAGAAATCTATGAAAGTCAGTATAAAGGATTTAACCCACTGACTGAGGATCTTGAAGTAGACATGACCGCTATTCCAAAAGAGAATGAAAAAGTGGTAGGCTACTTTGCTTTCATGCGATTGGCCAACGGTTTTGAAAAGACAGTATTTTGGACTAAGGAACGAGTCCAGGCTCACGGTAAGAAGTACAGTCAGTCATTCTCTAGCAAGTATAGCCCATGGCAGTCTGACTTTGATGCTATGGGTCGTAAAACTGTATTAAAGCACATGCTCTCAACTTATGCCCCTCTTTCTACTGAATTACAGGAAGCAATCGTCGCAGATAACGCAGACAGTACAATCTCAAACAAGAACGAAATGAAAGACGTCACTCAAGAACCAGTTGCTGAAACATTGGACGGAATTCTAGGAGCTCCTAACACGCCCACAGAGGGCAACAACGTAGTAGAGGGAGAATTTACCGCAGAAACCAAAACAACCCCGAAAACGGGCAAAAAAACGGCAAATCCTGACGAGTTAGCCTCTACCGAGTATCCTGCAGAAGAAATTCCAAACTTTGACGAAGAAACAGGCGAAGTTTTGGAAGAAATTAGTCTATTTGAAGGTAACACCATCAATGTGAAGGAGTAGTCCATGGAAGAACTAACACAAGAGAACTACTACCAGGACACAAACTACTTGACCAATTCACGCTTTAAACGGTATCAGCAATGCCAAGCGAAAGCTTTTGCCCTAGATAGTGGCCAATGGGTAGAAGAGAGGGACGAAACCCCTCTCCTACTCGGTAACTACGTTCACAGTTTCTTTGAAAGCGAAGAAGCGCATCAGCAATTCATGGACGAAAATGGCGATAAGCTACTAGCCAAGACTGGCAAAAACAAAGGAAACCTCAAATCTGACTTTGTGATTGGCGACAAGATGATTGAGAGCCTGAAAGATGATGAAGGTTTCAACCGCTTGTACCATGGCTACTCATCAGACGAAGTTCAAAAAGAATTGATTGTCTATGGCGAAATCGAAGGAGTCCCAGTCAAAGGTAAACTGGACAGTGTCAATCTAAGCCGTGGCTACTTTGTGGATTTAAAAACCATGAAGTCCATCTATGCTGAAGAATGGAGCGCAGAACTTAAAAAACGAGTGCCCGCTGCAGTCAATAACATTTTGAATTTTGGGTATCATGGTCAGCTTGGTCTATATCGTGAACTCTTAAAACAAATGACAGGTAAGGATTTTAGACCTTACATCGTAGCGGTAAGTAAGGAAAACGTGCCAGACCGTGAAATTTTGAAAATCGATGATGAATGGTTGGATGAAGGACTAGAAAAAATCAAGTCTGAAATTGTCGAAGTCTGGGATGTGATCCAGGGCAAACAGAAGCCTAAGGAGTGCGGACATTGTGACTATTGCAGAAGCCAGAAGAAACTAGGCACAGTCGTCACTCTGAACGACCTGATTGAAATGTAAATAAAATTAAACAAGCCGTGCATTCTTGTAAAACTGCGAACTAGAAAGCGTCAGTAAAGGTTATGTGACCTTGGACGAGCGACTGCCCGTATTTAGCCAAACTCACACAAAGGCAGTCGCATTTTT
>ERZ772906.1602-NODE-1602-length-12251-cov-43.034847_pt1 | contig 12251 bp, 10 predicted proteins | sample MGYA00511338_ERZ772906 | MGnify/ENA primary metagenome ERZ772906 (study PRJEB29015, sample SAMEA2738076) | human oral metagenome | biome: human oral; feature: human-associated habitat; material: saliva | place: China | collected 2212 ... | reverse complement strand
TACTGCAACTTAGCGGGATAACAAAATAAATAAGTAAGATTTATACATTATTGGGTGATAGATAGTGGGTGGTGGGTGATGAATGATGGGTGATAATGAACAGTAGATATTAGGTGTTAAATGATGGATGATGATAAAAATACAATCTAAGGTTACCCTTCAAAATTTGCTTTATTTGAGAAGTTAATAGGTATTTCAGAGCTATTTTAGTTTTATTGTCGCATAATTTGCGACGATATAAGCCATAATCGTCGCACAGATATACATTAGCATCATATTAATGCAATAGAATTATAAAACTTGATGCAGAACGATACGAGAAAGGGGATTTACCATTGTCTAATTTACTCAGCAAATACTGTTCGTATATAATGACAAGCAATAGAGACCAATAACACTCATTTGTATGATATTCAATGATTTGAGTTAATGGATGACAACTGATGTTATCTAAAAGAAAAACAAAACAATGAAAGGCGATATAAGCGTCAATAACATGAATTGTTAAGTCACTTAATATCGCCTTTCAAGGCTTTTCGGGAGTCTTACTCCTTATCTTCTGCGAATTATTTTCATGAAGAAAAAGATTTATTTACATGAAGAGAAATATTTATTTTCACGACAATAAATATTTATTTTCATGAAAATAATTCGCAGTTGGTAGTTTGTTGAAAGAAAAAGGACCCATGAGAGTCCTTTTTCAAACATAGAATACGTATTATTTCGCTGGTGTCATCACAACCTCAGCATGGTTACCTGCTGCCACAATCTGCTTCAAGTGAGCAGCAAGCTTAGCTGGGGTAAGCGACTCAACGGTCTTCTTATAGTTGGTATGGAAGTCTACACCTGACCAGATATAGTCATCGAGAATACCCATCCAATAGCCGTTGTTCTTAGCAGCAAGGTCTGCATTCTTCAGCATCAAGTCCTTAACTTTTTGAACCTTGTCGGCATCCATCTTGACAGTGTTGTCCTTCATTCCCTCAGCAAGGAGCTTAACAGCGAGATCAGCCTTCTCTGGATCCATTGGACAATAGCCCTGAACGATAGCCACAGCCTTATTACCAAGACGACGTAACTTACCGCTTGCGCTTACTGAGTAAGCTGCACTGGCATCTTCACGAATACTCTTCAGATAAACCATAGAGAGAACCTGAGCTGCTGCATCAGTAAGAATATCGCCCTCAAGGGTATAAGCCATTGGCGCATGCCAGAACTCAAAAGCAATTGCCTTTGGTGTCTCAGACTTACGAGTGAACTTGTTTGCAACCTTACCATTCACATAGCTTGGAACATCCTTCCAGTTTTCAGCCTTGCCCTTTGGCAGAGATGCAATATACTTCTCAATCAATGGACGAAGTGTAGCCTCATCAAAGTTACCTACAAAGTAGTAAACAAACTGACCAGGATTAGCAAAACGCTCCTTCCAAATCTGTAAGATACGGTCGTAGCTTACATTCTTCAATGTGTTCAATGTCATTGGAGCGAAACGTGGTTCATGACCATAGATAGTGTTGCTGAGCGAATCACCAAACACGCTCTCAGGTGAGAGATCCTTGTTCTTCAACGCCAACTCCATCTGTGCCATCATTGCCTTGTAAGAATCCTCGTCCTTAGCAATATTGGTAAAGTTGAGGTAAAGCAACTGCATCATTGTCTCGATGTCCTTTGGAACACATGAGCCAGCTAACGACTGATAGTAGCTTGACATACTGCAGCCCATTGAAGCCTGCTTACCAGAGAGTGCCTTCTGCAATTCCTGACGTGAGAAATTGCCTAAACCGCTGTAACCAAGAACAGCATCAAAGAGTTGCAAGTTGCTGAAGTCAGCCTTACCATAGAGTCCCTTACCGCCCTTAGCTGAAGCTTGGAACTGAATTTCATTGTCCTTAAAATCGGTCTTCTTCAGGATAACACGTGCACCATTGCTCAAGGTCAGTTCCTTATAACCAAGCACCTTATTCTCCTTCTCGCCAACGATCTTACCAGCCTTAGGAAGTTTCTTCTCGTCGAGCAGTGGCTCCTGCTTTACGTTGTCAACGTATGGTTCAATCTTCTCTGCACGTACAGCATTGATAGTCTGTGCCATCTGAGCCTCTGTTGGGTAAGTAGCACCAGTCTTCTCCTGTGCGAATACGTAAGCTACAAAGTTGCTGTCCTTATCAGTAATGAGTTCTTGTGCATACTTATTGATAACATCAACATTCAATGCAGGCATCTCAACCAACTGCTTCATAATCTGATAATCGTCCTCCTTGCTTGGGATTGGTTCGTTAGCAAGATAGTGATCACGGAGTTCATCGCCATACTGAGCGTTCTTCACCTTGTTGCGATTGACGTAAGCTGACTCAATTTGAGAGAGGTATTCAGCCTTCATACGGTCAAACTCGCCTGCTGTAAAGCCATACTGACGAACACGCTGTGCCTCACGATAGATAGCTGCAAGGGCTTCGAGGTCCTTGCCTTCCTTAGCATCAGCTGCCATATTGAAGGCTGCCTTTGGCTTTGAAAGCATGTAATCGCCATCATAAGAATAAGCACCTGTGAAAGGACAGTCAGCCTTCTGTGCCAACTCAGAGAGTCGCTGATTGAGCATCATGGTGATGATGTTCTTTGCATAAGAGTCTACATAGTAGTACATATCGCCCTTCTGTGCATCAGGGAAAGCGTCATGTTTCATGCAGAAACCTACCTGACTGTAAGGCATCTCCTTATCCTTACCAAACACGTAGATAGCATCCTTAGTGTCTGGCACAGCCTCCTCTACTACCTGTGCAGCATTTGCTGGAACAGTAGCGTTAGCCCAAAGCTTCTTAATCTCGTTCTCTGTGTGGTCTACATCGATATCACCAACAACGATGATACACTGGTTGTCTGGACGATACCACTTCTTATAGTAGTCGCGGAGGTCCTGATAAGGGAACTTGTCAACAATGCTCATCAAACCGATTGGCATACGATGACCATACTTTGAGTTAGGATAAAACTTAGGCAAAACGTCATCATAGATTCGCATCACTGGTGTACGGCGCAGCTGCCACTCCTGATGAATAACGCCACGTTCCTTGTCTATCTCCTTGTCAGCAAGTACAAGACCGTTTGACCAGTCCTTAAGAATCAACAGACAAGAGTCGAGTGCTGTCTGACGAGCAGTAGGCACGTCGCAGATACGATAGACCGTCTGGTCGATACTGGTGTAAGCATTCAAGTTGCTACCGAACTCCACACCAAGTGAACGGGTGAATTCGAGGAGCGTTGAGTCAGGGAAATGCTCTGAACCATTGAATGCCATGTGCTCAAGGAAGTGAGCCAAACCACGCTGGTTATCATTCTCTTGAATAGAACCAACACGTTGTGCAATGTAAAAGTTAGCAACGTGCTCTGGCCATTCATTGTGAAGGATGTAGTAAGTTAAGCCATTGCTGAGCTTACCTTGTCTTACGTTCTTATTCACAGGGATAGGTCCCATCTGCTGTGCAGAGACCATTCCAGTGACAAAGAGTAAGACGATTAAGAATAAATGTTTGATTTTCATCTTAAACGTTGTTTGTAATTTAATATTAGTTTTATGGCGCAAAGATACATAAAAATCCGTTACGCAATCCGATTTTTTTATTTTTTATATCTTAACAAAGTATCAATAAAGATTATTCTGGCAATTAGTCCATCTGCTGACGCTCATTATACTGGATATTACGAGGGTGATGTTCAAGTATTTCCTGTCGTAGTGTTGAGGTATCAATATGCGTGTAAATCTCTGTTGTTCCAATACTTTCGTGTCCCAACATTGCCTGAATAGCTCGCAAATCGGCACCGCCTTCGAGCAAGGAGGTGGCAAAGGAGTGGCGAAGGGTGTGTGGAGAAATTGTTTTCTTGATACCAGCTTCAACCGCATATCGCTTAATCATAATAAGAATCATCGTACGCGTAAGATGGTGCCCACGACGATTAAGAAAGACATAATCCTCCTCTCCAGGTTTGATTTTCATCACATTACGGTCGGCAAACCAATAGTTTAGCTCGTCTAAGGCACGCGGTGAGATAGGAACTAAACGTTCCTTCGAACCTTTACCCATCACTCGGATATACTGTTCTTCGATATATAGATTGGAAAGTTTTAGGTTTGTAAGTTCTGACACACGCAGTCCACAAGAGAACAAGACCTCAATAATGGCACGATTGCGATGTCCTTCCCACTTTGACAGGTCTATTGCCTGCTCTAAGAGGTCTACTTCTGCTGTGGAAAGAACCTCTGGTAAGTGGTCAGGTTGCTTCGGCGACTCTAACAACTCGGTCGGATCAACTTCTAAATAACCATCAATAACGAGGAAACGATAGAACTGACGCACCCCACTGAGAATGCGTGCCAAAGAGCGAGGACCAATGCCAAGGTCGGAGATAAAGGCTGCGAAATGTTCCAAGTTTTCTAACTTCACATCCAAGACATTAACCTGTTCCACAGCAAGATAGCGATAGAGCTTATCCACATCACGCATATAAGCATCAAGCGTATTAGCCGAATAGCCTTTCTCTAACTTCAGATAACGGCGGTAACGGCTGACAATATCCTTTGAATTCTTGCTTGTTTCCATTTAATTTCTTATTTTTGCATACTGCAATTTACATGCAAAGATACATCAAAAAACGATATTTGAGAAGAAAGAGATATGAAAGTAATCATTATTAATGGTCCCAACTTGAACTTGTTAGGGGTGCGTGAACCTGAAATATACGGTAGTCTGGCTATGGATACCTTCCTTTCACAGCTGCGCGAAAGCTATCCTAACAGCACCATCGACTATTACCAAAGTAATATTGAGGGCGAACTCATCAACAAACTGCAGGAGACAGGATTCTCGTATGATGGTATCATCCTCAATGCTGGGGCTTATACGCATACAAGTATTGCGCTTTTAGATTGCATCCGTTCTCTACAAACACCAGTGATTGAAGTACATATCAGTAATGTTAACGACCGCGAGGAATTCCGTCGCCACTCAATGATTGCCCCAGCTTGCAAGGGAACTATTCAGGGCTTTGGTCTTAACAGTTACAGGTTGGCTATGGAAGCTTTGTCGCTCCTATAACCTTTCAACACTCATCATTACTATCATCATCCATGCCAACAACCAACACCTATACGTCTCTCACTGACGAAGCGGGCTGCGATGCCTATCTTGCCTCGCATATTGACCCAGAAGGCGATTATCTTTATCGTCTTTATCGTGCCACAAATATTCATACTATTCACGGACGTATGGCAAGCGGACACCTACAAGGTCGTCTCTTGAAGATGCTTGTACAGATGATACGCCCTAAAAATATCCTCGAGGTGGGTACTTTCAGTGGCTATTCGGCTATCTGTATGGCAGAGGGATTGGAGGAAGATGGCAAACTCTATACCTTTGAAATCAATGACGAGATGGAAGATTTCACTCGTCCATGGATTGAAGGGTCGCCTGTTGCCGACAAGATTGACTTTCGTATCGGTGATGCAGCAGAAGAGGCTCCAAAATTGGGGATTCTATTTGACATGGCTTTCGTTGATGGTGACAAACGATACTATACGGAGGTATATGAGAAATTATTGCCTATCATCCGTTCTGGTGGCTATATCCTCGCTGACAACACACTGTGGGATTGGCACGTCATTGACCCTGCCTACGACAACGATCATCAGACGATTGGTATCCGACATTTCAATGATTTCATTGCTAAAGACGACCGAATTGAGAAGGTTATCCTCCCACTACGTGATGGACTGACACTGATTAGGAAGAAATAAAAGCTACACAAAAAGCCTCACCCCCAACCCCTCTCCAACGGGAGAGGGGAGTGATCACCGCAAAGGGATAACTTTAACGATTGTATAACCCATTCGTTGCTTCCATACTCACAGCATATAGCAATCTGTTTAGCCCTCAACACCACTGGTGCTTACCATCCGCACAATATGTGCGGGGCGTTCGCACAACATGTGCGGGGCATCAACACCAAACAGTCATAAGCCAACTTTAATCACCCAACATCGACATACCTTCACCACCTAACACCTAATATCCATCACCCATTCCCTACACTTCAACATAAAAGTTTGTGGGTTTTTCAAACTTTCAGTACCTTTGCAGGATAAAACAATAAATAGATAAGACAATGCAAGAAACAAGACAAAACCGCATATCACGCCTCCTTCAGAAGGAATTGGCAAGTATTTTCCAGACACAGACACGCATGATGCATGGTGTTTTGGTTAGTGTAACACGTGTAAAGGTGAGTCCAGACCTCAGTATCTGTACCGCCTACCTCAGTATCTTCCCATCTGAAAAGGGCGAAGAAATACTGAAAAACATCAATACCAATGAAAAGACTATCCGCTACGACTTAGGTCAGCGTGTGCATAATCAGCTGCGCATCATCCCTGAGCTACGCTTCTTCATTGACGACTCCCTCGACTATTTGGAGCGCATTGACGAGTTATTAAAGAAGTAGGAGGTGGGTGATGGGTGTTGAATGTTGGGTGTTAATGAATTGTTGATAAGTATTAAGAGGTTGGTGTTAACGATTAGTAGATAGGTACCAATGCCTATTCAGAAACTCACCATCCCCCATTTATCAATTCATCAACACCCAACATTCAACACCTAACACCCATCACTCAACACCCATCACTCAACACCCAACACCCTTTCTCCCCAACATTCAACACCCAACACCCATCATGAACTTCCCTTTTTACATTGCCCGCCGCTACCTCTTCTCAAAGAAGAGTACACATGCTATTAACGTTATCAGCCTCATCTCCGTACTCGGTGTGTCTGTGGCAACAATGGCATTGGTCGTTGTATTAAGTGGATTCAATGGCTTCTCCGACCTTGTAGCCTCCTTCTTCACCAACTTCGATCCACAAATTAAGGTTGAAGCTGCAAAGGGTAAGGCTATGACAGCTAACGATCCATTGCTCCTAAAGGTGAAACATCTACCCACAGTAGAGGTTGCAACGGAGTGTGTGGAGGACCAAGCATTGGCGGTCTATCATGACAAACAGGCGATGGTGAACGTAAAGGGTGTGGAAGATAACTTCGACTCGCTGACACATATTAGCAATATTCTATATGGTGAAGGTGATTTCAGACTTCATACAGCCAACCTACAATATGGCGTTCTCGGTATTAGATTGGCACAAGACCTCGGTACTGGGGTTGCATGGCCAGACTACTTACACATCTATGCGCCCCAACGTGAGGGACAGTATGATGCTTCTAATCCAACAGATGCCTTCGTAAAAGACTCGTTGATATCACCGGGAGTGTTGTTTCAAGTGAAGCAGATGAAGTATGACAAGGGCTATATCATCACCTCTCTCGACTTTGCACGTCGTATCTTTAACCGACAAGGAGAGATTACCTCACTTGAATTACGCATGAAACCGGGTGTCGACATTGACAAAGCTAAGGACGAAATACAAACCCTTCTCGGTGATAATTACAAGGTATTAGACCGCTATGAACAGCAAGCCGATACGTTTAACATCATGCGTATTGAGAAACTCTTTGCATACGTCTTCCTCACGTTTATCCTTATGGTGGCGTGCTTTAACATCATTGGCTCGCTATCTATGCTCATTATCGACAAGAAGAATGATGTTATTACCCTGCGCAACCTCGGTGCTACGGACGGTCAGATACGTCGTATCTTCCTCTTTGAAGGTAGAATGATATCTGCAGCTGGTGCTATCATCGGTATTGCACTCGGTTTATTGCTCTGCTGGTTGCAACAGACATACGGACTTGTACAACTCGGTGATCAGGCTGGCAACTTCGTTGTTAATGCCTATCCTATCAGTGTTCATCCCGAAGATATCATCACTATCTTCCTCACAGTTATTCTTGTTGGCTGGCTTTCCGTATGGTATCCGGTGCGCTATATGAGTCGAAAACTGACGAGGGATTAAGCTATCCCTCGCCTATCGACTAACAACTATAAACCTAAACAATATGACTGAAAACCTAAACGACAAAATTATCATCTATCAAACTGAAGATGGTAAGACCCAACTTGATGTAAAGTTGGAAGGAGAAACCGTATGGCTAAGTACAAAGCAAATGGCAAAACTCTTTGACAAAGAAGAGTCAAACATACGAAGACACGTAAACAATGTTTTTAAAGAAGCAGAACTAACACGAGAGAATAACGTGCATTTTTTGCACGTTAATGGTATAAAAAAGCCTGTCCCATATTATACTCTTGATGTAATTATATCTGTAGGCTACCGAGTACATAGCCAAAGGGGCGTTCGTTTCCGCCAATGGGCAAACTCTATTCTCAAGCAGTATCTTGTCAAAGGCTATGCCATCAACGAGAATATACGTAAACATCAGATTGCAGAGCTACGCCAATTAATACAAGTTTTAGGCAGAGCTATCCAGCAACACCCCGCAAAGACGACAGATGAAAGTAACGCTCTCTTTGATGTTGTGGTGGACTATACCTACGCACTCGACACACTCGACAACTATGATTACCAGCGACTTCACATCGCCAAGACCACCAAAGAAGAACCTTTCCACGCTACATACGACAATGCCATGCACGAGATAGATATGCTTCGACAGAAGTTTGGTGGCTCTGTTCTCTTTGGTAATGAGAAAGATGACTCCTTCAAAAGCTCTATCGGACAAATCTATCAAACCTTCGATGGTGCGGAACTTTATCCGAGTGTAGAGGAGAAAGCGGCTATGCTTCTCTATCTTGTCACCAAGAACCACTCGTTCAGCGATGGCAACAAGCGCATTGCAGCCACCCTCTTCCTATGGTTTATGAACAATAATGCCATCCTCTATCGCCCCGATGGCACCAAACGAATTGCTGACAACACACTCGTTGCCCTCACCCTAATGATTGCCGAGAGCAAAACAGAGGAAAAGGATATAATGGTAAAGGTGGTGGTGAATCTTATCAACCAAGCCAATTAACCCATTTTCTAAAATAACATTTCAAACTTTTAGCAAATAGATAAGATTATATCAAAAGATAATTCTTAACTTTGTCGTAAACATAAAGAACAAAGATAACTATAAAAAGAATATCTACTTACCCCGAAAGTATAATTATAAACCAAAACATAATAACGTATGAAAAAGATTTTATCAGTATTAATGTTACTCTTGTTGTCTATATCAATATATGCACAACAAAATGTTACTAAGTTCTTAGGTATTCCTGTTGATGGCTCCAAAGCTGCTATGATTCAAGAACTTAGGGCAAAAGGGTTCACATATAATACAATAACTGATCGTCTTGAAGGTGAATTTAATGGTGAGAAAGTGTATATTCTTATACAAACTAACAAAAACAAAGTATGGAGAATTATTGTATTCGATAAAACAAGGCGAGATGAAGGACAAATTAAAATAAGGTATAATGAGCTTTTCCAACAATTCAAAGACAATTCAAAATACACAATCTCTAAAACATCCCACAAATTATCTGACAGCGAAGACATATCATATGAGATTTCTGTGAACAAAAAACAATATGCTGCTGTTTTTTATCAGCTACCATACGAAGGAGCACAGAATAGAATGGTGTGGTTTAAAATAGTCAAAGATTATGGTGAATATTATATAGCTATATACTACGAAAACGACAGCAATGCTTCCCATGGGGAAGACTTATAACTACCATAGAATATCATCTAAGATAAGTGAATAGGCATATACGGCTCTCACACCACGCTGGTCTGAGAGCTTTCTTTTGCTTTTTACTTCTCCAAATCAAATCTTTACCCACGCAAAATAGCACAAATACAGACATTACTACATAGCTTATACTTGCCAAGCGACCATTGAAACAGTATCTTTGCAGCATGAATCACGAATTATTTTCATGAAAGAAAATATTTTTCTTCATGAAAAGAAATATTTATTTTCACGTAAATAAATTCTTTCTTTCGTGAAAAGAATTCTGCATAAGCTAAAAGTATGTGATTATAGAGACTCGTTTCACACACTAACGGCTCACGGAGAAGATAATTATTAACCCTTATTACAAACGTAAAGCTATGACTGTAAATTACAAACTATTAAGAACAAGCGGTAAACTCGCACAACGTAAAGCAATAAGAATCGTACCTATCAAGAAAGATGTCACGGGAATAGAGAGAATCTGTCAGCATATCCAACAAGCTACAACACTTACAACAGCCGACATTCTCGGGACAATCGCGGCATTAAAAACTGAATTAGCAGAGGAGCTAAAAAGTGGGAATACGGTTCATCTGCCAGGCATCGGCTTCTTCTCACTTTCCCTTAAAGGCGACATACATGAAGACCCTAAGACGCATCGTCACCATCTTCGTAATGTTGCTGTGCGCAAAATCAGGTTCCGCCCCGATAAGGATTTTCACGAAGCGTTAGGAAAGATGGATTTTGAAAACAAAACCTACAAAGACGGTACATCCACACTTCCTATAAAATCAGCCGTTAACGCTGCACTAAAAGAGTTGTTTGAAGAGAGTCCAATAATCACCGTTAACGACCTCCGTCGCCGTCTGAACCTTTCTACAACATACGCCTATCAACTTGCAGCACAGTTAGAACGTGAAAAGAAAATCATCAACATCGGTTCACGTTATCGCAAAATATATAAAAAAGCGTAAGCAGAAGGCGGTAAACAAATGGTAAACATATAGAGGGAAATGGCATATTACCATTGTAAATTAGATTAAGTCCAGTAATAATTCAATAGCGTATAAACACAAAAAAGCCATTCCCAATACTTTACAGCATTTAGGAATGGCCGTTTTATTATAGATTAGTCCTTAGACTGTTCTTATCCAATCCACTTCACATAAGAGAAGTCCTGACGGTGTGGCAAGAGGTCGTTCTTAGGATACATACGAACAGCGTACTTATAAGCACCTGCTACAGTTGCATCAAAAGTAGCCTCGAAGGTATAGTGATTACCCTCTGTCTTCACCTTCTTGAATGGGATTACCTTGTGGATGTTTACATCATCAACTGGTGCATTCTTCAAGAATACCAACTCAAGACCTACTGCATCGTTCAAGCCCTGCTCGTCGATTGTGTAAGTAACCTTAATCTTATGACCTGTAGCAATATCCTGCAGTGCATCCTCATCCTTTGAAACAACATAGATGCTATCCCAACGCTCTGCTACAGACTCCTTCCAAAGAGCAATCTCCTTAGCAAGCTTATTGTCGTCAGCCTCGAGCTTATGAGAACGCTTAGCCTGATGCTCATAGAACTTGTCATAGTAGTCATCAAGCTGACGCTTCATTGTATAGTGAGGAGCAATAGTTGCGATAGAGTTCTTCACAACCTTTACCCAGTCCTCTGAGTAGCCCTTCTTAGCATCCTTATTGAAGTAAAGAGGTGCAATCTCGTTCTCGAGTAGACCGTAGATAGTAGCTGCATCGAGCTGATCCTGATAGCCCTGATTCTGATAGGTACGCTTCTCTGGCAATGCCCATCCTGCACCCTCACGGTAGCCTTCAACCCACCAGCCATCGAGTACTGAGAGGTTTACAACACCATTCATCTCTGCCTTCTCACCAGATGTACCACTTGCCTCGAGTGGACGAGTTGGTGTATTCATCCAGATATCAACACCAGATACGAGACGACGAGCCAACTGCATATCGTAGTCCTCAAGGAAGATAATCTTACCGAGGAACTGTGGCATACGAGAAATCTCAAAGATACGCTTGATAAGTCCCTGACCTGCACCATCAGCTGGGTGTGCCTTACCTGAGAAGAAGAACAGAACAGGACGCTCTGGGTTGTTTACAATCTTCTCCAAACGCTCAAGATCAGTGAAGAGCAAGTGTGCACGCTTATAGGTTGCAAAGCGACGGCAGAAACCAATCATTAATGCATTAGGGTTGATACGTTCAAGGATAGAAACCACCTTAGCTGGATCACCTTGGTTGCGGAGCCACTGCTTAGTGAACTTATCACGGATATACTTGATAAGCTTCTGCTTCAATGCCATACGTGTCTCCCAGATTTCTGCATCTGGAACATTATAGATTGCATGCCAGATAGACTCGTTGCTCTGGTCACTCATAAAGCTCTTATCGAAATACTTATCGTAAAGCTTACGCCACTCTGTTGCTGTCCATGTTGGGAGGTGTACACCATTGGTAACATAACCTACAGCGTTCTCCTCTGGGAAGTAACCCTTCCACAATGGAGCAAACATTTTCTGACTTACCCAACCGTGAAGTTTTG
>ERZ772906.1594-NODE-1594-length-12278-cov-4.018081_pt1 | contig 12278 bp, 9 predicted proteins | sample MGYA00511338_ERZ772906 | MGnify/ENA primary metagenome ERZ772906 (study PRJEB29015, sample SAMEA2738076) | human oral metagenome | biome: human oral; feature: human-associated habitat; material: saliva | place: China | collected 2212 ... | reverse complement strand
GGCCCGCTGGGGCCGGCGTCGGAGCCGGTCCGGCTGCAGGAGGGGCGAGGGGTCGTGGCACTGAGTCGTCCGCCGTCACCGTTGCTGCAACTTCTGTGATGGTGCGGGTGAGGGCGGGGACGCGCACGTGGGCCGACGGCGGCGTGCGCGTCAGCTGCGCATTCGCCCCGTGGTGGGGGCGTCCGGCCGGAGGGCCTCAGGACGACGGAACATGCTCCGACCTTAGCGGTTTCCTCCGTCGGCGGTCCAAATGGGTGTCCGCCAAGTGAGCGGTGGCGCTGGTCGGGCGCGTCGTCCGCGGGCCTGAGGCGGCTGGCTCGGGATGGCTCTCCGCAGGTTCCGACGGGCCCCGCGAAACCGTCGCTGACCTGCACGAACGGTCGGTTGTGCCGGATGTCATGCGGGTCACGGAAGTATGACGAGGTGGAAAAACCCTGTCAGTGCAGCCAAGACTCGAGAACTACAGCAACGTAAGTTACGATTGTGAATACAGTGAATTCTGTTTTCAATCGAGGCTTAAGTGACTAGTGTGGTGACGTCACATCTGGGCCGATGCACCTGCCGCCTTCGTCCCCTCATCCGTCCCGCTCCCCGTGATCTGGCGGAACGGATCCTGGCGGTGGGTCAACGCCGGTCCCCGGGTGAGGCGTCATCCTCACGTTCAGCCCCATCACGACGGAGAACCCCAGTGAGCCCGATCCCCCCACGACGGCACGGACACGGTGTCGTCGCCACCGCAGTGGTAGCCCTGGCATGCACCCTGGCGCCCTCGGTGCTGGCCGACCCCGTGGACCAGAGCGACATTGATCGCTCCAAGGCCTCCGAGCGCTCGACCTCCACCTCCATCGCCTCCCTCGAGGCCCAGCTCGCCCAGGAGAGCAGCAACCTCGAAGACGCTCAGATCAAGGCTCAGGTCGCCAACGAGGACTACCTGACCGCCGTCGACGAGCTCAACACGGCCACCAAGGACGCCCAGACCGCCCAGGCCAACGCCGACGCCGCCGCCTCCAGCACGGCTACGGCCCGCTCCGACCTTGGCTCGATCGTCGTCCAGACCTACCAGGAGAGCGGCAACCCGCTCGACCCGCTCACCCCCTACCTGACCAGCGAGTCGCTCGCGGACCTGGCCGACGCCGACGTCGCCCTGACCCGGGCCGGCGAGAAGAACAACGCCAAGGTCCAGAACGTCGAGGCCCTCGAGGCGGTGGCCACGAGCATGCAGACCATCGCCGACCAGAAGGTCACGGCCAAGGAGACCGCCACAACCGCCGCCGCGACCGCCAAGTCCGACGCCGAGGCCGCCGCCAACGACGCCCAGAACGCCGTCACCACCACCCGCACCAACCGGCAGAACCTCATCGTCCAGCTGGCGGCGCAGCGCAACACCACCGTCGAGCTGGAGACGAAGTACCAGAACCAGGTCGAGGCCGAGCGCAAGGCCCGCGAGGAGGCCGCCGCCCAGGCAGCCGCCAAGGCGGCCTCGGAGAAGGCGGCCGCCGACCTCGCTCAGAAGCAGGCCGAGCAGGCCGCCGCCCAGCCTCAGGAGTCGGCCCCCGCTCCCCAGGAGCAGTCGAGCCAGCCCAGCCCGAGCCCCCAGTCCTCCGCCCAGGAGCCAGCCACCACCTCCCAGCCGGAGCCTGAGGCGGCCGATGAGGAGGAGGCCGCCCCCTCTCCCGCTCCCACCCCGGCCCCGGAGCCTGAGCCTGAGCCCGCGCCGTCGTACTCCGGCAACGCGGCCTCCACCGCCATCAACGCGGCCATGGGCTACCTCGGCACCCCCTACGTGTGGGCCGGGGAGTCGGCTGCGGGCCTGGACTGCTCCGGGTTGACGATGGTCTCCTATGCCGCCGCCGGCGTGGAGCTCACGCACTCCTCACGCGTGCAGTACGGGGAGGGCTCCCTGGTTCCGCTCGACGCCGCTCAGCCCGGGGACCTGGTCTTCTGGTCCTCCGACGGCAGCCAGTCCGGCATCTACCACGTCGCCATCTACCTGGGCGACGACACGATGATCGAGGCGCCGACCTTCGGCATGACCGTGCGCGTCACCCCCATGCGCTACTCCGGCGTCATGCCCTACGCGGTGCGCTTCTGAGGCGGGGGCGGGGCGGAGCATATGTGCCGCTCTGCCCCGCTCGGGCCGTCGGCGTCAGTGGCCCTCGCGGGCGACGCGGTCGGCCTCGCGCTGGAAGGACTGGCGGATCTCCTCCTCGGCCTCCTCGCGGCCCACCCAGTGGGCGCCCTCGACGGACTTGCCGGGCTCGAGGTCCTTGTAGACCTCGAAGAAGTGCTGGATCTCCAGGCGGTGGAACTCTGAGACGTCCTCGATGTCGGTACGCCAGGAGGCGCGCTGGTCGGCGCTGGGCACGCACAGGACCTTGTCGTCGCCGCCCTTCTCGTCGCGCATGCGGAACATGCCCAGCGCGCGGCAGCGGATGACGCAGCCGGGGAAGGTCGGCTCCTCCAGCAGGACCAGCGCGTCCAGGGGGTCGCCGTCCTCGCCGAGGGTCCCGTCGATGTAGCCGTAGTCGTCGGGGTAGCGCGTCGAGGTGAAGAGCATGCGGTCCAGGCGGATCCGGCCGGTCTCGTGGTCGATCTCGTACTTGTTGCGGTTGCCCTTGGGAATCTCAATCGTGACGTCGAACTCCACGGGGAGCCTCCTTCGCTCGTGTCTTCAGCTCGTTGGGCGCTGGAACGGTGCCTGGTGGTCGGCGTCGATCCGGCGGGGCGGGTATTGATGGCACTAGTGTGGCGCACGACAGCGCCTGAGGTCGGTAAACGCGTACTCTGCACGTCGGTGCACCGGTGGCAGTAACCTCCTGGGCGCCCCACCTACCTGATATACAGGCCATCCCAGCCTGTCCACAACCCAGTCCGGAGGACGTATGCGCAAGGTCCAGACCGCTGCCCTGACGGCGGCGAGCCTGCTGGTTTTCGGCGGCTACTACAGCCTGGGCGATGCTCTCGACCTGCTGCCCGGCCCGGTGACGGTCGCCTACGCCGACGTCGCCCCCCGGCCCTTCCCGACGCCGGCCGGCCCCAGCGCCAAGACCGCTGCACCCTCCGGCCTGGATCAGGGGGCTCCCACGCCCTCCAAGGCGAGCCTGACCGGCTACGCCCAGGGCGTGGCCTCCGACGCCGCCCTGACCGGGGGGAACGTGACGGCCTCCGTCGTCGACGTCGCCACTGGCGAGGAGCTGCTGGACCGCTCGGCCGCCACCGGGGTGACGCCGGCCTCCACCAACAAGGTGCTCACCGCCTGGGCCGCCCTGTCCTCCATGGGGCCGGGCCACACACTCCAGACCAAGACCGTCCTGGAGGGGCAGACCCTCACCCTCGTGGGCGGCGGCGACGTGCTGCTGGCCGACAACGAGGGCGACCCGAGCGCCACGGCCGGCCACGCGGGCCTGGGCGACCTCGCCCGCGCCACCGCCGAGCAGCTCAAGTCCCAGGGGACGACGTCGGTCTCCCTGCGCCTGGACGACACCCTGTTCACCGGCCCTCAGTGGAACGAGAAGTGGGAGGCCGGCAACGAGCAGTACGTGGCCAAGATCCAGCCGATCATGGTGGATGTCTCGGCCACCCAGAACCAGGGCTACCCGGATGATCCGGCCATGGGGGCCGCCCAGGCCTTCGCCAAGCACCTGAGCGAGGCTGGCATCACGGTCGACGGCGAGCCGACGCGCGCCGCAGCCTCCGGCGGGGCCCGGGAGGTGGCCTCGGTCTCCTCCGCCCCGCTGTCCGACATCCTCGCCCTGTCGCTGAAGACCTCCGACAACACGATGACCGAGGTCGAGGGGCGGCTCGTGGCCGTGCACGCCAAGGAGACCACCGACTTCTCCGGGGCCTCCAAGGCCGTGCTCGCCCAGTTGAGCAAGGACGGCTTCGACACCTCCGGGGTGACGCTCCTGGACTCCTCCGGGCTGGCCAAGGGCAACAAGGTCCCCGCCAGGCTCCTGGCCCAGATCCTCGCCAAGGCCGCCGGAGGCGAGGGCAGCTCGGCCGGACGCACCCTCATCGCCGATCTGCCCGTCGCCGCCCTGGACGGGACCCTGGGCAACCGCCTGCACGACACCTCCGCGGCCGGGACGGTGCGCGCCAAGACCGGCTCACTGGAGCAGACCTCCTCCCTGGCCGGCGTGGTCACCACCGCCGACGGGCGCCAGCTGGCCTTCGCGGTCATGGCCAACGGCTTCCCCGCCAACGGCGGCGGGGCGGCCGCCGCTGTGATCGACAGCCACTTCGTGGCGCCCCTGGCCTCCTGCGGCTGCTCGTGAGGGGCGCGGCGGCGTGTTCGGCGCAGCAGCGAAGGACAGGGGCTCGCTCAGCCCGGTGAACTCGGCGAGAAAGGTGTCACGGTGACGACCCAGGGTACAGCGGCGGGACTCGTCGACTGGCGGACGGTGGAGCGCCTGACCGCGCTCATCCCGGCGGGCCCCAGCGCCTCACGTTCGGCGCGCGCCAGCTCGGTGGCGGTCCTGCGCCGCTCCGCCCAGGAGGCGCCGGCCTGGGTCGCCAGGATCACCGGCCTGAACCGGGCGGCCCAGCAGGTCGCTGAGACCACGCGCGTGAGCGTCGTCGACCGGGCCGGGCTGGTGCGCGCCTCCACCCGGGCGCTGCGCGGCCTCATGGAGCAGGTGCCCGCCCCGCAGGCATCGGAGGCGGTCCAGCTCGTCGGGGCCGCCGAGGTCGCCGGGGCGATGAGCCTGCTCGCCACCCGGCTCCTGGGGCAGGTGGTGCCCGCGGCCCCGAGCGGGTCTCACGGTCACGGGGCCGGTAGCGCCGGCCCCGCTCGCCCCGTCGGTGAGAAGGATGGCGAGGGCGACGACGTCGTGACGTCCGCCGCCGGGCCGGCCCGTGACGTGACAACAGGTAGAGGCTGGGATGGGGCGGCGTCGCCGCACCTGCTGCTCGTGGCCCCCAACGTGCTGGCGGTGCGCCGCCAGATGGACCTGGACATGCTCGACCTGCCCGCCTGGGTCTGCCTGCACGAGATGACCCACGCCGTCCAGCTGGCCGCCGCGCCCTGGCTCGGCCCCTACCTGTCGGACTCCATGCGCATGGTGATCGGCGCCGTCGTCGAGGCCGTGTACGGGGGTGCCGACGGTGCCGGGGGCACCAGTCCGCGAGGACGGGGGAGTCTGCCGCGGCGAGGCCGAGCGGTGCGCCTTGCGGCGCGCGCGGGCCGAGGGCGGGTGCTTGAGAGTTTGATGAACGTCACGGATCGCGCCGAGGTCGCCTCCCTGGCGGCCGCGCTGACCTTCCTGGAGGGGCACGCCGAGGTGGTCCTCGATGACGTGCATCCCAACCGGATGCCGTCGGTCCACCGGCTTCGGGCCGTGCTCTCGCGCAGCCGCGCGGCCGACGGTGGCATCGGCCCCGGTCCCGGACTGGGCTCGCTCCTGCTGCACCGGCTCATGGGCCTTGAGGCCAAGGAGGCCCAGTACGCCGACGGCGCCGCCTTCGTGCGCAGCGTCGTGACCCGTATCGGGCACGAGGGGCTCAACGCCGTGTGGGCCGATCCCGGGCTGCTGCCCACGCCGGCTGAGCTCGCTCGCCCCGACGTGTGGGTGCGTCGCATCAGCTGAAGTGCCAGGTCGCGGCCCGTTGTGGCAGGCTTATGGCGTCGGCGCGGACCGGTGGCCTCCCCGGCCCCGGTGAGCCCGCGCAGCCATGACGACACATGAGGAAGGCAGGGCGTATGGACGCCACGGACATGGGATCGGACCTTCAGCAGGTTCTCATCACCGAGGAGCAGATCGGGCAGCGCCTCGATGAGATGGCCGCGCAGATCGACGCGGACTACGCCGGTCGCGACCCTCTGCTCGTGGGCGTGCTCAAGGGGGCCGTCTACGTCATGGCGGACCTGTCGCGCCGGCTGCACATGAGCGCGCCGATGGACTGGATGGCGGTGTCCTCCTACGGCTCGGGCACCAAGTCCTCCGGCGTGGTGCGCATCCTCAAGGACCTGGACACCGACGTCACCGACCGTCACATCCTCATCATTGAGGACGTCATCGACTCCGGGCTGACCCTGTCCTGGCTGCTGGGCAACCTGTCCTCCCGCGGCGCGGCCTCGGTGGAGATCGCCACGCTGCTGCGCAAGCCCGACGCCGCCAAGGTCGAGGTGGACGTCAAGTACGTCGGCTTCGACATTCCTACGGAGTTCGTCGTCGGCTACGGACTGGACTATGCCGAGCGGTACCGCAACCTGCCGTTCATCGGTACGTTGCGTCCTGAGGTCTACGGGGGCTGACTGACGCAGGTCAACCTTGTCAAAACCTGAGGGTAAGACGGGAGAATCAAGGGCAAGGCGCTCCTAACCTCGATGGCGGGTGGGGTTCATGGGCCCCGTGACCTGCATTCTGGCCACCGTGGCAGGTGGTCGGAGTCGTGTACGTTACGTTACGATAACGAGTGTGGAACGCTGCGGATACCCCATCCCGGCGGGTGAAAGTGGAAGGACTGTTGGTGGCAGTGAAGAAGGCTGTGCGTCGACGCGCCTCGGGGCTGGTCGGCCTCTCTGGTGCGGTGGTGCTGGCGTCCTCACTGAGCATGCCGCTGATGTCCCCGGTCGCCGCTGAGCCGGCCGCAGGCAACACTTTTGATACGGTCGCCGAGATGGCGCAGGTCAGCGGCGCTTCCGGCACTCTCACCACCCTCGGCGACGAGGCGCCGGGTGACGGTGGCGGCCTGACCTACACGGTTGAGAGCAAGATTCCCGAGGGGACGCTGGGCGCCGTTTCCGTCATGCTGGCCGACGGCCAGTGGGCTGTGCCGCAGGGGCTCCCGGTCGCCCCGACCGTCGCCTCGGACGGTGCCGCCGCCAATGATGTGGCGGCTCGGGCGCAGTCCTTCGCCGACGCCGGCGGGTCCCTCGTGTCCGACGCGTCGCGTCCCACGCCGCTGTCGGGAGCGAATGTGCACGCCAGCGGCCCCGCCCCGTACGCGATCACCTCCTCGGCGCTGGTGGGCATGGTCCTCTCCGGCTGGGACTACTCGCACACCACGTATGCGGCGGACCAGAACACCCAGGTCGGCTACCGGGCCGACGTCGGGCAGGACCTTTCCGGGAGCTGGAAGCCGGATGACCTGGCCGGCTGGTTCCACTCCCAGGGGCGCCTGTGGCTGAACACGGACGGCTCGATCAGCCCCGGAGACATTGTCTTCTTCTCCAACCCCCTGTCCGGGGGGCAGGGCGAGTCCGGCTCGGCCCCTGCCCAGTCCACGGTGTTCGCCAACGTCTACGACGTCGGCATCTACGTGGGTAACAACCAGGTGGTGCGGGCCTCGATGGGCACCGCCCAGGCGCAGACCCTGGATGCGCAGATGATGGCTGAGGTGGCTTTGGTGGCGCGCCCGCAGTGGTCCGCCCCCGCTGGTGGCGCGCCCGCGCCTGCGGATCAGCAGCGCGCCGGCGCTGGCGGCGGTGCGGGTGCCGGCGGCGGGAGTGCTGCGACGCCGGGTCCGGAGGCTTCGGCGTCGGCCTCGGCTCAGGCGAAGGCTCAGCAGGGCCCGGCTGCGGGGGCCCCGTCCTCCAAAGGCGGCTCGGTGCCGGACGGCTCGAGCGCCGGCTCGCAGTCCTCGGGTGGTGCTGGGGGCGGTGACCACAACGAGGTCGTGGTGGGCGCCGCCGGTAGCAGCCAGGGCGCGAAGGACATCACGAGTGTCGCTAAGCGGCCCGCCGCCCAGAGTGTCCGGGAGCGGTGGCTGCCGGTGACCGGTGTGGCGATCGGCGTGCTGTCCGTGGCGGCGATCCTGCTGTCTGCCGGCCTCATCGTCCTGCGCCTGCGCCGCGCCTGAAGCGGGGGCGGCGCGCGGAAAGGCTTGGTGGCCGGCCCGCTACACGAGCGTCGGCTCCCACAGCGCCTACGGGATGGGCGTCATCGACGTCGTCGCGGACGCACCATAAGGCGCACGAGCGCACCCCCGGGCCGCAGCCCTCGGGCCCAACGGTGCGTCCTCGCGGCCAGGGAGCCTCCAACCGGCCCACATCCCCGGATCTTCCCGGCCACGCCCGGCGCGAACGTGAGCAAGCGCAATGGGACCTTTGCCGTGCTATCGGCTAACGTCTGAGGGTCAAGTATGTTGAAGGGACCTACCGCACGATGAAAGATTCTGGGCGCGAGCCCGGCCGCAAGGACTCGGGCAAGCCGGGCAAGGCCGGTAAGAACGACCGCAGCAGGCGCGACCGCAAGCTCCGCGACACCCTGGGCAACCCGTTCCTGTGGTTGGTGCCCTTCCTCCTGGTCGTCATCCTCGGCTGGGCCGTCTTCTCCTCGATGTTCGGCTACCGCACCATCGACACCTCCGACGGCCTGACGCTCCTGCGGGACAAGCCGGACACGATCAAGTCGATCACCGTCGTCGACGGCAACCAGCGCGTCGAGCTGGACCTCACCACCACCTACGTCCAGCCCAAGAAGAAGGGCATCGAGTCGCGCCCGGTGGGCAAGAAGGTCGAGTTCTCCTACACCGACGCCCAGGCCGAGCAGGTCGACCGCCTCGTGCAGGCCGCCGCCCCCAAGGAGGGCTTCAACTCCGTGGTGCCCACCACCAGCTGGTGGTCCTCCCTCATCCAGCTGCTCGTCCCCGCCCTGCTGCTGGGCGGCATCATGTGGTGGCTCATCGGTCGCATGGGCGGCGGGCGCGGTGGCGCCATGGGCTTTGGCCGCTCCAAGGCGAAAGTCGGTTCCAAGGAGATGCCCGACGTCACCTTCGCCGACGTCGCCGGCGAGGACGAGGCCGTCGAGGAGCTCGAGGAGATCCGCGAGTTCCTCTCCGAGCCGGAGAAGTTCCGCGCCGTCGGCGCCAAGATCCCCAAGGGCGTCCTCCTCTACGGCCCGCCCGGAACCGGTAAGACCCTCCTGGCCAAGGCCGTCGCCGGCGAGGCCGGCGTGCCCTTCTTCTCCATGGCCGCCTCCGAGTTCGTCGAGATGTTCGTCGGCGTGGGCGCCTCGCGCGTGCGCGACCTGTTCGACCAGGCCAAGGAGAACGCCCCCGCCATCATCTTCGTCGACGAGATCGACGCCGTCGGCCGCCACCGCGGCTCCGGCACCGGCGGCGGGCACGACGAGCGCGAGCAGACCCTCAACCAGCTCCTCGTCGAGATGGACGGCTTCGACGCCAACACCAACGTCATCCTCATCGCCGCCACCAACCGCCCCGACGTCCTGGACCCCGCCCTCCTGCGCCCCGGCCGCTTCGACCGGCAGGTCAGCGTCGAGGCCCCCGACATGGCCGGGCGCGCCGCCATCCTCAAGGTCCACGCCAAGGGCAAGCCCTTGACCGACGACGTCGACCTCGACCTCGTGGCCAAGCGGACCCCCGGCTTCACCGGTGCGGACCTGGCCAACGTCCTCAACGAGGCCGCCCTGCTCACCGCCCGCTCCAACGCCCACCTCATCGACAACCGGGCCCTGGACGAGGCCATCGACCGCGTCATCGCCGGCCCGCAGAAGCGCACCCGCGTCATGCGCGACCACGAGAAGCGCGTCACCGCCTACCACGAGGCCGGCCACGCCCTGTGCGCGGCCGCCGGCGCCTACTCCGACCCGGTCACCAAGGTGACGATCCTGCCGCGCGGGCGCGCCCTGGGCTACACGCAGGTCATGCCCCAGGACGACAAGTACTCCACCACCCGCAACGAGCTGCTCGACCAGCTCGTCTACGCCATGGGCGGGCGGGCCGCCGAGGAGATCATCTTCCGCGACCCCACCACCGGCGCCTCCAACGACATCGAGAAGGCCACCGCCACGGCCCGCAAGATGGTCACCGACTACGGCATGACCAGCGCGGTCGGTGCCGTCAAGCTCGGCACCACCGAGAGTGAGACGGTCCTGGGGCTCAACGCCACCAACCGTGACTTCTCCGAGCAGGTCGCCGCCACCGTCGACGCCGAGGTCCGCAGCCTGCTGGACGCCGCCCACCGGGAGGCCTGGGAGATCCTCACCCGCAACCGCGCCGTGCTCGACCAGCTGGCCGAGGAGCTCCTCAGCCGCGAGACGCTCCTGGAGAAGGACCTGGAGAGGATCTTCGAGGGCGTCATCAAGCAGCCCGAGCGGCCCCTGTGGCGCAGCGACGAGTCGCTGCCCGTCGTCGAGGCCGCCTCCGCCCCTGACGGTGAGTCCGGCGACTCCCACGGCAGCGACGACTTCTGGGGCTACAACCAGTGAGCCGACCCGGGCCCCGGCGGGCCCGGCAGGCGCAGAGAGACAGGGGCTGACCATGAGCTACGACGCCGAGGGCGTGCGGCGGGCGGTGCACGACCTGCTCGTCGCCATCGGGGAGGACCCCGAGCGCGACGGGCTGCGCGACACCCCCGAGCGCATGGCGCGCGCCTACGCGGAGATGTTCGCCGGCCTCGGCCAGGACCCGGCCGAGCACGTCGAGCGGGTCTTCGACGTCGGGCACGAGGAGATGGTCCTCGTGCGCGACATCCCCATGTACTCGGTGTGCGAGCACCACCTGCTGCCCTTCCACGGGGCGGCGCACGTGGGTTACATCCCCAGCGCGGACGGGCGCGTCACCGGCCTGTCCAAGGTGGCGCGCCTCGTGGACGGCTACGCCCGGCGCCCCCAGGTCCAGGAGCGGCTCACCCGGCAGATCGCCGACGCCCTCGTCGAGCGCCTGGAGTGCCGGGGTGTGCTGGTGGTCGTCGAGGCCGAGCACCTGTGCATGTCGATGCGGGGCGTGCGCAAGCCCGGCTCCAACACGGTCACCTCCGCCGTGCGCGGCATCATGCGCAACGCCGCCACCCGCTCCGAGGCCATGAGCCTGGTCCTGGGCCGGCGGTCCTGAGCGCGGGCTGACAGCCACGAGATCTCGACACCGGAAGCCAGCGACTGTCTCCCCGGGTGGAATGGTGGCCTTATTTCTTGCGTCGACGGCGATGTTGAATCTCTGGGACCTCGAGGCGGGGCACGGCTCGCATCATGAACTTGTCGAAGTCCGGGACGGTGAAGGCGGCATAGCCGTGCTGGGGCGTGTATAGCAGCCCCATGTCAATGAGTTGAGACCTGATGGGTGCCACCTGTGACGACTCTCGTTTCATGAGGGAGGCGACATCGGCTGCTTTCTGGGGCTCGGAGCCGAGTTCCGCCATGGCTCTCATGTATGCGGTTTGAAGGGGGGTTGCACGGTCGAGTCGTACGCGGAAGAACGACCCGTCCAGCTTTGCGTCGTATGCGTCTTTAGCGGTACTGATGTCTTCTGCCGTGATGTGGTTTCCGCTCGCTACGATCCATGCTTGGTACCCTAGTTCCTGAATGAAGTACGGGTAGCCGTGAGTGAGGCTGACTGCGAGGTCCACGGCATCTTCGTCGTAGGACACGTTCTCGGTTTCTGCGGGTCCCACAAGCGCTTGTCGGGCTTCCTCGGGGGTGAGGGAGTCGATGCGTGGGAACTTGAACAGTCTTTCGGCGTAAGACTTGGCGTCTCCAGCGAGCTCGGCGATCTGTGGTAGGCCGGCTCCCACAAAAGTGATGGGGAGCTTCTTCTGAACGGACTTGTGAACCGCTTGTATGAGTGATTCAAGCTGAACGGTGGTGAGAAATTGAACTTTGTCGATGAGTAGGACGATCCCGGTTCCTTTTTCCTTCGCAACTTCTCCTAGGGCTAGAAATACGTCCGTGAGGTCTAGCCCTAGGTCGCCGTGATCACCGTAGCCTTCGGACGGGTCTACGTCCCATGTGACGGAAAAAGTGCCGGATTGGTCGATCGATAGCACAAAGGAGCTGAGTACTTCTGCGGCGTGTCGAGCGCGTTCGCTCCAGCGGCGACGAGGCGATATGTGTAGAAGTGCGGCACGGAACTTGGAGAAGATGGACTGACGGAATGCTGTTTCATCGTGCTTGCTCGCTTCAAGCTCGATTGACTCCCATCCTGCCATCTCGGCGAGTTCTGCGAACCTGTTAAGCAGGACGGTCTTGCCGACGCCGCGCAGGCCGGTCATGATCATCGATTGCTCTGTCCGGCCTCGTTTGAGCCTCTGAAGTAGGATAGAAAACGCCTCGGTGTGCCCGTCGCGACCAATGAGGACCTCCGGGGCTGCTCCTGCGTTGGGTGTGTACGGGTTGTTGATGTTGTCCGCGTGGTCATCTTAGGATCTTTACTTAACTTTATCTAGTTCTAATAAAGTTGGGCTGGGCGTAGGCCGCCGGGGGTGCTGGTGGTCGTTGAGGCCGAGCACCTGTGTATGTCGATGCGGGGTGTGCGCAAGCCCGGTTCCAACACGGTCACCTCCGCCGTGCGCGGCATCATGCGCAACGCCGCCACCCGCT
>ERZ772906.1587-NODE-1587-length-12297-cov-2.410309_pt1 | contig 12297 bp, 10 predicted proteins | sample MGYA00511338_ERZ772906 | MGnify/ENA primary metagenome ERZ772906 (study PRJEB29015, sample SAMEA2738076) | human oral metagenome | biome: human oral; feature: human-associated habitat; material: saliva | place: China | collected 2212 ... | reverse complement strand
ATTTAGCGCCGAAACCGGGGCACTCGACGTCGCCGATATACGTGCCCAAGCTGGTGCAGCAGCTATCGATCGGCAGCACACAGACCCATCGGAGACCTAGCCCGTGATCGCAATCCTCGAACTTATCAATAATCCGCAGAAAATGCGTCGATACCTTTTCTGGTATCTCATCATCATGCCCCTGGCGCTCTTTGCGTGGATTCTGTTGGGCGCCGCCAACTCCGGCTTGGATTTCAAAGCTGCGATCAATATTCCGTTTTATGCTGTAGCATTTTTGAACGGGTGCCTGTCGATTCTATTCGCGGGACTACTCAAATTTGCTGCGAGCGAGAATGAACACACCGAACGCATGATTGCCTTCTACACCCTGGTGATGCTGGTGTTTGCAGGGAACCTGCCCGGTGCCCTGCTTGCGTTCTTCCTTTGGTGGGCACTGCGCGAGGCTCCTGAGGAACCCTTCGCCCCCAATTATCGATGGGTTTTTATCGCCTCGATGATTTTCCTTGGGCTGGTAACCCTTCTCGTACTTTTCGCAAATATACGCCTCTGGTCGGCATGATAACGGTACGTGAGGAACGCTCGTTCCCCGGCCTGATCCGTGGAAAAGCACACCGGATACACGGAAATTAGCTAGAGCCTCCGTATGATGTTATGTAAGATTATCCCCACACTCACCACGAATCATCCAAGGACGAGCACACTGTGAACGAAACCCCGGATACACTGGAGAACACCGCTGCTAAGGAACCCCGCAGCGCCGAATTCCAGCCGGAATACCTGGATCCCAGCTCTCCCGCCTTCGACCCCTCGGCGGGTCTTGAACGCTGGGCGCAACAGATGGACGTGTATACCGGGCCGGATGCGATGCTCGACTTCAACCAAGTCGATTACGTACACATCAATCTCAGTGACGCTAACCCTTCCGGGCTTGCGCAGCTGTTGGCCGGACGCAAAACACGTCTTTCCACCCTTATTCGCGATAAGTCCCTGCTGGGACACGAGATGCGTGCCGCGCGTACCCTGCGCACCAAAATTTATGAGCTCTCGACCGGACACGGGCTCGACGCCGGGTATTTTGTGGCGGGAACCGCATCATGGTTATCGCATGCGATGCGCGATGATGCCAAAGCCTCTGAAAAACGGTTTATTGCGCCAATTCTGATGGCGCCGCTGAACCTGACGCCGCATCCGACAAGCGATGATTTTGAGCTGCAGCTAGCTGGTTCTGCACGCCTGAACCCCGCGATGGTGCGCCAAATCAAACAGGAATATGAGATCGACCTGGGCACTATGGATGTTGCGCAGCTCGCCAACTCAATGTCACGCCTGGACCCTGAACCCGTGATCGAGCGGATGCGCGCCTCCGCCGGGCGTATTCCAGGGATGACCATAGAATCAAAGTATTTTATCTCAACCTTTGCGGACCTGAAGGAAAGCATGGGGGAGCTGCCGCACACTGCGCATACCCCGCTCGTGCGCGATCTTGCGGCGCTCAAAGTTCCCGGTGTGCAGCCGCGCGAGATGAACGCCCACAACCTGCTGCAGCCCCTCAACCAGCGCGATCCCGCCCAAGAAACGCTGCTGTTCGACGCAGACCCCGTGGCGCAGAATATTATTGATACCGCCGCCAGCGGATTTTCGATGACTGTGACAGCCGCACCCGGAACAGAACCGTTACGCACCGCCGTGAATATCGCCTCAACCCTGATGGGGCGCGGAAAGTCGGTTCTGGTCGTGGGAGAAAAACGTTCGACCCTCGCATCCTTCAGCGAGCTTCTGGGACGCACCGGGCTCAACGATCTGCGCTACGATCTGCTGGCAGAACACACAGCCGAAGATCAGCGAACCGAGTTTATTCGCGCTATCGTGCGTAACGAGAATACCGCAGAGCCTAATTCCACAAATCTTAATCGTGAGCTGATCGAAACCCGCACGGCGCTCACAGATCACACTCATGCACTGACGGCGCGCGACCCACTGTGGCATATTTCTATCAGTGAAGCCTTGCAGCGAGTAGCCGAACTTGCCTCTGAGGAAAGCGCGCCGCAGACCCAGGTGCGTTTTAGCCGTCAGTTACTTGATACCCTGCAAGACCGCGAAGCCATTACCGCCGATATTGTGCGTTTTGCGGAACTGAACGGGTTTACACGCGCAACCCGCACCTCGCCCTGGCACCGTGCCCGCCTGCTCAACGAAGACGAGGCGGCGGACGCCTACGCCCTCGTCATTACCCTGCGTTCCTCACTTCTTTCCCTGCGCGAGGCGATGAACGCCATGAACGCGAGCCTGCATCTGCGCCGGGCACGTACTATCGCCGATTGGGATGCGCAGCTTGCTATTCTGATTCGCATTCGGGAAACTCTCAAGCGCTTCCGGGCAGAGGTGTACGACCGCCCGGTGACCGACCTGATTGCGGCCACCGCATCCGGCTCATGGCGGCGGGAAAACCGTATCGACATGAGCAGTATGCAGCGTTCGCGCCTGCGTCGAGCGGCAAAAGAGTATATTTTGCCGGGAGTGCATATTGGCGATCTGCATGAACATCTCAAAGTTGTGCAGACCGAGCGCGCCGAGTGGATTCGGCTTCTTGATTCGCCCAGCACCCCGAAGATTCCCGAGAACCTGGATGCTCTGGCGAACGCCCTGCACTCGCTGGGCTCAGAGCTTTCGGGGCTTGAGATCATACTCCCTGATACCGCCGAAGGCGTCGACTTTGTGCATACGGATCTTGACCAGCTCGAAGCCCGCCTGGATGCTCTGCTCAACGACCGCGAAGTGCTCATGAGTCTGCCCGAACGTGACGTACTCTTAGGGCGGCTCACGAATGCGGGTCTGAGCGATTTTCTGGACGAGCTGGGTGAGCGTGAGGCAAACGCATCCGAGGTGACATCGGAACTCGAACTTGCGTGGTGGCAATCCGCACTTGAAGAGCTTCTGGAGCAGCACGCCGAAAAAATTCTTGACGGCGACGAGCTGCGCGATATTGAGGCTCGTTTCCGCCGCGCGGACTACGCCCATATGTCGAGCGCCCAGGCGCGTTTGCTGGCGCATACGGCACGGTTGTGGACGGAACGTATCGAAGAATTCCCCGAGCAGGCTTCGTATCTGAAGAGTCAGCTGCGCGGTCGTGAGTTTGATCTCGAGTCGCTTCTGGTGAATGCCCCGGTCATGGCGCGTACTTTACTGCCGCTGTGGACTGCCAGTCCGTTTTCGCTGGCGCGCCGGGTTCCCATGTCGATGCGTTTTGATGCGGTCATCCTGCTGGATGCTGAGTCCACCCCGCTGGCGGCTAACCTTCCAGCGATTACGCGCGCGGATCAGGTGATTGCTGTGGGTGACCCTCATGCCGGGTTCCCTGCGCCGTTTATTGTTTCGGCGCCAACTTCGGGTGCACCAGCTTCGGATTCTCACCGTTTGGAGAGCACTTTTGGGGCGCTTTCACGTCTGCTTCCAAACCGCACGCTCTCGCTCGTGCACCGTCCCTTTGACCGCGTGCTTTTCGACTACCTGAATCGGGAATTTTATGGGTCTCATTTGCGTGAAATTCCGGTGAGCCCGGCATCCCGCAAGCCTGTGAGCACGCTGAGTATTGAGTATATTGATACGCGCGGGAAGGTGAGCGATAACGCGAACCTGGAATCCCCGAGCGTTGAGGTGGACCGTGTAACCCGTTTGGTGCTTGAGCACGCCTACCGCCGCCCCGAACGTTCTTTGGCGGTGGTGACGGCGAGCCCGAAGCATGCCCAGCGGATTGCCGGGGCGGTGCGCCAAGCCTTGAATACGTACCCGCAGCTTGCTGAGTTTTTCAAGCCCGGTACCGAGTCTTTCCGGGTGGTGGATGTAAACCGCGCGGGGTCGCTGGAACGCGATACCGTTATTTTCTCGCTGGGTGTGGGGCGTGCCCGGCTGGGGCAGAGCTCCCATAATCTGGGGCTGCTGTCGGGCCCGCACGGTCGTGAAGGCTTCGTAGTGGGGCTCACTCGCGCACGGCGCGCTACGCATATTGTCAGCTGCGTGAGCCCAGCCGATATGAACGCGCAGAAACTTCACGAGGGCGCTTTGGATCTGTACCGGTTGATGCTCGCCTATGAGGAGAACCAGCAGCAGATTGCGGCGCAGACTCCGCGTGAGGATGTTCTCGCCTCTAACGCCTGGTTAGAGACTGAGGACGAGCCAACCGAGCCGGTAACTCAGGACTGGCTGCTTAACGATGCAGTAGCACGCCTGCGCGAACGCGGCGTTCGGGTGCGGCCCGGCGAAGACGAGATCGCCTTTATCGCGCTGGCACCGCAACAGCTCATTCATACCAAATCTGAACAGGAGAGCGCACAGCGGATGCCGCTCATGGTGGGGTCGGATGTGCTGTTTGATTACACGACCGAGAGCGTGCGTGAGCATACTCGCCTGGTTCCTGAAAGGTTGAGCCGCACGGGCTGGAACTACGTAACCCTTAACACCTTGGAGGTTTTCGCCGATCCCGAGGCAGTGGTGGCGCGTATCCTACGGTATTTGGGTATATATGCAGACTAGGCGCTTCTGCACCCTCCCGGCAGCGCAGAGCTGAAAGGACGAACCTATGGGTGAGTATTCTCCAACACCGAAACCGCGCAGAGGCCATCGTCGTGCCAGCGGGGGAGGCACATTAGCAGGGGACGAGCCGCGCATCGCGGGCGTGAACGCACCGCTTCATGCGAATACGCCAACGCCTGCACGCAAAGAGACCTCCGGGAAGTCAGCCGCGAATCGAGGAAACCTACGGCATGCCCGCGGCTCGGCGCAGGAACATTTAACCCCCGAAGAACGTGCCCGTCTAGAGTGGATGCGTGAACAAAAACCCCCGCACTGGGGCTAATGCCGCAGTACGGGGAGGGAACGATTCTTCGGGTGACTACTCTGCTTGAGACGAGCTTGAGCTGGAACCTTTATCGGTGCTGTAGAACCCGGATCCTTTGAAGACGACGCCCACGGTGTTGAAGCGTTTGCGAAGTGTGTCTTCACCGCATTGCGGGCAGGTGCGCAGGGCGTCCTCGCTGAACGACTGGCGTTTCTCGAAAGCGTGCCCACAGTTTTTGCACTGGTAAACGTAGACCGGCATGGTTCTCCTGAATGACAGATCCTAGGGCAGCCGCGAGCGCGGCGGCTGCCGTGTGTTGCGTATAGAGTGTACCGCGAACCTCACCCGGTTTCGACTTGGGTGGCGTGCCGCGCAGGGCTTAGCGCAGGCAGAATGTTCCTGAGCTCTCGGTCTAGAGCGCGGAATCGCCGAGGGGCTCTATACCGTTCTCGGTCAGCACGCGGGGGAGCACAGCATCCCATTTATCGTAGGGAATGCTTTCGAGCACTTCGTGGGAAAACACCACGCCTACGGTGCTCTCACGCAGTTTATCTGCCGAAAGGGCAGGGATGATGCGGTCATAGTAGCCTCCGCCCTGCCCTAGACGGCGGCCGTTGCGTGCATAGGCGAGTGCCGGAACTAGCCGTAGATCGGCGGTAACAAAAGCCTGTTTATCGTACTCTTCACCTTCGGGCTCGGCAATGCCCAAGCCGTTGAGCGGATGCTCCACGTGTGGGTTCCAGACAACCCAGGCGAGGGTGCGTGCCGGGCGTACTACGGGCACCAGGATGCGGTGCCCGCGCGCGTGCAGGTCGTGAAGCGCTGCGGTGATAGGCGGTTCGGAGGCGGTGGGCAGGTACGCCGCGATAGTTTGCGCCTGCGCGTCCTTGGGGATCAGCGAAAGAATATGGTCGCGGTATTGCTGTTTCATCTGCTCGTGTTCCGCCGCTGTGCGGGCGTTTTTGGCGATTAGGCGTTGCGGGCGAATTTGGGAGCGCAGTATCTGCTTGTCGAGGGCGATATCTTCGGGAGTTTTGCTGTGGGATACATCGTTGCTCTTGTGCGGGGTTGATAAGGTGCTGGGCTCGGGTTTCATGGTTCTCCTGGGTGAGTGCTTTCACCATTGCGATAACGTTGTGCGGCGAGTGCGATGCTCGGCGATATCTTATAGCGCCTAACCTGCAAAGGTACAGCGGGGTATTTTTAAATTCTTGCACGAAGGTACGTGTCAAATTGTAGTATTACAGGCTGTGAAAGAGGGTGCATGAGTTATGCTTATTGGTATGACTAAAGTATCTAAGTCTGTCACTAAGGCTGTTATTCCGGCGGCTGGTCTGGGGACCAGGTTCTTGCCCGCAACGAAGGCGACTCCTAAGGAAATGCTTCCGGTCGTTGATCGCCCCGCAATTCAGTACGTGGTAGAAGAGGCAATCCGCGCCGGCCTGAACGATGTTCTGATGATTACCGGCCGTAACAAGCGTGCGCTTGAAGACCATTTTGACCGTGTTCCGGTCCTAGAAAGTCAGCTGGCCGAGCAGGGTAAAGACGCCCTTCTGAAAGCTGTTGAAGCAACGAATGAGTTGGGTGAACTGCATTATGTGCGCCAGGGCGACCCTAAAGGTCTGGGCCATGCAGTTTTGCGCGGCAAGGTACATGTGGGGGATGAGCCCTTCGCGGTTCTGCTGGGCGATGACCTGATCGACGAAAAAGAGGATTTGCTCTCGCAGATGGTCGAGGTTCAGCAGGCTACCGGCGGCTCCGTGATCGCGCTTATGGAGGTTCCCCGCGAGTCTATCTCCGCCTACGGTGCCGCTGCTATCGAGGCGGTTGAAGGCCAGGACGGCTACGTGAAGGTCACCGGTCTTGTTGAGAAGCCCGCCCCCGAGGAAGCACCCTCCAACTATGCGGTGATTGGTCGCTACGTGCTCAGCTCGAAGGTATTCGAGGTGCTGGAAAACACGGCTCCGGGCCGCGGCAACGAAATTCAGCTGACCGATGCACTGCAGACTTTGGCAGTCGGCACCGGCGAAGGTGAGGGCGTATACGGTGTGGTCTTCAAGGGGCGCCGCTTCGATACGGGGGATAAGCTCTCGTATCTGAAGGCAAACGTTATTCTTGCTTCCGAACGCGAAGATCTCGGCCCTGAACTTCGTGAATGGCTGAAAGAATTTGCCGATAAGAACTGCTAATCACTCTTTGCATAATCTCTAGTCCTATCAGGGGCGATAGTTCGGTTTTATGACCTGCTGTCGCCCCTGATTCATTTACGTAATGTTCGACTGTGTTCGATAGTATTTATACATGCACGGGAAATGTGCTGAGCGCATATTTTCTAGAAGAGCCCTGAATAATCCAGGTTTCTTTGGTATATTTTCGCACGGTATACGTAGATGAATGCGAACACTGTCCTGTACTAGGTAAGATGAAAAGTCCTAGGTTTTATAAATGTTAGCTTGAAGGGATAGATACACATGACGATTTTGAGCACGTCGGGTGTTCTCGTAGTTTTAGCGGTCGTCATGCTGTTGTGGTTTATACCGCGGAATATGCGTCGTGCATCCGCCGCAGACACCCCCGAACAGACGGTCGTAAACCCACATTCCATGACTGATGACGTTCTGACTTCGCATTCCATTCTTTTTTCTGAGGAGTCCGCAGTGCCCGGTTCTGACCCCAAGAAATCCAACGCCGCGAGCGGAAACGTACCCCCGCTCAGTGAAGAAGAGACGAGCGCCGCGCTCTCCGATCTGCGCGAAGCCTCGCCGGTCGAACCTTTTACCAGCCCTGTGCCCGTTTTAGAACAGAAACCTTGGTTGCCGGAACGCCTGCATCGCTTAGGAACCCTGCGCCTGACCCTGCTCGGTATCGGCGCGCTGGTGGCACTTATTCTGATTTTCTCGCTGATTCTCTCCCTCATGGGGTGGCTGCCGTGGAGCGCCCCCACGGTTTCCTTCGTGGCGCTCGCGGGGATCGGCGGTGCCCTCTACTACCTGGGGCAGCCCAAGGATGGGCACGAAGAACCTGATGCGGTGTATCCCGAAACCTCCGGGCATAATGCGCTGCCCATCGAGGTTGAGCCTGCCGAAGAGGAATTCGCGCAGGATGAGGCACACGAGTTAGACGCCGAGGAACCAGAAGAAACCTCACCGAGTCGTTCGTCCAAGGCCAGCAGGTGGGATTCGTTGCGCTGGAACTCGGGGCGCGCATCCCGCAAATCTACGCTAGAGGAAGAGTCTTCAGAACAGAGTGTTCCCGCCGACCACGCACCGCAGATCGGTGCCGATGAATTCGCACCAGAGCCTCACGAGCTGAGCGAAGAGTCGGTGCACGAGGAATACGTCGAATACGCTGAATCGTACTCAGCTGAGGACGCGCAGCAGCACTTTTCCGGTACTTCGCACGCCCGCAGGCTTCCGGCGCAGTTGCACCCTAAGTACCCTTCGCAGCAGGCCCCCGAACCCGTTCTGTACGATGAGGAGCAGGGTGCAGGCCACGAAGCTTCATACGAGCAAGCTCCTTCCGAGCATGCGTTTTTAGCATCGGCAGAGGAGGCTCCCGCACAGGATGTTTTTGTGCAGCCAAAGAACCTGCACCGCGCGCCCGTACCTCAGCCTGAGGCGCAGCGGCACGAAACCCGTTTTGTCGGGTCTGCATCTGCTCAGGGGCAGACCCCGCGCCGTCCGGCACGCATTCCGGGAACTCATCTGCGCCCGCTGGAACGCACGAGTGAACTTTTCGATCAGGAAGTTCAGACCACTCCAACCGGGCAAATTCCGGTGACTCCCGCGCCCGGAAATACTGCGGATGCTCCACAACGTGACGGTGCTGTGCCTAGGAACGGATTCTTAGAATCGGCTCCCGCGAATACAAACCAGACTCAAGGTCATTCCGCGCCCTCCGGTATGAGCAATACTTCTGCTCAGGATGCGGCGTTCGGCCCCGGCATGCAGGAGCGCGCGGATGACTCTGCACGTTCCGCACCGTATCGTGGTGCAGCGCAAAATCCGTATGCTGCGCCAGCTCAGGGCTATGGTACGCACCAAGGGCAGCGTGTGGGGCAACATCAGGGTATGCAGCAAAACCAAAACACAGGCCAGAACCGGCAGGCGGCTCAGACAGGCTTAGGACAGCAGAGTCTCGGCGAGCAGCAGGGATACGGTCAGCGCAGCTTTGCACCGCAAAACCAGAAGCATCAGACCTCCACAGCTCAGCATGCGAGCGCTCAGAATTTCGGGCCTGGATTTGCGCCTTCGCGCTCTGTGGCGGAGGAGAAGAATCTTCCTCCTGCAGGGTTCACCCCGCAGGGAGCTATCTGCCCCATGAACCAGGAACCTCCGCGGTCGCAGCGTCCGATGGGAACCCCCACAGGCTCAGGTGCGCAGAATTCACGCTTCCAGCAAGGACCGGCGACCGGTTCTGTTCCGGTAGGAGGCGGGTCTGGGTTTACGAATACGAGCCAATTCGATGTTCCGGTTCCGCTTGATCTCGACGATTCTGAGTTCGAGCCTCTCGATATTATTCCGGTCGTGGATGAACCCGGCGAGCGTTCGGGCTCCGCCTCGAACGCATCCGCGTCTTATAAGCGGGGGAATATGCCGGGGACGGGGGCATCTTTCACCGGGGTATCGCAGAAAACATGGACCCCCACGCAGCTTCCGAAGCCGCTGAGCTCTTTGCATCAGAAGAAGCCCAATGGAAGTGATGGCGGCCCAAAGAACGGCGAGCAGAAGTAACGGTTCGTTGGATCTCTAGGTTATTTCTGTACCAGAGTAAAAAGGCTCCCCAGATATATGGGGAGCCTTTTTACATACCACTGGGAAAAGAATGAAGTGAGTAATTCAGTAAGGATGTTTGCATAGGGAAAGGAGGAGGTTCCAGATGGAACCTCCTCCTTCGCATCACACACAGGAAGAAAAGTCTTCGAAACCGTTTCGCGGAAGAATCCTTCCCACAAGGACTCTCGCTATTTGGTAATAAAAATATAACCTAATTTTGAGGTGTCTGCCAACTGCAAATCCCGGAAAAATAGCGACACTCTGTCAGTATATTTAGGATTGCCTAACCGAAAACCCTGTGTTTACGGGGATAGACCCCAAATAATAGGGTGCAGAAAAAATTTAAATTTTTTTTGATTGCGGGATCATGTGCACTACGTAGAACCTCAGAGCAACATATGTACACCCTCAGCTGATGAGTATCATACCCAAAACATGAGAGAATGAGGGGGTGAAAGAATGGTTTGCGGCTCTACCTCTCGAACTTGCCGTCGTCATCATGTGGGGCATCGGTATTTTGCGCACCAGCATCGTCTACGCCCTGGGCTACCTTGCCGCCACGGGAAGCGCGCGCCTAGAACGCATCCGTAACGCCATGCAGACCCCGCTCTACACACGAGCCACCGCCATGATCAACCGGTGGGGAGCCTACGCCGTGCCGCTCTGTTTTCTGACAGTCGGACTACAGACCGCCGTCATCATTACCACCGGTTTCACGAAAATGCCGATGCGCCGCTGGCTGCCCGGCATGCTTCTGGGCACCCTGATATGGGCGATTATCTACGTTACTATCGGGTTTGCCCTCCTTGCCGCCTTCGGATTTGAGCCGTGGATGGTGCCGCTCATCTTTGTCGCGCTTATTCTGATCAGCTTGACAGCCTCAAAGATTCGCACCTATATTGCTGATAAGCGGCAGTCTTAGCCCGTTTTTACTGTATATTCCACGGATACACCCCGCGTACCCGCCCGCTGTGCTAGCGTGGTGGCATGAGTGAAAACAGCACCAACGCACGGGCAGAAGAAAAAGCAAGAGCCGACGAGCTTCCCCACCATATCGCAAATCTTCTCTACGCTCCGCAGGCCCTACCCGTCCAGGTGCTTGAACGCTCTGAGCTGCGCATTGCCTATGTGCCGGGAATTATGCCCGGAAAATGGTTCACCCGCTGGCATGAGCGCTACGGCGACCGCGCGCCCCTGGCTGAAATTCCGGTGGGGGAGGGTCTGGGAATTCAGGCTCTCACCACAGATCTTTCCACCTCCCAAAGTGCAGAACCGCTTGCACATATGGCGATTGTGCGCCCCAACCACGAGCCGCACAGCAGAGACACAGACGAGTACCACAGCATCAGACTGTACGAAGAAGTACCCGTGCTGATCATGCCCAGCGACCACGTGCTCACGGTGCTTGACGAGGTGAGTTTTGAAGACCTCGCCGAAGAATTTCTGCTTCACGGCCCCGACGATTACCCCGCCTGGGCTGAAGCCTCCAGCACATGGCGAGCCGAAAACCCAAGAGTCCTGCCCAAATTTACCGGCGATCGTGAGGCTCTTGAGCTCGTTGCCGCAGGAATTGGCCTGTACATTGCACCCATGTCCGTGGCGCGATTCTACCATCGTAAAGACCTCACCTATCGCCCGATGCGCGGCCTTGAACCCTACCCGGTGACCCTCACCTGGAGGCGGGCACCGGCGGCGCATCCGCGTCCCGAAAGGGAAGAAACCCTGATCCAGGACTTTATCGGTATTGTGCGCGGGCGAACCGCATCCAGCGAGCGAGGAAGTGAGACGAAGCAGAGCCGCGCTAAACGCATTGCTGATGAGAAAGCAAAGACGAAAGCGAAAAACCGTGCCGCCAATGCCCGCCGTGAGGCTCGTGATCGGAAGAAATCGAACGCCAAAAAGAGCGGAAACCTTCGAGAATATGCCCGTCACAACGCTCAAGCCGCCCGTGCGCGGCGTGCCGGAAAGAAACGCTAAAGCGGTAAACTTAACATCATGGCATTGGTAATGGAAACCCGTCCCGCAGCCTACGCGGTCATTATCGAGCAGGGCAAACTGCTCATGACCCGCTGGGTGCCCGAGGACCGCGCCCAAAGTCCGCTCTGGTCGCTGCCCGGCGGAGGCATGGAACCGGGCGAGCAGGCCGACGAAACCGCCCTACGAGAAACCCTCGAAGAAACCGGGTACAGCGTTGCCATCGAAGATATTTTGGGCGTGCACGCCGGGCATTCCCCCGCACGCAACGGCATGTACGGCAACTCCCTGCCGTTCTGCGCCTTACGCATTATCTACCGGGCGCACATCGTCACCGGCCAGCTGCGGGCCGAAGAAAACGGCTCCTCAGACATTGCCCGCTGGGTGCCCATTAGCGAAATTGATACGCTGCGCTACGGCACCATTATTGATGAAGTGGCCTCTATGATGGGATACACCAACGCCGCCGCCTGGGCCTTGGAATACCGCGAATTCCTCGCCGACGAGAACGCCAGGAAACTATCATGAATACACCCCGCCCCCGCCCGCTTGTGAGCCGCCGATCGGCGCTTACTGCCGCCGCGCTCGCCCCCATCCTGGCTGCCTGCTCCGCTGGGGACAATAAACCCAAGGTGGACCCCTCCGCATCAGCCTACGGCACCCTCTACGTCACCACCGGGGTGCTGGGGGCTAAAACCATTGTTGCCCACGCGT
>ERZ772906.1586-NODE-1586-length-12299-cov-24.296472_pt1 | contig 12299 bp, 8 predicted proteins | sample MGYA00511338_ERZ772906 | MGnify/ENA primary metagenome ERZ772906 (study PRJEB29015, sample SAMEA2738076) | human oral metagenome | biome: human oral; feature: human-associated habitat; material: saliva | place: China | collected 2212 ... | reverse complement strand
GGAGGTTCCTATGACGCAATCCCTCATGAGCATCGGTTGGATGCTCCTCGCCCTCGTCCTCTCTGCGTCCATCGGCCTCGAACGACAAATCCGCGGCAAAAGCGCGGGCCTGCGCACCCAGGCCATTGTCGGCCTCACTGCCTGCTCGATGATGCTCATTTCCAAGTACGGATTCTCAGACATCCTCGTCGACGGCATCACCCGCTACGACCCGTCGCGTGTCGCGTCGCAGATCGTGTCGGGCATCGGCTTCCTGGGCGCGGGCATCATCCTCACCCGGCACGGCGCTATTCGAGGCCTGACGACTGCGGCCACCATCTGGGAGACCGCCGCCATCGGCATGGCATGCGGCGCAGGCCTGTGGTGGCTCGCCGTCGCCGGCACCGTCCTGCATTTCATCGTCATCGCCCTTCTGACCCCGCTCGTCCAGTTCATTTTGATGCGCGCACACGGACACAAGGTCACGTTGACGGTCCACTACTCCCCCGGACACGGGGTACTGTCCTCGCTACTCAGCCAGGTATCTGCCCTCGGCTGGACGGTTTCCACGGTATCAACCCACACGGAGTCCAACGGCCGTGCGACAACGGCACGCTTCACCGCAGCCACGCGCCAGGATCTCTCGCGTTCCCTGCTCGTGACAACCCTCGCGGACCTCGACGGCGTCGCAGGCGTGGACATCAGCGAAGACGACGACGAGTAAACGCTCTCGACACGGTGGGGGCCCGCGGCATGCACCGCGGGCCCCCACTTATGTCATCTCAACGCGTCACGAACGCGTCCCGAAGGGGTTGTAGGGCTTATCGCCCTGCTGCCCCTGGCTGTAGCCCTGCTGGCCATACTGCTGCTGACCATACTGCTGCTGGCCGTACTGTTGCTGGCCGTACTGCTGCTGGCCCTGAGCCGCCTGGGGAGCCTGGAAGCCACCCTGGGGCTGAGCGCCCGGGTAACCGCTCTGCTGGGACTGAGCACCCGGGTAGCCGCTCTGCTGCGCCTGAGCACCCGGGTAGCCGCTCTGCTGCGCCTGAGCACCGTACTGCTGCTGGCCATACTGCCCCTGCTGGGACTGGAAGCCGCCCTGCTGGGACTGAGCGCCCGGGTAGCCGCCCTGCTGCGGCTGGGAACCGTACTGAGACTGGCCCTGTGCGGCCTGGGGAGCCTGGAAGCCACCCTGGGGCTGAGCGCCCGGGTAACCACTCTGCTGGGACTGAGCACCGTACTGAGACTGCTGGCCAGGCTGGTTCATGGGTGCGCCGGTGGAGGCACCGCCGAAAGCGTTCGGGTTGTCAACCGGCGCAACCTTGCCGTTCTTGAGCTCCAGGAGCAGGACAATACCGGAAGCAGCGAGGCCGATCGAGAAGATCAGGAAGAGGATGCCGCCGAAACCGAGCGAGGCCCTAGCAAGAACACTGAGCACCTGGAGAATGCCAATCAGGGCGGTAAGGATCGCGACGATGCCGGAGGACAGGAAGGCCCACTTTTGATTCGTAAACCAGTAGGCAGCTCCCAGGCCAACCGCAATCAGCATGAGGAAGATGTGGAAGAAGGCGTAGCCACCCGCAGAGAGCATCGTGAAGGAATCGCCGTAGACCGACCCGAAGGGCAGGGCCATCGAGATGATCGACAGGACGAAGGAAGCGGCCATACCAATGAGCGCGTAGGTGGCGCGCACGGAGCGGCCCTTCACCTTGCCGGTCTCGGTGACGACCGCGCTCTGGAACTGGTTGAACGCCGTGTTCGCGGCTGCGCCGAACTGCTGGGCGGCAGCCTCAAACTGCTGACCCGTCGACGCGCCCGGCTGGCCGCCCGGAGCGGCATACGGGGACTGCTGACCCGACGGAGCATATCCCTGAGCACCGCCCTGGGCGGCGAACTGGGACTGCTGGCTGGCCTGCGCGCCATACTGCGCCTGGCCGTAACCCTGCTGCTGACCTGCCGCCTGGGCAGGATTCTGTCCGTAGGCGGCCTGCGCCGCAGCATTCTCTTCCGCGACAATCTCAGCCATAGAGCGCTCGCGCGTCCCGTCAATGATCGTACGCTCAAGTTCCTCGTCCGAAATCGACGGAGCCGAAGCCACGGGCGCTTCCATCAGGGGTGCGACCTGAGCTTCCCCAACGAAAGGCTGGGCATCTTCGACGATATGCTGGGCTTCATCCGCGACAGGCGCAGGCTCAACGACCGGCTCGGGCTCGACGATAGGCTCCGGCTCAACCACGGGAGCGACAGCCTCAACCTGGGGAGCACCCCACGCATCAGACTGCACGGGCTCGGTCTGCGGAGCACCCCACGCATCAGACTGCACAGGCTCAGTCTGCGGAGCACCCCACGCATCAGACTGCACAGGCTCAGCCTCTACAGCGGGCTCAACAACAGCGGCAGGCTCTTCAACAACCGGCTGAGCCTCCTCCACCACGGGAGCAACAGCCTCAACCTGGGGAGCCCCCCACGCATCAGACTGCACAGGCTCAGCCTCTACAGCGGGTTCAACAACAGCGGCAGGCTCTTCAACAACCGGCTGAGCCTCCTCCACCACGGGAGCAACAGCCTCAACGACAGGCTCGGGCTCAACCGCAGGAGCTTCCTGCGCAACGGGCGCCGCCTGAGCAGCGGGCTGCTCCACAGGCGCCGCAGCCTGAGTGTAGGGTTCGACCGGTTGTGCCGGGGCAGCGACGGGAGCAGGCTGCGCAACGGGAGGATGAGCGGGAACAACACCCCGGTTTGCCAGCCACTGGGCAAGCGCAGGATACAGCGACGGGTGCGTCGCCACGTAGGGGTGCAGATCCGCGCGAGCGGCGGTGATATCAGCGAGATCCTGCGCTGTCAGCGCCGGATTGCTCATGTCAGCAGCGGTGAGCTGCGACAGATCAAGAGTGCTCATCTCTATTCCTCTCGCACCCGAAGGCGCAGTTCATGATGGCGAACATGCAATACTATCGCGTCGAGACGCGGATTAGTCAAGGCGTTTGCCCTCTGAAATACAAGTGACAAACAAAAGACCCGGCCCCTCACGGGACCGGGTCTGTGGTGGTAGCGGGGACAGGATTTGAACCTGCGACCTCCGGGTTATGAGCCCGGCGAGCTACCGAACTGCTCCACCCCGCGTCGGCTCTAGATAGTTTAGAGCATCATCCGGGAGGGCACAAACCGAACGCGGTGATGTACGTCCTAGAGGCGGAGCGCTGTCAGGAAGCGCAGAATCGACGCCCTATTCGGAGGCCTGCGCAGGATCCGCCGGTGTTCCGGGCATGAGCGGGGCACCGCTTGGAGGGGCAAGCATCGGACTCGAGGCCTGAACCTGGTCCCCCTGAGGCGCCGTGGGTTGGGCGGCCGGCATCTGCACGGGAGCACCCTGGGGCGCCGCAGGCTGGGCCGGTGCCGCCGCATGAGGGTAGTAGCCGAGTGGTGCAGTGCCCGGAGCGGGCACAGCCCCCTGCTGCGACACCGTGGAAGCCTTGCGGTCCGGGATCACCAGGACGAAGGAAGAGGCGACGCACAGCCACTTGAGGATCCACATGAACAGCGATCGCAGGGAGTCCGCCACTTCGCCGACCTCCCACTCCGGCGGAGTGAAGGTGATCAGCCAGTCCCCGCCCAGGAAGTGGATCCACACAGGCAGGATGATGAGGTAATCCACAAGAACGATGGCGGCGGCGACATATCGCAGAGGCTTGATTCCCAGACGCACGTAGAGGAACAGGAACACCACGATCACAAGATCAAGCAGCAGCCACGTCCAGAACATGACATCCGTGAACCTATCGAAGAAGAACTCAATGCGCTCACCGCTGTAAGGGATGAAACGGTTGACGATGAAAATGAGCTTGACAGCAAGGACCAGCCACGCCGCGATTCGGCCGTGGACGGACAGCACGGGGCGCTTCGGGTTCGGCGCAGTCGCGTAGGCAGGGGGCGGCGCAAAGACGCCCGAGGTCGGAGCGGGCATCGTCGGAGCTGGCGCAACCGGAGCCTCGAACGGCTGGGGCACACCCGTGGGAGCAGGCAGAGAACCGCGGGGGTCAGTCATGGGTTTCCTTCCACATCGTTGACGAGTCCGCACTGCGGACGCTTCGCACCATAGTAGTGACACTGAACGAAGCACACAGGGCAGTCTTGCAGCGAGCGCCGCTACCCACAAAGGGAAAGGCCCGGCCCCGCGTCACAGGTTGACAGCGGGGCCGGGCGCAACGGCGCGCGGCTGCGATTATGAGCCGCTTTGCGTTCCCGATTGGGCCGACGTGGTCGGACTCGGGCTGGGTGTCGGCGAGCTCGAGGCCGCCGACGAAGAGGTGCCGAGGGCCGTCTGGGCAGCCTCCGCGCGGGCCAGGGCATCGCGCAGTCGCGTCTGGGCCTCGCCGTAGGCGGTCCAGTCAGACTTGCTCATCGCCGCATCCGCGTCGCGCAGCGCCTGCGCAGCGTCGCTGACGGCCTGCGCCAGCTGAGCGCTCGCATCGCTAGAGGTCACGCCCGACTGCGAGGTATCCCCTGTTGAGGGGCTCGTCGCGCCAGACGATGCGGACGAGTTTCCATCGTCGGAGACGAGCTGGCGCAGCGATTCCTCGAGGGTGGGAGCGAAGCCGACCTTGTCGCCGAAGGCGGTCAGGACCGAGCGGAGCACGGGGTAGGACGCGGAGCCGGTACCCTGCACGTAGACGGGCTGGACGTAGAGGAGGCCGCCGCCAACAGGCAGGGTCAGGAGGTTGCCTCGAATCACCGTCGAGTCGGCTTGGTTCAGCAGGTTGAGCTGGGTGGCGATCTTCTCGTCGGAGTCGTACTTGTTCTGCACCTGGCCGGGGCCGGGCACGGTCGTCGACGAGGGCAGGGCAAGCAGGCGGAGCTTGCCGTAGCCCTCGCGCACCTGGCCGGGCGTACTACCCGTCTCGGAGTCGACGGCGAGGAAGCCGGCCATGGCCTCGCGGCGCCCCTCGCCGCCGCCACCGGGCACGAAGACCGAGGTCAGGGAGAACTCAGCGCTCTCCTGGCCGGGCATCTGCATGGTGAGGTAGTAGGGGGGCTGGAGGGCCGTCGGAGCGGGCAGAGGATTGCCCATCGCGTCAACACGCGGGCTCGAAGCGGTCGAGGAGGCCGCACCGTAGGTCGAGGTCTCCTCGGCCAGACGCCAGCGGTCACCACCGGAGTAGAAGCCGGCGGCGTCGGTCACGTGGTAGGTGGCCAGCAGGTTGCGCTGCACCTTGAACATGTCCTCCGGGTAGCGTAGGTGGCTCATCAGGTCGCCCGAAATGGAGGAGATGGGCTCGACGCTACCGGGGTAGATCTTCTCCCACGTGCGCAGGATCGGATCCTGGTCATCCCAGCGGAACAGGCGCACCGAGCCGTCGTAGGCGTCGACGATGGCCTTGACGGAGTTACGCATGTAGTTGATCTTGTTCGCCTGGACGTACTGGCCGACCTCAGTGGACCGGGAGTCGACGGTGGCGTCCGAGAGGGTCTCGTGCTGAGCGTAGGGGTAGTTGTTCGTGGTCGTGTACGCGTCGACGACCCACACGAGGCGCTTGGGGGTTGAGGCGTCTCCGTCCATGTCGACGACCGCCGGGTAGGCGGATTGCTCGAGCGTCAGGTAGGGGGCGACCTTCGCAACGCGCTGGAGGGGATCGCGATTGTAGAGAATTTGCGAGGCCTCGTTCGTCTGCGAGGAGAAGAACAGGTCCGTGGATCCGAACTTGATCGCGTACAGGAGCTTGTTCCACACGTTACCCACGGAGGGGCCACCGTTGCCGACGAAGGTCGTGGAGACCTGGCCGCCGACCGCGGTGTCGTCCGGGTAGTCGAGTTCCTGCGGCTCGGCGCCCTCGGGGGCTCCGACAATCGAGTAGTCGGGCGAGCCGGGGCTGAAGTAGACGCGTTCCTCGTAGTCGCCCATCTCGCCGACCGAAGGCACGGACTGTTCCCAGTATGACGGCAGGCCGTCGCTGGTCAGCTGGTTACCGTAGGCGGCGACCGCGCCGTAGCCGTGCGTGTAGACGGTGTGCTGGTTGACCCACGTCTGCTGCTCGGCAGACAGGCCCGAGAGGTTAAGCTCGCGCACCGAGATAACGGTGTCGCGGCGCTCGCCACCGACGTTGTAGCGGTCGACCTTCATCCCGGAGTTGAAGCCGTAGTACAGACGCGACTGCTGGAGCTGCTGGACGGTCTTCGTGATGACCTGGGGGTCGAGCAGACGCACCTGGGAGGTCAGCGATTCGTTATCGAACTGTCCCGCCGAGGCCGTGGTGGCCGCGTCATAGTTGGTCTGATAATCGACGTCCTGCAGGCCGTAGGCGGCCAGGGTGGCGTCAATGTTGCGCTGGATGTAGGGAGACTCGAGGCTGCGCTGGTTGGGGCGCACGCGGAACTGCTCGACGAGGGCGGGGTACGCGCCAGCAAGGATGAGCGCGGCGACGACCGTCACGGCGACACCGGCGACGGGCAGGCGCCACGTGCCCTTAAAGGCCGCGACCACGAAGAGGAGTGCAACGAGGCCGGAGATGACGGCCAAGATCGAGTGAGCGGGCAGCGTCGCGTTGATGTCGGAGTACATGGCGCCATGGATGGAACCCGAGTCCGAGGTGAGCAGCTCGTAGCGACCCAGCCAGTAGTTGACGCCGATGAACAGGGACAGGCAGGCAGCCATCATGCCAGTCTGCAGGCGCGCCTGCTTGGAAGCGTGAGGGCGCGGAGTCAGGCGGATCGTGCCGTACAGGTAGGACACGATGATCGCCGCGACCAAGCCGATGCCGGTGACCGTCATCAGGAAGGAGACGAGCACCTTGATGGCGGGCAGCACGAACACGAAGAAGGAAATGTCCAGTCCGAACTGGGGGTCAACCTGCCCGAAAGAGGATCGGTTGAGGAATTGCAGGAGCGTCTGCCATTCGGTAGCCAGGCGAGTGCCGTTGGTGAAGCCGAAGAAGAGCGCAACGCCCCAGAATGCGAGGCGACGCATGGGTTCGAGGGCCTCCTGGTATCCGCGCAGGGCGGCGGAGGCCTCGCCCCTCGACGAGGAGGTACGGTGACGGTAGGCGAAGGCCATCGAGAAGTACACAAGCGCAGTCGCCACGATAAAGCCGACGACGAACAGGCCGATGTGCGCACCCCACTGGGTGAGGATGACGCGAGTGGCGCTCATCTGGCGGAACCACAGGATCTCGGTCCACACGATGGAAGCCGCATAAATGACAGCTCCGATGATCAGCAGCGCTGCGATCGTGATGCCGGCGGGACCGGGCTTACGCACCTGAGGTTTCGCGGGCGCACGATCGGGGTCTCGCGGAGCGCGAGCTCCACCCGGGGGAAAGACTGAAAAATCGAAGCTCACGGCATTCCTCTCTGTCAAACCGATAGCTTCCAACCAGTGTAGCCGCGCACAGGTGTAACTTCGCCTCGGTCTTATTCGCTCTCCGTGAGATTATGGGAGGCATGACTGTTGAGATGATGCCGAGTGCGCGCGAGATCGCGCTGGCCAATGTCGTTGTCGATATCGAGAAGGGCGCCGCCCGTGTGGGGTGGGATCACGCGCCCTCGATCTACGCGCTGGTGCCGACGGCGATGCTGTTGGAGGATCCGAATCTGCCGGCCGACATCGCCGAACAGCTGCGCTCGGGCTGGGACGGCACCGAGGACCACCTGAGCGCGATCATCCAGGAGGACCTGGCTGACGACGACATCGAGCAGGTTCTCGCCCACCTGGCGTGGCCGGAAACGGTGCCGGGCGCGGCGATCACGGTCGAGCGCATCGTCGTTCCGCCGGAGGTCGAGGACGAGGCTCCCGAGGACCCCGATGAGGCCCTGGCCTTCATCTCGAATCATCCCCTGCGCACGGATGTGCGTCTGGCCGTTGGCGTGCTGCGCACGGGCGAGTCGTGGTGCGCGCTGCGTACCCGCGCCTTCGACTCCGACGACAAGGTCGGGCAGGGCTCTGCGCTCGTCCCCGCGCTGGTCGACGCCCTGCGCGCGTCTCTCGAGCCCGTGACGGACGAGGACGCCTAAGAACATAGAGGAGGCCCCGGCCTCGTCCGGACCAGATGGACGAGGCCGGGGCCCTTTGGCACCCACCTGACGTGAAGCGGTGGGTGGGCTCGAGAGCTGCGGCGCTACTGGCAGGTCGGCAGGGTATCTCCTGTACCGTCGGCGATGGAACGAACCGCGGATACCGCCTCGTCGAGGGTGGATACCGACACAACGTGCAGGCCGTCGGGGACGTGTCCGACGACCTCGGAACAGTTGGTGCTGGGGGCGAGGAACCATTGGGCACCGTCGCGATGGGCACCCCACAGCTTCTGCTGGATGCCACCGATGGCACCGACCTGACCGTCGTAGGACATGGTGCCGGTTCCAGCGATTGCGTTGTTACCCGTCATATCGCCCGGCGTCATGCGGTCGATGATGGCCAGGGAGAACATCATGCCTGCGCTGGGCCCTCCGACGCCATCGAGGTTGAAGGAAATCGTGACGGGCAGGGCGGGCTGCACGGACAGATAGATGCCCAGCTTGGATCCGCTTTCCGTCGCTGAGGCCGCGACGGAGTCGAAGGAGAGCTCGCGAGTCTCACCGTTTCTCTCGACCGTCAGCGTCATCTGCGATCCCGCGGGGACCGTGCGCATGAGGGAGAAGGGCGTACTGGCATCCGTCACATCGTGGCGAGTTCCATCCGGGGTGGTGATCGCGCGGAGGATGTCTCCTTGCTCGACGATCCCTTCGGCGTTGGATCCCTGGACCGCGCCCTCAATCGTGACGGTCGCGGGGACGTCCCATCCAAGGTATTCGAGCGCGGCAACCTGGGAGGTCGTCTGCGAATTACGCATCATCGCCAGCTGAGCCTCGTTGTTCTGCTCGCGGGTGGTTCCCTCGGGATACTTCAACTCGTAGTCCACGATCTCGCTGTGAGGATCCAGGTACGCGGCAATGAGCTGAGCAAAGTTCAGGCGGCTGTCTGGGGATCCAGATTCGGAGACCGTCACCATGCGCAGCTGGCCCTGCCCCGGCTTCGCAGGCGCCTCGTACGAGCTGGATTGAGGCTCGTCCTCTTGCACAGGTTCCCCCGTCTCGGGATTGGTTCCTTCGACAGTAAGGACTGGCACACCTTGTTCGTTGGACGCCAACACATTGAATGTCGGTCCGGGGCTGGAGACCACGAAGGGGACGGGGATCACGAAGAGAATGACGACCATCGCGAGGGCGGCCAGGAGTGCTGTGAGGATGCGCCAACTGACGATCGGCGCACGTTTCGTCGGGGCTTGCTCACAGTCCAGTAGACGGTCAACTGACGAGGTCATCTCCATGTCACTCACCGTGTCATTGTGTCGCACGCGGGGCGCGACCGCACGCGCGCACCGCCAGCCACGTTCAGCTCTCAGCGTTTTTGCAGAGATTTGTCAGCCCGGTTGCACGCGCGCTCGCTAGGCTGACGTCATGAACGAGAACGAGTCCGGCACCCCCTTTGAGGATTTCCTGCGCTCCGTGTTGGGCGACGAGGCCGCGGCGGAGGCCGCTCGCGCTCTGCAGGCCCAGGGCTTTGATCCCGCGAACCTGCCCGCGGAGTTTTCCGATCCTGCGCGCATGCGCGCGGCGATGGGCCAGTTCCAGTTCCTCATGAATACGACGGCGGGCCCTGTGAATTGGCGCCTGGTGGAGGACGGCGCGAAGCAGGCTGCCTACGCCAGCGGCGATCCGGCCCCCACAGCCACCGAGGCCGAGGCGGCGCGCCAGGCGATGACGGTCGCCGACCTGTGGCTCGACGCGGTCACGGATTTCGCTTCGGGGCCCGTGACCCGAGGCGTGTGGAGCAGGGTGTCGTGGGTGGAGAACACGATCCCCACGTGGAAGCGCATCTGCGAGCCGATCGCCCTGAACGTGTCGCGGGCGCTCAGCGCCGCACTGTCCGAGCAGTTTGGAGGCGACGGCCTCGAGGATTCCTCGTCGCTGCCCGACGGCATGGCTGCGATGCTGGGCAAGACGCAGGAGATGATGCCGCGCCTGTCCGCGATGATGTTCTCCGCGCAGATCTCGCGCGTCCTGGCAGCTCTGGCAGGCGAGTCCTTCGGCACCTACGACACGGGCATTCCCCTGTCGGACACCTCGCACGCGGCTCTCCTGCCTCACAACGTTGCCCAGTTCTCCGAGGGGCTCGACATCCCCTTCGACGAGGTTCGTCAGTTCCTCGCTGTCCGCGAGGCCGCCCACCGACGTCTCTTCGCGTCCGTGCCGTGGCTGGAGGGTGACCTTATACGCGCGGTCGAGCGCTACGCCTCTCAGATCGCGATCGATACGGAGGCGATCACCGAGGCGGCCCGTTCGGTCGACCCCTCTGACCCGTCGTCCGTAGAGTCGGCGCTCAGCGGCGGCGTGTTTGCATTGTCGACGACGCCGGACCAGCGCCGCGCGCTCACTCGTTTGGAGACCATGCTGGCCCTTATCGAGGGCTGGGTCGAGGTCGTCACGGCCCGCGCGACACTGCCCTACCTCCCCCACGCTGATGCGCTACGCGAGATGATGCGTCGCCGCCGCGCCTCGGGTGGTCCGGCGGAGGAGATTCTGGGGACCCTCATGGGCCTCAAGATGCGCCCGAGACAGGCTCGCGGAGCCGCCTCCATCTTTACGTTGGTGGAGGCCGACGGAGGTCGCGATGCCCGCGAGGCCCTGTGGTCGCACCCGGATATGGTGCCTTCGGAGACGGAGCTGGCCACGCCCGACACGTTCCTGACGCTGCGCCGAGCGGCGGCCGAGGAGGACGCGGATATCGATGCCGCGCTCAACTCGCTTCTCGATGGAACGCTCGGCTGGGCAGACGGGCTAGAGCCGGGGGACGAGGCCTCGGCCGGCTCGGATGAACCGTCCTCGGAGGGCGGAGAACCGGACAATCCGAGCGAGACGAACTGATTCGTTCCACAAAGATCTGACAAGTTTTCCACAGATTTTTTAAACGCCCCCGCGCGCTCACCACACGGGTTCATGATGGCTCCATCAGCTACAAACTGAAGGAGACCATCATGAACCTGGCACATAATACGGCGGTCCTGTGGCGAGGCCCGGGCAGCGTACAAGTTGGCGGCGACCGCGCTCGTCACGTCCTGCTTGACAATCTGCACGCGAGCGACCAGCTCTGGCTGAGCCATCAGGCGCACCCCGCCCGCGAGCGCGACGAGGTTCAGGCCTCGCCCGAGCTTCTCGCGGCTCTGGAGGAGGCGCGTCTCACCGACGGACGCAAGGCGCTCCCCCACCTTGCGCTCGGCATCGTCGGAGCGGTTCCGGCGACCCTCCTTGCGCTCCACAGCCTCGTCGACACACTGTCACTGTCACTGTCGATCGAGACTCACTCCCTGGTCGACGAGGACTGGGATCGCGTATTCGGCGGGCATTACACGGGCACCCCCCGCCACCGCGCGGTGCGACGCACGCTTCGCGATCTCATTCCGTTGCCCAGGCTGTACGCCCAGTGTGCGCCCGAGCTATCGATCGTGTCGGCGGATCGAGTCGTCGATCCGGGGATACCGTTCGAGCTCACCGCTCACGACACCCCTCATCTCATCGTGACGCGCGGCGAGCACTCCTACGAAGTGGGGCCGTTCGTCATCCCGGGAGCGACACCCTGTTACCAGTGCTCACAGCTTGCTCACGCAGCTCAGGACCCGTTCCATCTGACGCACCTGCGCGAGCTGGAGGCGTGGCCGCTCGCGCCGCTGGCTCTGCTGGCTCACTTCGCGGCGGCCCAACGCGTGGGACAGTTGGTGATGGACTTCGTCTCGGGCGCACTCACCGAGGCGCAGTGCGCGCAGGTAGCGACCATCTGCGATGACGGGTCGATACGCATCGAAGACGTGGAACCCGCCAGCCGCTGCGTGTGCGGCATCAACGGGCTCGCTTCCTAGCTCAGGCACCTTCGTCGACGATGACCTCTTCGCCGCGCACGAGCGCGAGGACGGGGGCGGCAAAACGCTGCACTTTCACGTCGCCGATGCCGCGGATGACACGCAGCTGCGTCGTATTCTTGGGCATCGCCTGCGCGATATCACGCAGCGTCTGATCCGTGAAGACCGCGAAGGGCGGTACGCCCGCCTGACGGGAGACCTCGAGACGCCACGCCTTCAGGCGCCCGAAGAGCTCGATGGCCTGGGGCGACGCCTCCTCCTCAAAGGCCTGGTTGAGGGCGCGCGTGGAGGCGCGCGTCTTCTTCTTCGGAGCGCCCACGCCCACTTCCTCGGGCCAGATACCGTCGAGCAGGCGGCTGCGCTTGCGCTTGCCTCGCCCGTCCGCGCCCCGCGAGCGCGCCCACGACAGGGTCAGCAGGTCGCGGGCACGGGTGACGG
>ERZ772906.1579-NODE-1579-length-12329-cov-4.976128_pt1 | contig 12329 bp, 10 predicted proteins | sample MGYA00511338_ERZ772906 | MGnify/ENA primary metagenome ERZ772906 (study PRJEB29015, sample SAMEA2738076) | human oral metagenome | biome: human oral; feature: human-associated habitat; material: saliva | place: China | collected 2212 ... | reverse complement strand
TCTCTTGCTTGGCATCATCGCGATGCTAGAGAAATACTCACTACTGCATTAACATATCTCAATCCCGATTCAAACTATACACAACTGATTCGCGAAATGTTAGACTTCCATCTTCAATATCCCAATGACCCTAAAAAATGCCTTGCGTATATTGAAGACAAGCATAGTTACGATAACTACGAAGGACTTTGTCATATCTTACCAAACACTGCCATTATGCTATATGGAATGCTGTATGGAAAAAATGACTTCGATTTAACAATGCAACTAATTGCAGAAGCCGGTCGCGATACAGATTGTAATTTAGGAAATGTTGGTTCTATTATTGGAATGATGGTAGGAATAGAAAACATCAATGAAAAATGGATCAAGCCAATTAATGATGTTCTATTATGTTCTTCATCAATTGGTACAAAGAATATTACAACACTTTCTAAAACTGCATATCAGTTCGCTACATTAGCTTGCAAACTTCATGACATTCCAACTGCTGATGAAACAATTGCTAGACATACGACTGACTTTTCTCTTCCATATGCTACAAATGGCTTTCAGATAGAAACAAGTCGTTACCATGCATGCAACTTACGTGTACAACACAAGCAATCAAAAATATGCATAGATGATATTCTTGCAAATCAAGAATTCAAATTATATAAGCATAGTTATTATCGTCCACAAGATGTATATGATTGCCGTTATGAACCAGGGTTTGCCGCAATCATAGAACCAAAGGTAATGTGATTCCGTATGCTAAGTTTAATATCTATGACGACCCACATACTGCAAAAGCAGTGTTCTCTGGTAAAGTTTCAACTGTGATTATTACACTAGAATTTTGTGATGATTGCACAATCAACTCGCAAACGAAATAATCTAAAAAAATCATATACCTCATTATGAAGTACATGACTTTTATTTAACAATAGGAAATTCAAACCAGAATGTACTACCCTCTCCAAGATTACTAATAACACCATATTTGGCATTGTGTAATTCAAGTATCTCTTTAACGATTGCTAATCCAATACCAGAACCATTTGATACACGGACATGTTCCTTATCAATCTTGTAATAACGATCCCAGATTTTAGAGATATCATCCTTTGCAATACCTTCTCCGAAGTCTTGAATTTCTACACGAACTTTATTATTCTCTAAGATTTCACGAACAATAATATGTTTCTTATCACCACTATAGTTAATAGCGTTTGTCATGAAGTTATTAAACACTTGTTCAATACGTTTGATATCTGCGTTGATGATTGCTTCAGCTGATAACTCTGTATCAATCGTAAATCCTTCTTGCATATGATAAACATCATATTTTTGAAGTTGTGTATGTAATACCTTTGTTAAGTCAAAGTTTTCTTTCTCTAAATGAATCTTTTCTTCTTGCAGCTTTGATAAATCGAGCAAATCATTAACTAATGCCGTTAAGCGTTTGGATTCATCAATAATTACCTGAATATTTTCATCTGTCTTCTCTTCTGGAAGATCCTTCATCATCTCACCATAGCCAGAAATCATTGTGAGTGGTGTACGAAGGTCATGCGATACATTCGCAATTAAATCACGCTTTGCTTTATCTGCTTGCTGAATATCTTCTGCAGCAGTTAAGAGCGTGTCGTTTAACTCTTCCGCTTCACGATAATTTTGAACAGTTACACGTTCATACTTCCCTTCCGGTAAAGTTTTCGCAGATTGATTAATTAAAATCAGTGGACGCGCAATCGTACGATACATGATATATGTTAATACCAGTACTGCAACTAAGATAATTGCAGAGATATACCACATCTGCATTGACAATGTTTTCTTTGTCGTAGAAATCGGTGTGATATTACTGTAAACCATGACAATTGATTTATTACCGTCATGGTCTTTAATAATGCGAGTATAGGTAATATTGCGGAAGCGTTCACCATTGGTTGGTGTAATCAAGTTTGTATCTTGTACAACCATCGATTCACCCTTATCACTATTCTCCGCATTTGCAATCTGCGTTAAGATTTCATTCGATGACATTTTATATAAACGACAGCCTAGATTTTTACCACCTGATTCCAGATAAGTATCTTCATATGTTCCTGGAAAAACATTCGATTCACGCAATACACGTATGCATGTTTCATTGGTTTCTTGGGCAATGTTAATGTACTCTTCAATATCGTCCGCATCATCATCCTCTTTTACGATATTGACAATCGCATTTGATACATTCTCAACTGTACGTTTTTTACTTGCTTCATACATCGGTTCCAATAATAAAGCCTGAAATATGAATACAATCGCAACAAGCACAAATGAGAATACAGAAAGATATAGACCAATCTTCCAACGTAAACTAATATTCTTTTTTTGTTTAGGCGTTAACTTTTTCAAAACGATAGCCAACTCCTCTCAACGTAATAATATACTTTGCATAGTCACCTAGATTTTTACGCAACAGTTTAATATGTGTATCTAGAGTACGGTCATCACCAAAGAAATCATAACCCCATACATTCTGTAATAGTTGTTCACGTGTTAAGGCAATACCCATATTTTTTACTAGATATACTAAAAGCTCATACTCCTTTGGTGATAACTGAATACGCTGACCTTCAATCGTTACAGTACGTGCAGAATAATCAATTACCATTCCATCAATCTGAAACTGCTCAGAAGACACAGCCTCTACAGGATGTACTCTCTTTAAGATGGCATGAATACGCATCATCAATTCCTTCGAAGAAAATGGTTTAACAACGTAATCGTCAACACCAACATCAAAGCCATGAATACGATCATATTCTTCTCCTAAGGCGGATAAAAGAATAAATGGCAACTGTGGTTTTGTCTTCTTAATTTCTTTCACTGCAGAAAAGCCATCTAAGTGAGGCATCATAATATCCATGACAACAAGATCATAGTTATTCTTTTCGCATAGTTCTACTGCTTCCATGCCATCCGCAGCTTCAGCTGTTTCAAAACCTTCATGTCTTGCGTATTTGATAATCAGTTCGCGAATCTTCGCTTCATCATCTACAATCAAAATCTTTGTCATGGAACACCCTCCTTATGAATATCTTAGTAAAACCGTGTGAACAGTACGTGAATACTTTAAATACTTTCGATGAATTCTGCTACAACATCTAACTCTGGGACGATTACTTCATCAATGCATCCCTTATCTGCAGCAGCTGGGATCTCTGGATTCATTGGAATCTGTGCAAGTAATGGTAAATGATACTTCTGCGCTACTTCGTGTGCATGTGATTTACCAAAGACATAGATCTTTTCATCACAGTTAGGGCATTGTACATAGGACATATTTTCAACTAGACCTAACACCTTAATATTCATCATTGATGCCATGTTAATTGCCTTTTCAACAACCATAGATACTAAATCCTGTGGACTTGTAACAACGATAATTCCATCTAATGGTACTGATTGGAATAAAGTTAATGGAACATCACTTGTTCCTGGAGGCATATCTACAAACATATAGTCTACTGCTTCCCATAATACCTCTGAATAAAATTGTTGGAGAATGGAAGCCACCATTGGACCACGCCAGATAACTGGAGTTTCATCCTTATCCAGCAACATATTAGAAGAAATTAACTGCATTCCATTCTTTGTGATGGCTGGGTAGATTGTACCCTTAAAACCTTCAGCCTTTGATGTAACACCAAAAGATTTACCTTGGGATGGCCCTGTAATATCACCATCTAGTACAGCTACTCTATGATTTCTCTTTTGCATCATAGCTGCTAGTATAGATGTCACAAATGACTTACCTACGCCACCCTTACCTGATACAATACCAATTACTTTCTTGACGCTTGCGCCTTCATGTAATTCAAATTTTTGAATACCTTTTTTATTAGGCATACGGAAGCCATAGTCTTCCGGTGTTTTTCCCTTTGCGTTTCTATCACTCATTTTTAATCACCTCTTTACCCATTTTACTATAAACATTGATAATTTTTCTCTATTTTGCCTATATTCAAGATATATATGATATTATTGTTGCGTTAAAGGAGATATATCATGTCGGGATATGTAGTTGTAGGTTCCCAATGGGGCGACGAAGGAAAAGGAAAAGTCGTTGATTTATTGGGTACTAACGTCAATATGGTGGTTCGTTTCCAAGGTGGTAATAACGCAGGACATACTGTTGTCGTTAATAATAAAAAGATCATTTTACACTTATTACCATCAGGTATTTTAAACGCAGATGCCACATGCATTATTGGACCTGGTGTCGTTGTTAACCTTTCCGTATTATTTAAAGAAATTGATACATTAGAATCACAAGGATTTACATGTGATCACTTAAAGATCAGTGACCGTGCTCACCTTCTCATGCCATATCATGTGAAGATTGATGAATTACAAGAGCTGCGTGCAGGTGCTGGTAAGATTGGTACAACAAAGAATGGTATCGGTCCATGTTATGCCGATAAATATACACGCATTGGCATCCGCGTTTGTGACTTACGTGATTGGGATGTATTCCAAGAAAAGTTAAAGGTAGTACTCGCACAAAAGAACGAAGAAATTGTTAAACTCTTTAATGCAGAACCATTTAATTACGATGAAATGGTAGCTACATTCAAGGAATATAGAGAACGTCTATTGCCAATGATTTGCGATGCTACAGACAAAATCAACAAAGCATTAGACGCAAAACAAGTTGTATTATTTGAAGGTGCACAGGCTAATATGTTGGATATCAACTATGGTACATATCCATATGTCACTTCATCATCTCCTACAGCTGCCGGTGTATGTGAAGGTGCTGGTGTATCTCCACGCAAGCTAGACCATATTATCGGTGTAACTAAGGCCTACTCCACACGTGTTGGTGAAGGACCATTTATTACAGAGTTACAGGGTGATGAGGCACATGCTCTTCGTGAAAAAGGTTCAGAGTATGGTGCTACTACCGGAAGACCACGTCGTGTAGGTTGGTTAGACTTACCAGTTGTCCGACAAGCTGTATTAATTAATGGTCTAACCGAAATGGCACTAACAAAACTAGATATCCTAACAGGATACGACAAGTTGCCAGTATGCATAGGATACGAAATTGAAGGCAAAGAATATGATACAGTCCCTGCTTCTCTAAAAGACTATGCAAAAGCAAAACCAGTCTATAAGTACTTCGATGGATGGACAGAAGATATATCTAATGCAAGAACATTTGATGAATTACCAATAAACTGTCAAAAGTATGTACGCTTCATTGAAGAATATACAGGCACAAAGTTCTGTCTCGTTTCCGTAGGACCAGATCGTAACGCAAATATCGTATTAAGAGATATTCTAAAATAGTCATACAATCCATATCACACGTTGATATGGATTTTTGCTAAAAAAGAACTTCATGCTTGTGAAGTTCTTTTTCTGTGAATATCTATTTTGTTTCATTAGCAACCTTAGCCGCTTGCTCACCAGCAATTTGACCAGATACAAATGTCCAAGACTGTGCCTGACCACCCCATGGTGAATATGCTGCACCAGATTTATTTCCAACACCTTCAGAATCTTGTCCTACCGCAAATAAATTAGTGATTGGCTTACCATCCTTAGTTAGAACATTCATATTCACATCAACATCCAATGAGCCAACAGTACCATATGAATATCCTGCGCATTCAAATAGATAATAAGTATCTTTATCACTACCTAAAGTCTTAGCTAAAATGTCTTCATCCATGTTTAGTTTTTCAGCAAGTTCTTTAGCCGTACCCTTAAATGCATTATTTGTCGCTATAGCAGCATCAATAATCTTATCCAAATCTGTAATTGGTGTATTCGCAGCAGGAACCTTACCACCTTGGTCTAAACCAAACACACTTACTTTAGACGTTGCTTCAGATAATCCTTTATTTTTGATTGCATCAATTTGTTCTTGTGTATACGCATTGTAATAATGGAATCCAGGTGTAAACACAACACCAACAGTTAGTTCCTTATTTTCTGTACCAGATTCATCAAAATTTGACAAAAGCTCACCCTTCTCATTTACTTGTTTTGCATCTTGAGTAATTGCAAGAGCAGAAAGAATCGCCTTTTGATCAGCTGTTAATGAATCATCACGAATAATATTTGGAACTTGTGAGATATGTACCATTGGCAATGTACCTAACGCATATGTAGCACCACCAACAGATTGACCCATCTTAATACCAGTTCCGTCATTCACTGTATCGCCAATCTTATGGACTGAGCTACCATATACTTCCTTCATCATTTCATCATTGCCTAAGAACCCACCTGTAGCTAAAATAACAGTTTTTCCATAGATTTCATATGTTGTACCATCATAGGAAATTGCCTTTACACCAACGACTTTTCCATCTTTATCTGTAATTAATTCCTTAGCAGATAGTTCTAGCATATAGTCATTCTTTTCATTCATCTGTTTTGCCTTATCTAACGCATGTTTAAACTGATATGTATGGTCAGGTCCAAATTTATACCATTTCTTATTATCAGCAGTATATACAGTCCATTCTTTCGTCCATTCTGGAACAACAAATGAACCTAACAATCCATTCATTCCATCAAAACTGAAATCAAAGTTATCCATATAATAATCAAGAGCACTTCCTGAGTTATATACAGCTTTCTTAATGACATCCGCCTTCTCTTCTGTACCAACATACTTAATCCAAGTATTATATACATCATCAGCATTTATATAATCTTGACCATTGTTGTACTTATCTTTTAAGTTCTTTGAATTTAGTGCCATAGGGCCATATACAGATGCAGAATTTCCACCAATTTCACCAGCAGCTTCGATACCAAATACTTTCGCACCTGATTTTGCCGCTGATGCATAGGATAAAACACCAGATCCACCAAGACCAACTACAATCACGTCGTATCCATCTAATTTTTTTACATCCGTCTTCTTTTCAGAAGCCTTGGACCAATCACTTACATCACCACCAGCAGATTCAATTGCACGAGAGACGATGTTTTTGATAGCACCTGAAGATGTTGTGGCACCAGTAATAGAATCAATGCCAACTGACTGTGCTTCTAGAATACGAGGAATTAATTTTTCTTTTGCGACATTAAACCATTGTGCTGTTTCAGAGTCATGCTCTTCTGTAATTTCAATGTCTGTAATCTTGTTATCCTTTATTGTAACAACACCCGTCATCATACCTGATACTCCAAAGCTAGCAACAGTCTCTGTATATTGACCATCTTCTAAAGCTTTCATTTCTTTGGTTTCAGGCTTTGTTTGGGCTTGAGACAAGATATCTTTAAATGCATTTTTAACAGCATTTGATGTTTCAGTAGCTCCACTCACTCCATCAATTTCAGCAGATTGATTTTTTAGTAATTGCTTTTCTAGTTCACTAGCTGCTTTACCGCCAATTGATTCTGTTTCATTTGATGCATCAACCGTAACTTTCTTTAATTCATTTGCACTAAATTCTGCTGTTACTTTAACCCCTGGATTATGTCCTGATGCTTCAGCAGAATATGTACCTGCCTTGTACTTTGCTTCTTTGGAACTATTACAGCCAATTAAAGATGCTGTAATAGTTGCGCATAGAATACTTTTTAATATTCTATTCATTGTTTTCCCTCCCTTTATTTGATATTTTGATTATAAACATTAGAACTATTCTAAGGTCAAAATAGTTATTTTAGTTCAACTTTTCACAAAGATAGGAGAAATATGAATATACAAGAAGCTAGTATTGCTACAGGAATTTCAAAAGATATGATTCGCTTTTACGAAAAGAAAGGATTGTTACATCCGAGTAGAAACCCTGAAAATCATTATCGTGATTACAGTATGGGTGATATTCATATTCTAGTAACTATAAAGTTTTATAGTAGTCTAGGAATAACACTCACAGAAATTGGAAAAATATTAAAAAATGGTAATATACCTTTAGCAATCGAATCATTTAATACTCAATTAGAATATTTGAAAGAAGAAGCGTTTTGGGCAGAAACAAAATATCGTTTAGCATCAGATACATACCATTTACTACAAAAATATAATCATGGTATTGATTATGATATAGGCATTCACCCTACTCAATATTTTTACCCAACCTTTGATGTTCAAAAATCAAATACTTCAAAGAATCAAAACAAAATTCTAGTATCTAGATTGGTATTTAGAATTCAAGAAAATAATAAAAACAAACAAAATTATCCGCAAGACACTGGACTGTTACTGAATAAACAATACAAGAATATAAAAGGTAATTATCAAGTAATCGAAAAACATAAATTTTATAGAATTATCAAAGAAGTTAAAACCAATGAATTAATCAGTTTAGATGAGCTACAGCAATTAGAGAATCGAATTCAAAAAGAAGGTTTTAAAACATATGGAGAAATCTATATTTACTCTATATTCCATAATGTTCCCGATAATACTTCTGAAACAATATGCATTGAATTTATGATTCAGTAGTTATAAAAAAGTTAATAGAATCAACTATCGATCTTGTTATTCATTAGAAAATCTGATTTAACTTATATCTATTTACAGCTGTGACACTAAATCCTACGAAAGCCGCAGAAGTGCTGCTACATATCCAGAAAGATTTGAAGTATCTGTGCTGTCTTTGGAGTTGAAGTGGCTGCTGGAGTTTCTTGCGTTGATGCTATGTTGGTTTCTTCTGTATAAGTCACATAACTACCAACAAGTACTAAAGAAGTTAAAATTGTTAATCCTGCACGTAATTTCTTAGATCTTTGTTCATTGGATCAGCAACCTTTTTTTGATTATATCAACATATGATTTTTAACTTTCAAACCATAATGCTGATATTCTACGGTGTCCAAAAACCTTTGTTAGTGTTAATTCTACTACATTAAAAATAACCTAAATATTTTATAATTTGTTGTTATTTTCATAATAGAAAAAACTGCATGAAAATTCATCCATACAGCCTTCATTCTAATCTTTTTATTTTAAAGAATCCCAACACGTTTATAGATTTCATCAACGTTACGTACATGGTACATTGGGTCAAAACAATCCTCAATTTCTTCTAATGTTAAAGTATTTGTTACATCAGAATTTGCTAACATCAACTCTTTAAAATTGAGATTATTTTCCCATGCTTTGATTGCCTGTGGTTGTACCGTATCATACGCTTTTTCACGTGACCAGCCCTTTTCAATGAGCTTTAACATGAAGCGTTGAGAGAAGATTACACCATTGGTTAACCAGATATTCTTCTTCATATTTTCTGGGAACACTGTTAAATCCTTAAGAATTCTTCCAAAACGATTTAACATGTAATCTAATAGCTCTGTTCCATCTGCACAGATAATACGCTCTACACCCGAGTGAGAAATATCTCTTTCATGCCATAGTGGGATATCTTCGTACGCTGCTAGCATATATCCACGCATCACTCTTGCAGCACCACAGATATTCTCTGAACCAATTGGATTACGCTTATGTGGCATTGCACTTGAACCCTTTTGCCCTTTATTGAAATGTTCTTCCGCTTCACGAACCTCCGTTCTCTGCAAGTGACGGATTTCCGTTGCCATCTGTTCTAATGAAGAAGCGATAAGAGCTAAGATAGCGAAATAATGCGCGTGACGATCACGTTGTAATACCTGAGTCGAAATAGCAGCACTTTGAATGCCTAGCTTTTCACATACATAATCTTGTACAAATGGTGGAATATTTGCGAATGTTCCTACTGCACCAGAAATCTTACCTGCTTCAACATCCTTACATGCAAGTTCAAAGCGTTCTAAATTTCGCTTCATCTCTTCATACCATAACGCAAATACAAGACCAAAGGTTGTGATTTCCGCATGCACGCCATGCGTTCTACCCATCATAACTGTATCTTTGTACTTGAGTGCATTTGTCCTAAGAATATCCATAAATGTATGAATATCCTCTCGCAAAATACGATTAGCATTCTTAAAGCGAATACCATTTGCAGTATCTACAACATCAGTGGAAGTAACACCATAGTGAATCCACTTTTTTTCTTCGCCAAGACTTTCAGATACACATCGGGTAAATGCGACTACATCGTGTTTTGTTTCCTGTTCGATTTCTAGAATACGGTTTACATCAAACTTCGCATTCACACGAATCTTTTCTACGTCCTCAGCTGGAATTTCACCTAGCTTTGACCAAGCTTCATCGATTAGAATTTCTACATCTAACCAAGCCTGAAACTTTGCCTCTTCACTCCATACATCACGCATTACTTGTCGGGAATATCTTTCAATCATAGCTTCTCTCCTTTTTCATTAGAAACAACTGCTTGATTTATTTTTCAAGTATGTCATTAACACACTTGCGTGCATCCTCAATGTTATCAGCCACAACGAGTATGACTACTCTACCATTATCTTCTAAAATTGCATTTGATATCTTAAATACTTCGGTTGGATAATTGTTTTCAATCGTTACTTTTTGTGTATCTAGATAGGTAAGTAAGTGCTGGCGGAGTACATCAACACTTGTATCTTCATCTGCCACAAAAACAGCAATTGTATTCGAGTTTCCTTTATCTGTCGCAAGATAGGCAACCTTATCATCCGTCAAATCTTCACCCTGCATAAAGACACTATCCATGACCTTATCACTCACTTGTTCCATGGAATCTGATAGGTTTAATTTTCGTAGTAATTGGGAAGCGACTTTCCCTGCGTCTAACACTCGATTTGTATCATGTGTCACGGAAGTATTACGACGAGTTGTACAGCCTACTAGGAAGCATAGCGTTAATACAACAATAAATTTCTTCAACATGAATCTAACCCTCATCTCCATTAGGAATGGAATAGCTCCCCATTATCAGAATCTTCTGTACCAAATTGTGGAAGCTCTGGTAATTCATCTAAACTCAATAGTTTAAAGGAATCTAAGAATTCATCTGTAACAGAATATAAAATTGGTCTTCCAGCTGCTTCACTACGGCCATCTTCTTGAATTAAACCTCTAGCCACCAGTTTACGTAACATTACATCTGCACCTACGCCACGAATTTCTTCAATTTCAACACGTGTGATTGGTTGTTTATATGCGATGATTGCCAATGTCTCTAAAGCCGCATTAGAAAGCTTAGCTTCGGTAGAGGTTTGGAATAATTTCTTGGCAGCTTCATGAATAAATGCCTTGGATAAAAAGCGATACTTCTCACCAAAACGTGCAATCTCAATACCGCGGCTTTCTTGTAAGTAATATTTCTGTAAATCATCAAAAAGTTCTGCAACATATTCCTCACTGGCATCCATGGATGCGGCAGCCTGCTCAATGGATAAGCCATCATCTCCACAAAGGAATAATAATCCTTCTAATATTGCCAGCATGTGCTCCTTTGGATCTGGTTGTTGTTCTTCTGATGCTGAAGTTGTTTCATCAAATTCTTCATCCAATACAGCAGCGTTATCTTCTACGATTGTCTGATTTTCCATCTCACTCATTCACCATCTCTCCTCTTCTAAACCAAATAACTTCTTGTTCATCAACCGTAAAGAATAACTTGTGTTGACGCGCAAGATCTAAAACAGCTAAGAATGTCGCAATGAACATCTGGGGTTCATGCACATCGTCTAATAATGCTTCAAAGCGAAAGGTTTCAGGTAGACGGTCTAACTTTGCACGCACTTCAATCTGACGATCTTCCATTGAAATCTCTTTGACTGTATAACGGGCTTCAATTGGTTTCGATAACTGCATGCGCATCAAGATGCGCTTCATCGCCTTCATTAGATCATACGGATTGCCTTCAACCTTTATCTCTTCATCAGAATGTTTCAGCCATTGATCAACTTCCGTACTGAGAGGTCTTCCCATCATCATTTGGCGTTCTTCAAACAAGGCATTTAGGCTTTCACTAACCTCCTTGTATTGCTGGTATTCCAACAAGCGTCGAACCAAACGTTCCTTTGGATCTTCTTCGTACTCATCTGCTAGCTCTTCTTTATTACCAGGAATCATACGCTTCGACTTGTATTCGATTAAAGTCGCAAGTTCAGCCAAATACTCGCCTGCAATTTCTAAATGCAATTGTTTCATAGAGTTTAAGTACGCAATGTATTGGTCAGTCAACTTGTTCATATCTAAGTCCATCAAATCCATTTGTTTCTCTTTGATCAGATGTAACATCAAATCAAGTGGACCATCAAATTTTTCTATCGTTACCTTGAATTCTTCCATAATTTTTACCTTTTGCATTATATCAAATAATCTACTATCTAACCATATCAAACTGATGATACATATAACGGTAAACAAAAAACTACCCGAAGGTAGTTTTTATCCAACAACGATATTTACAATACGATTTGGCACAATAATGAGC
>ERZ772906.1575-NODE-1575-length-12351-cov-3.474626_pt1 | contig 12351 bp, 8 predicted proteins | sample MGYA00511338_ERZ772906 | MGnify/ENA primary metagenome ERZ772906 (study PRJEB29015, sample SAMEA2738076) | human oral metagenome | biome: human oral; feature: human-associated habitat; material: saliva | place: China | collected 2212 ... | reverse complement strand
CACCTCGGGACCGAGCAGGCCCTGCCAGAGCTTGTACCCCGCTTCGTTACCCGTCGTGTTGCGCCCGTCGAGACCGGAGAACTGCGAGACCTGCAGGATCACTGGCGTCCCTTCGGAGACTGCACGACCCTGCCCGGTCTCAACGACGTCGGTCAGCACCGAGCTGGGGGCTGACAGAGAGGTGTCATTGCTCAAGTCGATGGAGGGCGCCGTCCCCGATCCGACCCGACCGCTGACCCTCAGCAGCTGGCTGAGGGGGGCGTTGCCGTCCAGTACGGTCGACTGGGCCGCGGTGCTGGTGCCCGCACCGTTCCTTCCGGAGATGAGCTTGTTGACGGCCAGCGGCACCAGGATCATGGCAAGAACGACGACGCCGATCAGGCCGACCGCCAGGGGCCCGCGCGGCATACGCCCCAGCGGGCCGCCCAGGGTACGTCGCCGCTGCGTCGGTTCCGGCTCCTGGGTTTCGGTGACCACCTCGTCGTGCCGGTGCCCGGGCTGATGAGGCAGATCGCCTCGATCAGCTCGTGCGGCCGGCATGTGCGCGCTGCGAGGATCATGGCTGCTACCCGGTATCCGAGGCTGTGGCTGAGTCCGTGGCTGTGGCTTTGGCTGCGGTTGCAGTTCAGTGCGCGGCGCCGGCGTGCCGGTTGCGGGTCGGGTGCCGGGGGACGCAGTACCGGCGGGGCGGGCCTGAACAGCAGGATGGGACAGTGCCGGCAGGTCCTGGGTCGCCGCCTCCTGCTGGGCCTGCTGAGCACGTTCGAGCGCACGGCGCTGACGTCGTGTCAGGGGCATGCCCACTTCGGGATCCGGGGAGGAGGTAGTACTCATGTTGCGTCTTCCGTCTGTCGCCTTACCAGTGCCGTGAGCCTCACCGTTCACACCTCGTTGGGAAGAGCGGTTGCTGAGCGCTCCATGCTCTCCAGGAGTGCATCGATGCGCTCGTCTACGGCACAGAAGGGATCACTCAGCGTAACAGGTGAGCAGACGCCGTCGTCGAGTCGAACCCCCACCCAGTCGACACTCACATCGCGGCGCAGGTCCTCAGCCCTGGCAACGACCGCGCCCCGCAGGCGCGCACGCGTGGTGGCGGGTGGGGTGTCCACCGCCCTCCGGCAGGTCTCTTCGTCAACGAATCTGCGCAGGAGCCCGGCACCCTCCAGCCGCTGTCGCAGTCCTTGACCGGCAGAGACATCGTGGTAGGCCAGGGCCAAGCGCCTCACCCGGGGATCGGTCAGATCGGTGTCGTGCCGCTGGCAGTAACGGGTCAGCAGCCGCTGCTTGACCGCCCAGTCCAGCTCCGTGTCCACGAGCTCGGGCTGCTGCAGGCGCAGGGCCTGGAGTCCTCGTTCCCACAGATCCAGTGCGGCAGCGTGGAGAGCCGTGACCTCGATGTCCCGTGCGACGTGATCGCGGAGACGTCCCAGGTGCTCGGCCTGCATCTCCAACGGCGTGATGGTCCGCCCGTCGACTCGCTCCAGCAGCACCCCTCCACTCATGTCATGGCAGGTGTCGCGAATGGCCCTCATGGGATCGGCCAGGGCCAGGTCACCAAGGTCTCCCCCGTGCTCCAGGTAGTCCAGGAGCAGGTCCATGGCCGCCACCTTGAGCAGGGTGGATCCCTGAGCGATGTTGGAGTCCCCGACGATGACGTGCATGCGCCGGTAGCGCTCGGCATCGGCATGCGGTTCGTCCCGGGTGTTGATCAGCGGCCTGGCCCGGGTCGTGGCTGAGGAGACGGCATCCCACATCTGGTCGGCCCGCTGGGAGAAGACGTAGCCCCTGATCCCGTCGCCCGCTGGACCGGTGTCCCCGTCGGCCGCGATATGGCCGGCGCCGACGAGGATCTGCCGGGTCACCAGGTGGGGTACGAGAGTGCGGGCGTCGTTCCAGAAGTCACCACGACGGCGCACGAGGTAGTTCTCGTGGCACCCGAAGCCGTTGCCCTCGGCATCGCGGTTGTTCTTCAGCAGGTGGATCTGCCCGGCAACGCCCGTTGCGGCCAAGCGAGTGTTGGCCTGCTCGGCGAGATCGGCCATGACGAGCTCACCGGCGCGGTCCTGAGCGAGCACGTCCTCAAGGCGGTCGCACTCGGCGGTGGCGAACTCGGGGTGGGAGCCCACGTCCAGGTAGAGGCGAGCACCCCCACGAGTGAAGACGTTCGAGGAGCGCGAGCGCTGGACCACGGGATCGAAGAGCTCACGAGCGGCGTGGTCGGCGTCCATGGGAGGAGGGCCGTCGGTGGTGGGGGCGCAGGTGATGCCGTACTCGGTCTCCACCCCGATGATGCGCCGCGCCAAGGGCCGTGAGCCGCTCATGCTCACTGGCCGCCCTTCTGGACGAAGCCCTGGACGAAGGCTGCGGCATTGGTCTCGATGACCGAGTCGATCTCATCGAGGATGCTGTCAACGTCACTGGCCTGCTCGGCCGACGCGGATGTACCGGTGCTGATGGCCTGGTCGGCGTCGGCTGCAGTGGTCTCGACGCCGGTGCGACGGACCTGCCCATGGGACTGACTGGCGTGCTGCGGCGTCATGTGTTGCTCCTTCACTCGTCCTGCCCAGCTGCTCACCGCTGGTGAGCGCACTGTGAGGCTCAGTGTCTCTCAGGATCTGCCCGGCGACCAATTTCCTCCAGGATGGTCGCCGTCTCATCAGAGCCGACGACCACGTCGTCTGGCAGGCGCAGACGCGCCAGAGCGGGGGCACCCGGCACGTCGAGGAGCAGGCAGGTCCAGGAGGCTCCCACGATCTGGGGAAAACAGTTGATGGCGTGGCCGCGAATGGTGGCGCGAGTGCCCTCGGGAGGAGCAGTGGCGGCACGCCGGACCTCGGCCTCGGAGACCAGTCGGTGGATCCGACCGGCGGCGTCGAGCTTGTCGACGATGGAGCGCCCCGGGCGCAGATCGGCCCACTGGATGTCGAGAGCGGCCAGACGGGGGTCGTCCCAGCCGGTTCCCGACCTGCGGCGCAGTCCCTCGCAGAGCTCGTACTTGGCAACCCATTCCACCATCTGAGCAGCAGGGCCGGATCCGTCATGGCGCCACTGCTCCAGGGCGTCGAGGACCTGCCTCCACAGAGCCAGGGCGCGATGGGCCTGAGCATCCTCCACACGTGTGACGGCTGGGCTGATGACATCGAGGAAGGCGCGTTGAATCGCCAGGGCGGTCATGGACCCGGACTGGGTGCGCAGCTCGTGGGAGAGGGTGGGGTCGTGAGAGAGTGCCCAGTGCTCCTCGACGGGGTCGCCGATGATGGTCAGGCGCCTGAGGCGGGTCAGAGCCTCCGTGAACCGGTCGGAGCCCTCGGTGTACGCCTGCTCCAGGAACCACAGGAGCAGGTCGGTGGTGGCGATCTTGAGGTAGATGGGAACGTCGAAGCGGTTGGCGTCCCCGTTGATGACGTGAAGACGGCGCCAGCGGGCGCTGTCGGCGTGCGGCTCGTCGCGGGTGTTGATGATGGGGCGGTTGAAGGTGGTCTGCAGGCCGATCTCGGACTCGACGTAGTCGGCGCGCTGGCTGATCTGGAATCCGGGGCGCTCACTGCGCTGCCCGATCCCGACCCGGCCGGCACCGGCGATGACGGGCCGGGTGACGAGGAAGGGGGTCAGGACCGCGGCCAGCTCCTCGAAGGGCACATCACGCCGCACGAGGTAGTTCTCGTGGGAGCCATAGGCCGCACCCTTGCCATCCACATTGTTCTTGTACAGGACGATCTCCGCCGGTGTCCCATCCCGATCGCCCTCGTCGTCCAGGGCCGTCATGGCGCGCCGGGCGACCACCTCACCGGCGCGGTCCCAGATCAGGGCGTCGCGGGGCGTGAGGACCTCGGGTGAGGAGTACTCGGGGTGGGCGTGGTCGACGTAGAAGCGGGCGCCGTTGACCAGGACCGCCGTCGTCGCCCGGGGAAGCGCCGCCTCGGCGGCACTGGGGCGGGCGCGTGAGCCCCAGGGGGCCGGCGGGGGGTCTGCCGTCTCCCCCGCATCGGCCGGTGGCGCGTCGCCTGAGGGCGCTGGGCGAGCGGGGTCGTCGGTGAGCTGGCTGGGGTGGGCGGCGGAACGCCGAAGCCTGCCGCCACGCAGATCGGCCAGAGGATCCTCGCCCTCGTAGTCCCACCGCGCCGTGGGCACGCCGGCGCCGACGCTGTAGGCCTCCACCACCCGGGTGGACAGGACCACGGGGTTGGCGTAGGCGTCGCCCGGGCGCAGGACCCCGAACTCGGTCTCCAGGCCGACGGGTCGCGTCACCGGACCGGGCTGAAAGCCGACATCGTTCATGTGCTCTCCTTGCCGAGTCTGCGCACGCTGAGGATCTGCGAGGTGCGGGTGCCAATGAGCCGGGCCCACCCCTCGGGGGTGGTGGCGCCGGTGATCTCCTCGTTCTGCCGTGCCTCGGTCTCGACGGCCGAGCGGAGCCTGGCTGCGCTCAGACCGCCTTGTCCCCCGGCGAGCTCGTCCTTGATGGAGGCGGTCTTGGCGCGCGAGACGATGGCGGCCAGCATGGCGCCGCTGGTGAGGTCAGCCAGGTGAAGGACGCGGGTGGAGGTGCCACCGGCCGCGTGGGCCTCGGTGATCTCCAGGACGGCGGTGGCCTCGTTGCGGGCGTAAAGGGCATCGATGACGACCCGTCGCAAGGAGGCGGCAGTGGCCTCACGGTCTCCCCCATGGGCCGCGAGCTCGCCCGGGGCCAGGGGCAGGTCGGCGGTGAGGTGCCGGGCGAGGATCTCCTCGGCAGCGGCCGCATCGGGCCGGTTGATGCGGATCTTCACGTCCAGGCGCCCGGGGCGCAGGATGGCGGGGTCGATCATGTCCTCACGGTTGGAGGCCCCGATGATGACGACGTTGCGCAGGGACTCCACGCCGTCGATCTCCGCCAGGACCTGGGGCACGATCATGGTCTCGACGTCGGAGGACACGCCGGTGCCACGGGTGCGGAAGAGGGCCTCCATCTCGTCGAAGAAGATGACCACCGGCCGGTCCTCGGCGGCGGCCTTGCGGGCCTGGTCGAAGATGGCGCGGATCTGGCGCTCGGTCTCGCCGACGAACTTGCTCAGCAGCTCAGGACCCTTGATGTTGAGGAACGCGGGCGAGCGTCCTGTGATGCCCGAGGCGCTGGGCGAATCAGCCAGGGAGGTGGCCACGGCCTTGGCGATGAGGGTCTTGCCGCATCCGGGCGGCCCGTAGAGCAGCACCCCGCGCGGCGGGGTGAGCCGGTGCTCGCGGTAGAGGTCGGGGTGGAGGAAGGGCAGCTCGACGGCGTCGCGGATGAGCTCGATCTGCTCGCCCAGTCCCCCGATGTCGCCGTATCCGACGTCGGGCACCTCCTCCAGGACGAGCTCCTCGACCTCGGAGCGCACCACGGGGCGCAGCGCCATGCGCACGGCCAGGTCGGCCACGAGGGCGTCACCGACCCGGGGGCGGTGGTCGCTCAGGGTCTCCGAGAGGCTGAGGACCTGCTCCTCGTCGTGGCGGGCCAGGACCAGGACGGTGCCGTCGTCGTAGGTCTCCTTGACGGTGACGACCTCCCCGAAGCGCGGCGAGGGGCAGGTGGCGGTGATGACGAGGTGCTCGTTGAGGACGACGTCGTCACCCGGGTGGAGGGAGGAGGACACGACGGCGGGCCCCACGCCCACCCGGTGGCGCCGTCCGGCGATGGAGACGTCGGCGGTGCGCTCGCCTGTGTCCACGGCCAGGACGGTGGCGTGCGCCAGGGGCGGGAGCTGGAGGGCCTTGACGTCCTCGTGCAGGGCCGCCAGCTCCTGGCGCGCGGCCCTGAGGGCGTTGGCCAGGTGGGTGTTCTTGCGGCTGAGCACGCCGGCGTGCTCGCTGAGCTCCCGCAGGCGGTCGGTGGCGTCCCCTCCGGCCTGGCTGCCTCCCTGCGCTGACGGGTCCCGGGAGACGCCCGACGACGTCTGTGCGGCTGGGTCCTTGTGCTCCACCGGCTCCTCATCCATGCGCGTCCTCCTCGACCGCGGCCCGGGGCCGCTGCGGGCCCGCTCGATCCGTATTGGTACAAGCGTACCAATCAGCGCCCGTTTCGTAACCCGGATCCATATCTATGAGGCAGCCGGGGCGGCGCCGACGCCCACCGACCTCACACCGCAGCCGGTCGAGGCCCCGGGCAGCGCCGTGACAGAATCGACCCCATGTCTGAGACCCCCACGAGCCCTGCCGCTCCCCCGTCATCGTCCAGCCGTCTGCTGCCCTCCGAGCCTCACAGCCCGCGAGTGCCGGCCAAGGTGTCGACCGACGGCCTGGAGACCACCTGGGGCGAGCGCTGGGAGTCCGAGGGGACCTACGCCTTCGACCGCAGCGCCGAGCGCGCCGAGGTCTTCTCCATCGACACCCCGCCGCCGACGGTCTCCGGCTCCCTGCACGTGGGGCACGTCTTCTCCTACACCCACACCGACACCGTGGCCCGCTTCCAGCGCATGCGCGGCAAGGCGGTGTTCTACCCCATGGGCTGGGACGACAACGGCCTGCCCACCGAGCGCCGCGTCCAGAACTACTTCGGGGTGCGCTGCGACCCCTCCCTGCCCTACGACCCGGACTTCACCCCGCCGCACACCGGCGGCGAGGGCAAGTCGATCAAGGCCCGCGACCAGGTGCCGGTCTCGCGTCGCAACTTCGTCGAGCTGTGCGAGCGCCTCACGGTGGAGGACGAGAAGCAGTTCGAGGCCCTGTGGCGCAGGCTCGGCCTGAGCGTGGACTGGTCGCACACCTACCAGACCATCGGCGAGCGGGCCCGCAAGGTCGCCCAGACCGCCTTCCTGCACAACCTTGAGCGCGGGGAGGCCTACCAGGCGGCGGCGCCGGGTCTGTGGGACGTCACCTTCCAGACGGCGGTGGCCCAGGCCGAGCTGGAGTCGCGCGAGTACCCCGGCTTCTACCACCGCCTGGCCTTCCACATCGTCGATGAGGCCGCCGCCGCCAAGGCAGAGGCCGCCGGCGCCCCGGTGAAGAACGGCGTCGACGTGTGCATCGAGACCACCCGCCCCGAGCTGCTGCCTGCCTGCGTGGCCCTGGTGGCCCACCCCGACGACGAGCGCTACCAGCCCCTGTTCGGCACCACCGTGTCCTCCCCCGTCTTCGGCGTCGAGGTGCCGGTCCTGCCGCACCCGGCCGCGGAGAAGGACAAGGGCGCCGGCATCGCCATGTGCTGCACCTTCGGTGACACCACGGACATCGACTGGTGGCGCGACCTGCAGCTGCCGCTGCGCGCGATCCTGCGCAAGGACGGGCGCATCGAGACGGAGACCCCCGAGTGGATCACCTCCGAGGCCGGCCGCGAGATGTACGAGGCCATGGCCGGCAAGACCACCTTCTCGGCCCGTGAGGCCCTCGTGGCGCGCCTGGCGCAGACCGGTGAGATGCGCGGCGAGCCCGTCAAGACGGTGCGTCAGACGAACTTCTTCGAGAAGGGCGACAAGCCCCTGGAGATCGTCACCTCCCGCCAGTGGTACATCCGCAACGGCGGCAAGGAGTGGACGAACCCGGCCTCCGGCACCGACCTGCGCGAGGAGCTGCTCGAGCGCGGCCGCCAGCTGGAGTTCCACCCCGACTTCATGCGCGTGCGCTACGAGAACTGGGTGCGCGGCCTCAACAACGACTGGCTGGTCTCGCGCCAGCGCTTCTTCGGCGTCCCCTTCCCGCTGTGGTACCAGGTCGGGGCCGACGGCGAGGTCGACTACGACGCGATCCTGACGCCGGCCGAGTCCGAGCTGCCCGTGGACCCCTCCTCCGACGTCCCGGCCGGCTACACCGAGGACCAGCGCGGCGAGCCCGGTGGTTTCGTCGGTGAGCTCGACATCATGGACACCTGGGCCACCTCCTCCCTGTCGCCCCAGCTGGCCTCGGGCTGGCTGAGCGATGAGGACCTCTTCGGCCGGGTCTACCCGATGGACCTGCGCCCGCAGGGTCAGGACATCATCCGCACCTGGCTGTTCACCACGGTGGTGCGCGCGGACCTGGAGTTCGCGGCCCTGCCGTGGACGAATGCCGGCCTGTCGGGCTGGATCCTGGACTCCGACCACAAGAAGATGTCCAAGTCGAAGGGCAATGTCGTCACCCCCATGGGCCTGCTGGAGCAGTACGGCTCCGACGCCGTGCGCTACTGGGCCAGCTCGGCCCGCCTGGGCCTGGACGCGGCCTTCGAGGAGACCCAGATCAAGATCGGCCGTCGCCTGGCCATCAAGGTCCTCAACGCCTCCAAGTTCGCCCTGTCCATGGGGATCCCCTGGGACGCCGACGAGGCCACCGTGGCCGCGGCCCCCGCCCCCTGCCTGGACGCCTCGGTGGTCAGCGAGCCGATCGACCGCGCGGTCCTGGCGGCCCTGGCCGACGTCGTCGACGCCGCCACGGCGGCCTTCGAGGAGTTCGGTCACGCCCGGGCCCTGGAGGTCACCGAGTCCTTCTTCTGGACCTTCTGCGATGACTACATCGAGCTGGTCAAGGACCGGGCCAATGACTTCGACGGCTCTCACGAGCCCGCGGCCGTCCGCTCGGCGCGGGCGACGCTGGCGATCGCGGTGGACACCTTCGTGCGCCTGCTGGCCCCCTTCCTGCCGTTCGCCACCGAGGAGGTGTGGAGCTGGTACCGCACCGGCTCGGTGCACCGGGCCGCCTGGCCGCAGTCCGAGGGTCTGCGGGAGGCCGCCGCGGGAGCCGACGCCAAGCTGGTGGCCCGTGCGGGAGTCGCCCTGGCGGCGCTGCGCAAGGTGAAGTCGGAGGCCAAGACGAGCCAGAAGACTCCGATCCTCTCGGTGACGCTGGCCGTTGCCGCCGACCGGCCCGAGTACGCCGAGGCCATCGAGGCGGTGCGTGCGGACCTGACGGAGGCCGCCAAGGTCACCGGCCCCTTCACCGTGGAGCAGGCCGCCCCGGCAGCCGACTCGGCTGAAGGCGCCTCCCCGGTGACCGTGACCGCCGCCGAGCTCGGCCAGGCCCCGGCCAAGAAGAAGTGAGCCGCGAGCACCCGGTCCTGTGACGAACGGTGGCGCCGTCCCCCTCGGGCGGCGCCACCGTCTCGTCGTCGATCTGCTCACCGCTCCCTGACGACGGTCTCATACACTCGTCTCGATGACGATCAGCCTCAAGCCCCTGGAAGCCGGCGGCCGCGAGTCCTTCATCGCCGACCTGCAGGAGGCTTTCGAGCACTTTGTAGGCGACGCACGAGGCTCATTCATCGACGAGTCCCTCTACGAAGATGGGACCGTCACCCCCGATGTGCGGGAGTGGGAGCTGGTGACCCCTTACTTCGAGGTGCGCAACATCCACTTCTACGTCAACAAGTGCGGTTTCCACATCGTGGAGTTCTTCAATGAGCACCACCCCGCCCCCTCTGTCCCGGGCATGGACAAGGACCTCTCCTTCCGCTTCGTCAAGTATGTGGGGCTCCCGGAGTAGGGGGACGCAATCCGTAGCGGCTCCGGCTATTCCTGATGGCGCGCCGTGGTACCACGGTCGGTGAGGAGGGCGGGCATGAGCCTGCGGCGTTGGGCCGGGTCCGGTTCGCCTGAGAGGCACCTCAGGAGGAGTGAGCCCGCCTCGGCCCCCATGGCCTCACGGTCCACGCTAAGCTCGCTGAAGGCCTCGCCCTGACGGCCGCTGTCCTGCGTGACCCCAAGGGTGAGCACGGACAGGTCGGCGGGAACGGACAGGCCGTGGGCCTGCGCCGCGCAGGCCAGTCCCACCACGGCGGCGGGGTTGTTGGACAGGACTGCGCTGCACCCCTCGATGAGGCCTCCGGCTCCCACGATCTCGGCGCCGGCCAGCGCCGCCTCCGGCACCTGACGCACCAGGACTTCCACCTCCAGATCCTGCGCGGCACGCAGGAGCTCGCGGGCCTGGTCCTGGCGGGCGTGAGCGTCATCGGAGGCGGTCTCCCGCATGAGAGCGATGATGCGGCGGTGCCCGAGCCCGGACAGGTGCTCCACGCCGGCGCGGGCCATCTGGGCGAAGTCCGCGTCAATGCCGGGCGCCCCACTGGCGCGATCCGAGGAGCCGATGAGGACGGTGGGGACCTTCTCCTCCAGCAGCATCGCCTCGCGCTCATCGCCGTCGGCCACGTCCATGAGAACCACCCCGCCCAGGGCGCCGGAGCGCACAAGCGAGCGCAGCTCGATCAGCGGTGCCGAGGAGGTCATGACCGGGATGACGACCTGGATTCCGCTGGGAGCCAGAGCCCGGCGCACACCATCGACGTAGTCGAGGTCATTGGCGTCGATGGTGGAGCGCTGGCGCCGGAACAGGACCCCCACGGTGCGCAGCACCGGCGAGGCCAGTGAGCGGGCGGCGGTGTTGGGGTGGTAGTCGAGCTCGCGCACGGCCCGCATGACCCGCTCCCGGGTGCTCGAGCGCGTCGAGCGCTGGCCGGACAGGACGTAGGTGACGGTCGAGGGCGACACACCCGCCGCTCGGGCTACGTCAGCGCGGGTCGCCGCCATCGGTTCCTCCAGCGGACGTATCCAGCCAGCAGGCACCGTTGGGTGGTACGACGACGGCGTCGGCGGCATCCACGGTATCCGCCGAATCCGCCCCGTCCACCTCGCTTCGGTGCCAGGAGGTGATGAGGGGTCTGCCGGCCCCCTCAATCGCCACCGGCTGCTCGGTGGTGTTGAGGGCGACGCCGGTGCTGCCGTTGCGCAGGTGCAGGACCCCGGGCTCAGCCGGAAGCCACTCCACTGAACCACGCCCGAGCCGGCGCTCTCGGCGCAGGGCGATGGCCCTCCGGTACAGGCTGAGGGTGGAGTCCTCGTGTCCCTCCTGGGCCTCGGGCGAGTAGCTGCCCCATCCCTCGGGCTGGGGCAGCCAGGTGCGGCCGGTGGTGCTGTAACCGTAGGAGACCCCGTCCCGTGTCCAGGGCAGGGGAACTCGGCAGCCGTCACGCCCCGTCACGAGGTGGTTGGTGCGCTCCCACAGGGGGTCCTTGCGGGCCTCGTCCTCCATGGTGGTGTGCTCGGGCAGTCCCAGCTCCTCGCCCTGGTAGAGGTAGGCGCTGCCGGGCAGGCCCAGCATGAATAGGGTGGCGGCCCGCGCCCGGGCCAGGCCGAGCTCGGCGTTGGGCTGGGGATCCTTGGGGCCGATCCCGGGGTCGGTGTCCATGTCGGCGGGGTAGGCCAGGCGGGAGGCGTGGCGCACGACGTCGTGGTTGGACAGCACCCAGGTGGCCGGGGCCCCGACGGCCCCGTACTCGCTCAGGGAGACATCGATGACGCGGCGCAGCTCGTCGGCGTCCCATCCGGCGCCCAGGAAGGGGAAGTTGAAGGCCTGGCTCATCTCGTCGGCGCGCACGTACAGGGCGGCATCGGCCTCCGTGGGCACCCAGGCCTCGGCGACCAGGAGGATGTCCTCGCCGACCTCGTCCAGGACACGGCGCCACTCGCGGTAGATGTCGTGGACCCCGGGCTGGTTGAAGGCCGGTCCGACGTCGGGCAGCTTCTCGCGGGCGGCGGCAGCGTCCTCGCCTTTTGCGGCGACGACGTTCCACCGGTCCGGACCGAGATCGTCGTCGGGAAGCCCCTCGGCCTTGACCAGTCCGTGGGCGACGTCGACGCGGAACCCGTCGATGCCGCGCTCCACCCAGAAGCGCAGGAAGGTGTGAAAGTGCTCGTGAACGTCCTCGTTGGACCAGTTGAAGTCAGGTTGCTCGGCTGCGAACAGGTGGAGGTAGTACCAGTCCTGGTCCTGGCTGCGGCCGGTGAGCGGCTCGACCGGCTGCCAGGCGGGTCCGCCGAAGAGCGAGCCCCAGTTGTTCGGGGCGCCGTCGGCGCTGTGGCGGAAGATGTAGCGGTCGCGCTCGGGCGAACCGGGCCCGGCCTCCAGGGCGGCGCGGAACCATTCGTGCTGGTCGGAGGAGTGGTTGGGGACCAGGTCGATGACCACCCGGATGCCGACCTCGTGCAGGTCGGAGATGAGCGCGTCGAGCTCCGCCAGCGTGCCGTACTCGGGGGCCAGGGAGAAGTAGTCGGAGACGTCGTATCCGGCGTCGACCTGCGGTGAGGGGTAGAAGGGCGAGAGCCACACGGCGTCGACGCCGAGCGCGGCCAGGTAGTCGACGTGCTCGCGGATGCCCTGGATGTCGCCGATCCCGTCACCGTTGGCGTCGGCGAAGGAGCGGGGATAGATCTGGTAGATAACAGCGTCGCGCCACCAGGCATCAGTGTCTGTGCGCAGCGCGAGGCCCTGAGAGCAGGAGCTGGTCGAGGTCATGGGCGGATCCTGGTCGGGCCGCGGCGCTGCGGCGAGGTGAGGGCTAAGAACTCAGACGTCATCTGCGGGGCGGCTTGGTGCTGCCGCCCCGCAGAGAGACGCTGTGATGTGCGAACCCTATAGCGGTTCGGGCTCAGGCAG
>ERZ772906.1560-NODE-1560-length-12420-cov-3.365144_pt1 | contig 12420 bp, 10 predicted proteins | sample MGYA00511338_ERZ772906 | MGnify/ENA primary metagenome ERZ772906 (study PRJEB29015, sample SAMEA2738076) | human oral metagenome | biome: human oral; feature: human-associated habitat; material: saliva | place: China | collected 2212 ... | reverse complement strand
ATATGGAAAAATCACGGTAGAGGATGGTGGAACTCTATCCATGAACTACGATCGATTTAAAAAGAAATTCGTAACAGGTGGATCCATAGTTGGAACTGTTGAAGTTCAAAAAGGTGGAATTCTCGAGAATGCGTATATTTATTCTCATGCAAACTATTTGGCAGATGGTAAAGAATCTAGACAAACTGCAGAGCCTGTCGTGAAAATTTTAGGCGATGCGACCATTAAAGGACAAGTTCATGTAAAAGGCGAAGATTCATCGCCGGGTCCGATACCGGGACAGACGGGTATTTCAGTTGAAAACGGAGCTGTGGTAACCGTCACAGAAGGTTCTGTTCTGGCAGGATACGGCGGCGGAGAATCAGCATTGACAAGAGATGGAGGCACAGGAATATTGCTGCAAGACGGAGCTAAGATAACAGGTCCGGGAAAACTTGTTGCTGTAGGTGGAACAGGCTTTGGTTTTAGTGCACACAGAGGAGCCGGTGGTATTGCAGTGGATGGAAATGGTACTGTCGATACACAAAAAGCATATTTGCAAGGTGGGAATATAAATACGACAGAAAGAAATGTAGGCAAGCCTTATGGATACGGTGTGAAAATAACATCTAAGGTAATTGGAGTTGCCAATAAAGGTAAGGTTGCGACAAGCTTCCAACCTGAAGATCAACCTGCGTACTGGAAAGATATTCTACATGCACCAAACTCTAATGCCACAGAAACGGGAAATAAATTGATAAATGGTGTGTAGATGAATATATAAAAAGACTGAGATTGAAATGATGAAATGAAATGTTATTTATATTATGTTCAACCTCGGTGTTAGAAAAATCACAAGAAAACAATTTTATTTTTTTATTGTAGCGAAGAGGAGATAGCAATTTAAGCTATTTCCTTTTTCTCATTTTATGTTATAATTAGCTTCACAGTTTTATTAAAAAATACTAAAGTATAAATGAGAACAACTTATAGAAAGAGAGATAATGTTAGGATATGTAGTATCTTACAGACCTGAATTAAAAGTCTGGGAATCAGAGATATATAAAGCATATTATTGCGGGGTATGCAAATCCATAGGAAGAAGATATGGGCAGTTACCGAGAATGATTTTAAGTTTTGATGCTGCTTTTTTGGCGTTGGTGCTGGACTGTATTTGCGAAGATGTGGAAGTTTTGACTAATGAGGGATGCATAGCAAATCCGTTTAAGAGAAAAGCAATTGTTCACAGTAAAAATGTAGACTTTGCAGCGGATGTGATGCTGATATTGGCGTGGTATAAGCTTTTAGATGACATAGATGATGAAGGCAGATTATATGCTAAAATTGCAACTAAATTATTCAAGAGAAAGTTTAAAAGAATATATGAGAACAACAGAGTATTATGTGACAAAATAGACTGTAATTTGCGCATATTAAGAGAATTGGAGAAGGCAAAGAGCAGAAGTCTGGACAAAACTTCACATTATTTTGCGGAACTTATGGCAGATATATTTCAAGCTGGTGTTGAGAATATAGATTTAATAGACACAGAAAAAGTGGTGAAAGAAGGCACATGTCGAAATGAAGATGAATACGACAAAAAAGAAGGGTTTTATAAAAAAGAAGAAGTAGATAAAAGACAATTGTTACAAAAGTATCACTATGTGGAAATTTTTAGGGAAATAGGATATAATATCGGGAAGTGGGTCTATTTAATTGATGCCGTTGATGATATTGAAGAGAACTTGCAGACAGGAGCGTATAATCCTTTAATATATAGATTTAACTGTGAGAAAAACGAGAGTGGTATTGATTTTAAAAAACGCATTAAGCCTCAAGTAGATAGAATATTGGTAATCTGTCTCGAACATATTGCAAAGGCTGTAGAGCTACTGGATGTGAAGAAGAACAAAGGAATTTTGAATAATATATTGTATGTGGGGCTTCTGAAAAAAACTGATGAAATACTCAAAGAGGATACACAGAAAACATGAAAGAAAATATAACGTTGTAAATTGATGATGTCAGGAGGAGTTAGAATATGAGTAATCCCTATGAAATTTTAGGTGTCAATGAAAATGCTACAGATGATGAAATAAAGATAAAATATAGAGAACTTGTTAAAAAATATCATCCGGATAAGTATCAGAATAATCCGCTATCAGAACTTGCTGAGGAAAAACTGAGAGAAGTTAACGAAGCATATGATGAAATTCAAAATCTCAGAAAAAGTGGAAGTCGTTCTCAAAGCGGATACGGCAACAGCAGCAAGACATCTCCGGAATTTCAAAATGTGAGAAGGGCAATCGATCAGAATAGAGTGGATGAAGCGGAAAGACTGCTGGATAACATAGGCATGAAAAACGCGGAATGGTATTTCCTGAAAGGGATGATTTTATATAAAAAAGGATGGTATGACGATGCTATTAGAAATATTCAAATGGCAGTAAACATGGAGCCGAATGATATGGAGTATAGAAATGCTTTAAATCAAATGACCATGAGTGGTGGAGGATTTAGAAATACAGCTACGGGAATGGGATATGGAAATACAAACGATGCTTTTTGTAGAGCATTGCAGTGTTACTGTTGTGCAGATATGTGTTGCGATTGCATATGACGTATTACGTGATAGGAAAAGTTTCTAAAGGTATGGTTGTAGAGGTGACAGTGTGATTAGCAGGGGCAATAAAACTTTTATAGTTGCTATTTCAGGACTTTTTATGGCAATAGGGCTAGGCTTGATATATGGAGGTAGCGTAATATCAAACCTGGCATTGACATTTTACGGTATCGCGGGATTTTTGATAGGTATGATAATCGTAGAAAAAGACATTAAAGCAGGAGTGGTTTTGTATATGGGAACTTCGATTTTAGCACTGGCACTGGTTCCCAATAAAATAGCTTTGATCCCATACATTACTGTTTTTGGCACATATGGCTTCGTGAAGTTGCTCATTGAAAAAATTCATAACGGATTGTTTCAGTTGGGATGCAAAATTATATTTTTTCTTGTAGTAGGATATATAACTTTATTCATATATAGAGAAATATTTTTCAGCAATATAAAATTACCCGGTTACTCCAATTATATATTACTTTTAGGAGGTGTAATTACGGGTGTAATTTACGATTATCTATACACTTTGGCACTTTATTTTTATAGGGGTAGAATTAGGAGAGAAGAGATAGATATTAAACTCATAGGAGACAAAGATGGCAATGAGAAGAGATAAGGTTATAGAAATTTTGGATATTTTAGATAAGGCATATCCCACAGCTGAATGGGCCTTGGGTTTTGATACTCCGTTTCAACTTTTAATTGCAGTAGTTCTTTCAGCTCAAGCGACAGATGTAAGCGTAAATAAAGTCACACCGGTGTTGTTTGAAAAGTATAAGGATGCATATCAGCTCGCATCAGCTGACGAAAAGGAAGTGCAACAGATTTTAAAAGAGATAGGATTGTACAGAACAAAGGCTAAGAACATAATCAATTTATCAAAAAAACTTGTGTCAGATTATCATGGACAGGTTCCTGAGAGCGATAGTGAGCTGACAAAATTGGCGGGAGTTGGCAGGAAAACAGCCAATGTAGTTATGTCGGTGGCTTTTGGACATCAGAGGATAGCTGTTGATACCCACGTGTTTAGAGTATCAAATAGAATAGGCATTGTAGATGAAAATGATGTTTTAAAGACTGAACTGGCACTGATGAAAAAAATTCCTGAAAACCGCTGGACTAAAACTCATCACCTTCTGATTTTTCATGGAAGACATTGCTGTACAGCCAGAAAGCCTAAATGTGAACAATGTCCTATTGAAGAAAAGTGCAGAAAGGTTTTTAAACAGTAAAAGCTGTAATTTACAACACTTCATAGCTCTTAAACCAATGTGAAAAATCCAAATTTATTTATTGAAAGCTCCATTTTAACATAGATTAAATCAATAGATTAAAGCTTGTAAATGAAAAATTTAAAATTCTACTTGTAAATGAAAAATTTTCTGTTATAATGTTAAAAGTTTAAGATAAAATAGATATGGAGTGTTAGAGATGAACGGAAACAGTTTATTGCGCATAAGCGATTTATCTAAAAATGAAATAATGGAGATACTCGACGAAGCAAATGATTTTGGTTCTAGATATATGGATTGGCAATTACCGGAAGGTAAACTGGTTGCCAATCTTTTTTTTGAGCCAAGTACGAGAACACATTTTTCTTTTTCATCAGCTGAAATGCAGCTGGGGTGCAAAGTAGAAAATTTTACAGCTCAGGGAAGCAGTGTGGAAAAAGGCGAAAGTCTATATGACACAGCAAAGACCTTTGAAGCAATCGGATTTGATGCACTGGTAATCAGGCATAAAGAAAATGAATACTTCAATTCGCTAAAAGGACTGAACATTCCTGTTTTGAATGGAGGAGATGGATCGGGTAATCATCCTACGCAGTGCCTGCTGGATTTGTTGACGATGTATCAAGAATTCGGCAGATTGAGAGGTATAAAATTAGCTATAATCGGCGATATAGCTCACTCTAGGGTGGCGGCTTCAAATAAGGAAGCTATGGAGATATTAGGAGGTGAATGCGTATTTTCAGGGCCCGAATTCTGGCAGAGGAAAGGATATGACTACATGGAGATTGACGAAGCGGTGAAATGGGCTGATGCGGTTATGATGCTGAGAATTCAAAATGAAAGACATGAAACTGAGAACACCATGAGCAATAGCGAATATCTCGAAAGATATGGAATGAACGAAAGACGTTACAATATGCTCAATGACCATTGCATAATAATGCATCCGGCTCCGGTAAACAGAGGTGTTGAAATAGATTCTAATTTAGTAGAAGCACCTAAAAGCAGAATCTTCAGACAGATGAGCAATGGAGTATTGGTTAGGAAAGCCGTACTTAAAAGGGCTTTTGGCTATAAAGGATTTTAAAGTTGATGAATTTTTTGTTCAATATGCAGATATGTATAGTGAAAACAAATGGGTAAATAGGAGATTGCTAACGAGAAATAACAACAGGGAGAGCCGGCTATGAAACTGATTACAAATGTTAAAATTATAAAGGAAGACAGATTGGTCGACGGAGAAATTCTGTTTGATGAAAATGAAATTTTAGAAGTCGCAGAAATAGATGAAAAAAGGGAAACTTCTTCGAGAAAGATTATAAATCGCATGAAAGATGAAAGAAAATCTAAAGGAGAATTTGTTGAAATAGATGGAGGGGGATTGTTTGCTACAGCGGGACTTATAGACGTACACGTTCATTTGAGAGAACCCGGTTTCGAATATAAGGAGGACATAGCATCAGGGACATTGGCAGCGGCAGCAGGTGGTTTTACGACGATTATGGCAATGCCTAACGTAAACCCATTCCCGGATAATATAGAAACTGTGACACGATACGGAGCGCTAATTGATGAAAATAGCGTGGTGAATACAATCCCTTATGTATGCATAACGAAAACTGAAAGTGGAAAAGAAATAGTGGATATGGAAGCTATGGTCAAAGCGGGATACAGGTATTTCAGCGATGACGGTGTCGGGGTACAGGATGATGGAATTATGCAGAAAGCGATGATGGAAGCTAAAAGGCTGGGAGCGATTATAGTTGCTCATACGGAGGAGAACAGCTATAGAAAACCCTACTCATGTATCAACGAAGGTGTTAAAAGCAGAGAATTAAATCTCGTAGGTATTCCCAATGAATGTGAGTACGTACAGTTGGCAAGAGATTTGAAAATGGCGTGCAGGACTGGTGCTCAGTATCATTGTTGCCATATGTCCACAAAAGAGTCTGTGGATTTAATCAGAAAATATAAAGAAAAGGGATGTAATGTTTCCGGAGAGGTAACAGCTCATCATCTGATTTTGACGGAGATGGACGTAAAGGACAGCAATTATAAAATGAATCCGCCTCTGAGAAGTATTGAAGATAGAGAAACTCTAATTCAAGGAATCATAGATGGAACCATAGAAATTATTGCAAATGATCATGCTCCACATTCTCAGAAAGAAAAAGATAGAGGATTGGTGCTTGCGCCATTTGGGATAGTGTCTCTGGAAACGGCTTTCCCTATGCTCTATACAAAATTAGTCAAAAATAATGTGATTTCCCTTGGAAAACTTCTGCGATTGATGAGTGAAAATCCGGCTGAAAAATTCGGATTGAAAAAGAGGGGAAAGCTTGAAAAGGGTTATCACAGCGATATTGTTCTAATAGATTTAAAGAAGGAATTTAAAATAGACAAAGACAGATTTTTTTCAAAAGGGAAAAATACTCCTTTTCATGGAGAAAAGTGTTTTGGAAAAATAAAAAAGACTTTCGTTAACGGAAAATTGGTGTTTGAGGAGGAATAAAATGAGAAGATTGTTGATTTTGGAAGACGGCTCGGTATATGAAGGAGAGGCATTCGGAAGTGATAAATTTCAAATAGGGGAACTGATTTTTCAGACGGGTATGTGCGGTTACCAGGAAACGTTATCAGATCCTTCTTACTACGGACAGATAATAACTATGACATATCCGGTAATCGGAAATGTAGGCATAAACAGAGACGATTTTGAGAGTATGAATCCACAATTATTCGGATTAGTGGTGAAGGAATATGACGACTATTACAGCAATTTCAGAGGAAAGATGAGTTTGGATGAATATATGAAGTTAAAAGGAATTCCCGGAATCAGCGGTGTTGATACGAGGGCAATCACCAAGAAAATAAGGGATAACGGAGTTATGAAAGCGACTTTGGCAGATGAAGATGAAGACGTGGAAAAGGTGGTAGCAGCACTGAGAAATACTTCTAAGGTCACAAATGGTGTAAAATACGTATCTACAACTAAATCGTATACGATTCCAAACGGCGAATACAAAATAGTTTTGTTGGACTTGGGTGTAAAATACGGACTGATTAGAGAGTTGAATAAAAGAGGATGTAGCATAGTTGTAATGCCGTATAACGCAACAAAGGAAGAAATTTTATCAGTGGACCCCGACGGAGTGGTGGTATCAAGCGGTCCCGGTAGAAGTCGGTATGTGAGTTCGGTAGTTGAAACGGTGAAAAATATTGCAAGAAAAGTGGCAGTCATGGGGATAGGATTGGGATGTCAAATAATATGTGAAGCCTTTGGTGGAAATATAGAAGAAGCGAAATTTGGGTTTCATGGAAACAGTTGCCCGGTAATAAAATTGGAAAGCGGCAAGGTGGAATTTACTTCACAAAACAGCAGATACTACGTAGAAGAGCAAAGTCTTGAAAATACACCTCTAAAGGCTACATATAAGAATTTAAACGATGGAAGCATCCAAGGTGTGAGACATGAGGAGCTACCGGTTATAGGTGTCCAGTTCACTGCGGAAGCATCGCCGGGTGCCGATGATGCAAAATACATATTTGATGAGTTTGTTGAAATGATGGGAGGAGTAAGATAATGCCAAGAAGGGAAGATATAAAGAAAATTTTAGTAATCGGCTCAGGTCCAATCATAATTGGTCAAGCGGCAGAATTTGACTATGCAGGAACTCAAGCTTGCCAATCTCTGAAAGAAGAAGGATATGAAGTCGTTTTGATAAATTCAAATCCGGCGACGATAATGACAGATAAAGCTGTGGCTGACAAGGTCTATATAGAGCCGTTGACAACAGAATTTGCCAGTAGAATCATATATAAGGAAAGACCTGATGCAATATTGGGTTCTCTCGGGGGACAGACGGGATTAAATCTGGTAGTTGAGCTGGATAAAACCGGAATTTTAGAAAAATATGGAGTTGAAGTTTTAGGAACGGAATTGGATGCTATAGAAAAGGCGGAAGACAGAGACAGGTTTAGAGAATTGATGTACGAAATCGGAGAGCCGGTTCCGGAAAGTGCAATAGTACATAGCGTACAAGAAGCGTTGCAATTTGCAGAAACAAATGGATATCCGGTTGTAGTCAGACCGGCTTTCACCTTAGGTGGTACAGGCGGCGGGTTTGCAGATGATGAAGGAGAATTGCAGAGCATTTGTGAAAATGGATTGAAATTGTCGCCGGTCCATCAGTGTCTGATAGAAAAAAGCATTGCTGGATTTAAAGAAATTGAATATGAGGTGATGAGAGATAGTAAGGACAATGCCATTGTAGTATGCAACATGGAAAATGTGGATCCAGTGGGAATACATACAGGAGACTCAATAGTAGTGGCGCCTACTCAAACCTTGACAGATAAGGAATGTGGCATAATGAGAGCATCGGCTCTTAAAATAATAAGAGCATTGAAAATTTGTGGAGGTTGTAACGTACAGCTGGCATTAGATCCAAATTCATTTAAGTACTATGTGATAGAAGTGAACCCGAGAGTATCGAGATCTTCGGCATTGGCAAGCAAGGCGACGGGTTATCCTATTGCAAAACTCGCGGCAAAAGTAGCAGTTGGATTGACTCTGGACGAAATTATCAATCCCGTAACGAAAACCAGCTATGCCTGCGTAGAGCCCTGCATTGATTATGTGGTTGCAAAGCTTCCGAGATTTGCTTTCGATAAGTTTCCAACAGCCGACAGGAGTTTAGGGACGCAGATGAAAGCTACAGGCGAAGTAATGGCAATAGGTAGAACTTTTGATGAAGCCTTTTTAAAAGGGATAAGATCTTTGGAGATGAAGTTGGATCATCTTGAAATGGACAGTCTGAAAAAATTGTCAATGAATCAGCTTAGAGAAGAATTGACGAAGAAAAATGATGATCGATTTTTCATAATTGCGGAAATGTTGAGAAGAGAAGACTGCATGGAAGAGATATTTGAGAACACTATTATAGACAGATATTTCCTACATAAAATAAAAGCTATTGTCGATTTTGAGAATGAGATTAGGAAAGCTCCAAAGAGCGTGAAAATATTGAGGAGAGCCAAGGAAAGAGGCTATTCGGACGGATTTATTTCAAGAGCATGGAATATGACAGAAAGAGAGATATACGATTTTAGAAAGAATGAAGGCATAGTTCCCGTGTACAAAATGGTGGATACCTGTGCCGGTGAATTTTCATCAGAAACTCCATATCTATATTCGACATATGAATATGAAAATGAATCTCACAGAAGCAATAATAAGAAAATAATAGTTTTAGGATCGGGACCCATCAGAATAGGTCAGGGAGTTGAATTTGACTACGCAACCGTTCACTGTATAAAAACTTTGAAAAAATGCGGGTATGAGGCGATAATCATAAATAATAATCCGGAAACAGTTTCAACTGACTATTCAATTTCAGACAAACTATACTTTGAGCCTTTGACTGTGGAGGACGTAATGCACGTAATCGATTTGGAAAATCCGGAAGGTGTAATCGTTCAATTTGGAGGACAAACAGCGATAAATCTTGCGGATAAAATAGTGGAACGGGGGGTGAAGATCATAGGTACTTCCCTGGAAAATATCGATAGAGCAGAAGATAGAAAAGCGTTTGAACAGATGCTGAAGACTCTCGACATCTCACAACCGGAAGGTGATACAGCGTTCGAAATAGACGATGCGGTGGAAATTGCCAATAAAATAGGGTATCCTGTCCTCGTCAGACCGTCATACGTTCTTGGAGGAAGAGCGATGGAAATCGTTCACAACGATGATGATCTGAGGATCTACATGGCGACAGCAGTAAAGGAAATAAGTCATGATGCACCAATTTTAGTAGATAAATACATAGTTGGAAAAGAATGTGAAGTAGATGCGATTTGTGATGGAAAGAACGTATACATTCCCGGCATTATGGAGCATATTGAAAGAGCCGGAATTCACTCAGGAGATTCTATTTCGGTATATCCGGCACCTACGATTTCACAGAAAGTAAAAGACGATATCATATCCTATACGATTAAGATTGGCAAAGGATTTAAATTTATTGGACTGTTCAACATACAGTTCATCGTAGATGAAAGGGAAAAAGTTTATGTTCTTGAAGTAAATCCCAGATCTTCAAGAACGGTTCCTCTTTTGAGCAAGATTACAGATGTGCCTATGAGTGAAATTGCAACTAGGTGTGTAATCGGAGAGAGCCTTGAAAATCAGGGATATGATGAAGGCATTAAAGAAGAAGTAAAAAGATATTTCGTCAAGACGCCTGTATTTTCGTTTGGCAAATTGAGAAGTGTAGATACCACATTAGGTCCGGAGATGAAGTCTACGGGAGAAGCCTTGGGAAGCGACGTGACATTACAAAAAGCCTTGTACAAGGCACTTATTGCCAGCGGTGTAAAAATTCCTATGGAAGGAAATATTTTAGTTACCGTGGCAGATAAAGACAAAGACAGAGCTCTTAAAATAACTAAAAGCTTTTCGGAACTGGGTTATGGTATTTATGCGACGTCGGGAACAGCGAATTTTCTTGCAGAAAAAGGATTGGATGTCGTAGAAGCGACAAAGGTATCGGAAACCGGTGAAAATAATGTTTTGGACATAATAAGAAAAGGTCAGGTGAACTACGTGATAAATTCTATGAGCGACGGCAAATCTGCAAATCAAGACGGATTTTTAATAAGGCGTGTATCGGCGGAAAATAACATCAGTTGTTTTACATCACTGGATACGGCAGAGGCTATTTTAGGCGTAATTGAAGCACAAAGTTTTTCAACAATAGCCATGGGAGATTTACAAGCATAAACTTTCAAATGAAATACGATATAGAATTTATGAATTTGGAGAAAACATATGATGGTGGTAGATTGCAGAATTTTATACAATCGTAAAATTGCAAAAGATACATATAAAATCAGTCTACAGTGGGAGAATATGCCTAAGATAAAACCTGGGCAGTTTGTCAATGTGGCGATAGAAAACAATTTTCTCAGAAGACCGATTTCAATATCTCAAGTGATGAGAAAAGAAGGAATAGTACTCGTGTATAAGATTGTAGGAGAAGGCACGAAAAAATTATCACAGCTTGCAGAAAATCAGATGATCAATTTAATGGGACCGCTTGGAAACGGATATGAACTTTCAGACGAAAGAGAAGTTCTGATAATAGGTGGTGGAGCTGGAGTGCCTCCTCTGCTTGAACTGGCGAAGCAATACGTCGAAATCGGATCTAAAGTAAACGTGGTTTTAGGATTTGCAGATGCAGAGAGCGTGTTTTATGAAGAGGAATTTGCTGATGTGGGTTGCAGGGTATATGTAGCTACTGACGATGGCAGCTACGGATTTAAAGGAACTGCTTTGGACTGCATAAAACATAAAAAAATAACCTCAAACTTCGTATGTTCATGCGGACCGCAGTCTATGTTAAAAGCCGTTGAAAAAACATATTCTCACGGTTTTTTGAGCTTTGAAAGCAGGATGGCATGTGGAATCGGCGTTTGTATGGCATGCGTTGCAAAGGACAAGATAGAAGAAAATATGTATCACAGAATATGCAAAGAGGGACCTGTTTTCAGAATAGGTCAGATAGAATTTTAATGAGAAGGATAATTTAAGAAATAAAAATGCTTCTATAGCTTTTGAAAGGATTGAGAAAATGAATTTGAGTGTGAAACTTCCCGGTTTAAATCTGAAGAATCCCGTTATTCCGGCTAGTGGATGTTTCGGCTTTGGGAAGGAATTTTCAGAACTTTACGACTTGAGCATTTTAGGAGGGATAGCGATAAAAAGCGCTACATTAGAGCCTAGATTTGGCAATCCTACGCCAAGGGTTGCGGAAACACCAGGTGGTATGCTAAATGCTATCGGGCTTCAAAATCCGGGGGTGGATTACATAATAGAGAATGAGCTACCCCGACTGGAGAAATATGATACAGAAATCATTGCAAATGTAGCAGGTGCCAGTGAAGAAGAATATCTAAAAGTTATTCAGAAATTAAACGGCAATAGAGTGGTCAAGGCATACGAGTTAAATATAAGCTGTCCCAACGTAAAACACGGCGGGATAGGTTTGGGAACCGATAAATTTTTAGCTGAAAATATAACAAAAATGGCTAAAAAAGTTTCCGAAAAACCTGTTTATGTAAAATTATCTCCCAACGTGACAAATATAGTTGAAATCGCTAAAGCAGTGGAATATGGTGGAGCTGACGGTATAGTTTTGATAAATACCTTACTTGGAATGAGATTGAACCTAAAAACCGGAAAGCCGATAATTGCCAATGTCACAGGTGGATTAAGCGGTCCTGCTATAAAACCGATAGCGATTAGAATGATTTATCAGGTGGCACAAGAAGTGAATATTCCGATTATCGGAGTAGGAGGTATTTCTTCAAGTGAAGATGTTTTGGAGTTTCTATATGCCGGAGCGAGTGCGGTTGAAATTGGTGCATATAATTTTGTGGATCCTTTCGTGTGTCCGAAAATAATCGGTGAACTGCCGGAAGTATTGAAGAAATATGGTATGAATTCTGTAAAGGATGCAGTAGGAAGGAGCTTCAGAAAATGAGCAAAACTATAATTGCATTGGACTTTTCAACTGAAGAAGAGAC
>ERZ772906.1553-NODE-1553-length-12469-cov-3.108748_pt1 | contig 12469 bp, 7 predicted proteins | sample MGYA00511338_ERZ772906 | MGnify/ENA primary metagenome ERZ772906 (study PRJEB29015, sample SAMEA2738076) | human oral metagenome | biome: human oral; feature: human-associated habitat; material: saliva | place: China | collected 2212 ... | reverse complement strand
AGTTGATCGGCTGAATCCACACGCGAGACGCATACGATCAGCGGGCGGTTAAAACGCTCGTGGTATGCCTGGCCGAGTGCGCGCAATTCTTCCTGCTTCTCCGAATTAAAGTCACCCAAGAGGGTCGATCCGGTGTCCAGCAAGGCCTGTTCATCAGCCTCGCTGCCCAGAATCAGATCAACGATGTCGGCGTAGCCGGAAATCAAGGCTTCCTGTTCTTCACGGTCAGCCTGACCAACTGCATCCTGGAAAGCATGGCGCAGGTCAGCGACGGAGTCGAAAGGAGCATGTGTCCACGCGCGTTCAACCGGCCACGTCACTCCCGAGAACATGGGAGCGAAGGCGCGGGTGAACTGTGCTTGATCAAGGCGGTTAATGGCATCCAGATCCAGCGGACGTCCGTCAACCATTGACACGGCCGGAGAAGGCTTACGACCGATGTGGAAGAAGAGCAGGTTGAGGATGATGGCGCAGATTGAACCGATCGTCACACCGGAGCCGAAAAGAATCTGCATCCACGACGGCACGTAGCTAGCCAGTTCGGGCTTCAAAGTGACCAGCAGACCCAAGCCAAGCGAGGTCGCAACGATCACCGAGTTACGGTTATCGCGCATATCGACAGTGGAAAGAGTCTGAATACCGACAACAGCAACGGCTGCGAACATTGCCAGAGACGCTCCACCGATAACAGGCTTCGGGATCGAGGCGACGACCGCGCCGGCCTTGGGCAGAACTCCAAGGATGATCATGAAGACACCCGCAGCGGTAACGACCCAGCGCGACTTCACGCGCGTGAGTCGAACCAAACCAACGTTCTGTGCGAAGCAGGTGTAGGGGAACGAGTTCAGCACACCGCCCAGCGCGGTCGACAGGCCATCGGCGCGAAGAGCATTCGCAATGTGCGCTGGAGTGATGCGCTTACCCACAACCTCACCGGTCGCAAAAACGTCACCGGTGGTTTCGACGGCAGTAATTGCCATGACGATGAGCATCGAGATAATCGCTGCAACTGAGAACTTTGGAATTCCAAAGAAGAAGGGAGTGGTAACTCCGATCGGCGCCGCCTGAGAGACCGCAGAGAAGTTTGCATCCCCCAGAATCCACGCAACAACCGTTCCGCCAAGCAGACCCAAGAGGACGGCAATAGTTGCCATAAAGCCAGAGAAAATGCGCTGGATAATGACGATGACAGCCAAAGTGCCCAGAGCGTATGCAAGTCCGCGAAGAGTCCCAGGAATGGGATCGGCGCCAACCTTTGCTGCCTCAGTCCCCCAGTAAACGATATCGTTTGCTGCAACCGAAATAAGGGTCGTTCCCATAACTGTCAGCAGGGTGCCGGTGACGACAGGCGGGAAGAAACGCAAAAGCTTCGCAAAGAAGGGAGCGGCAAGGAAGGTTGCAATGCCCGCAACGATAATCGAGCCGTACATCGTGGCGAGGCCTTCGACTCCCCCACCAGCAGCCAAACCAACTGCGATGAGCGGTGAGACTGCCGTAAATGTCACGCCTTGAAGCAAGGGAAGACGAACACCAATCTTCGGGCCAAGACCCGCAGATTGGATAATTGACGCGATACCACAGGTGAAGAGGTCCGCATTGATCAGGTGAACAGTAGTAGCCGAGTCAAGTCCCAGACCAGTTGCAATTACAAGCGGAACGACAACTGCCCCGGCGTAAAACGCCAGGACATGCTGAAAACCGAGGATTGTGAGCTTGGGGAAAGAAGGGACCGCATTGACCGGGTCAATTCGAGTGGTGGACATTTTTGGCTGGCTATTTGCCATTGCGCTGCTCCTGCATGTCGCTCAAAAATGGACCTCTTAATTCTTACCCATCCGTAAGAAGCAAGGAAAGCACCGTTTCACGGAAATTTCGGTTGCATTGATTGACACACTCGCATATATTTTCTTTTTTTCCGCAAGATTCTGCGACTTCCTCTGCAGCAAAGAGAAGCCGATGTGATTGATGACGCATTTATGAGTTTGCTTGTAAAGGCGCCTTGTGCCTAAACTATTTCTCGGCCAATCAAACGGCAATGCGCTCGTAGCTCAATGGATAGAGCATCTGACTACGGATCAGAAGGTTGGGGGTTCGAGTCCCTTCGAGCGCGCAAGCGGCCCCGCTCGGTGCGTCCCACCGGTCGGGGCTTTGCTATACCCGCCTATCTCCACATTGGTGTGCAGATATACGCGTTACCCGCCCAGACACACGCCTTCTACCACGCTTCCCTTCACTCGCAGTGATCGAGCACCGCTTTCATCGCTTTCTTTTCCCGCGGGGTCACTCCCAATCCCCAGGAACTCTTCACAACAATTTGCCGCTGCACATACGCACAGCGATAGCGACTATTCGGCGGAAGCCACTGATCCGCTCTGCTTGCGCCTTTATCTTGATTTGCGTTGCCGTCAACAGCCAGCAAGTTTGCTGGATCATTTGCAAACTCTTGTCGACGCGTAGCATCCCACTGCCATGCACCGCTTCGCCATGCATTGGCAAGTGCAACGACGTGGTCAATTTGCACCTGGTCTGAGGATTCTTCGCCCTTGTGAAATTCAATGGTTCTACCCGTATAAGGGTCATCAAGTATCCCCCCGACGACCACACAATTCGGAGAGGAAGTCTTCATCTGCAGGCTGTGCAAATCTCTTCGAAGAATGTCATTTCGAGTATCGCAGCCGTTATGGTCGATATCCGCCCATCGCTGACCAAATTCATCACGTGAATAGGGTGGAACAGATCCACTGCGCGTCTGAAGCACCGGAAGCTGATCCAGGGCTTTCGCGCTATGCTCCACGCTCCCTAAGGAAGAATCGGAAGGACCGCTGGAACTATTGAACCCTGCACCCCATACGCCGAAAGCACCGCCGATAATTCCACTGCGCAAAAGCGCTAAGAGTACCCCCACAACCATGCATATAAGCAGAGCCACAATCAGAAGCCGTGAGCGTCTGGAACCTTTTCGGCGCGTCAACACTTACCCCCTTCTAAGAGCTCTTCAGCCACTTTGGCACAGAGAACACACCTAGACACAAAGAGGCACGAATATGTGGAAAACGCCAAATAAGTTCATGCTGTGGAAAGATCCGCTGCACAAACAACAGCGGTTTAATCGCCACTCCCGACGACCTTCGCAACCGAAGCGCGTGCAGCTTTGCGATTTCGAAGATTCTCACGCGCAAAGTACAGGCACACCAAGATCAGGGTCAGCGATCCCATTGCAACCAGCTGTGCGCGTCCGGCAGCGTTGAACATCATCAGAACCGCGATCGACAGCAATCCGATGACCGCGAACCACGGCAGCCAGGGCCAACCCGGCATCCTCAGGGATAGAACCCCCTCGGCCTCGAGCTTCGAGTGCAAGCGGATCTGCGAGATAACGATCATGACCCACACGATCAACAGCACCATACCCACTGCATTAATGAGCACCTGCATGATCGACGATGGAAGATACCAGTTCAAGGCGACTGAAATAAAAGCCAGAGTCACAGAAACCGCAACCGAGCGACGCGGGGTTCGTCCGTCCTCAATGTCACCGTGAAGCGTAGTTACTCCAAGGGCCTCGTCCCCCTCATCGACAGCATTGCGCACGCGTGCACCCAGAATCCACGTCGGTCCCATTCCGCGTGCCGACAGCGAGTATGCGATTCGGGAAGACGCGTAGATATTTGCAGAGAAGGCACTAATCAGTGCGGTGAAAACAATGATCTCCATGATCATTCCGACCGCGGGAATTCCCGCCATGTTCAAAACCGCGGCAAAAGGACTGGTCTTCATCTCATCCGAATTCCACGGCAGCAGGCAGATCAGCAGAGCGACAGAGCCCACGTAGAACACCAAAATGCGCCAAATCACCGAGCGAATCGCCTGCGACATTGCGCGCCTCGCATCATCGGCCTCGGCGGCGGCAATGGTAACAATCTCAAGCCCACCAAAGGAGGTAATAATCGCAAGCAAACCAACCGCGACTCCGGGAAGGCCAGCAGGAGCAAAACCACCATTTCCAATGAAAGCCTGATGCAGGCTCTGAGCGCGCCCGGGAATAATGCCCATCAGAAGGCCCAGTCCAACGACCAGGAAGAAGATAATTGCCGCGACTTTCAATCCTGCAAGCCACGCCTCAACACGACCGAATTCGCCGGCCGCCAGCAGGTTAATCCCGCCCAGGACAACAACGATGACCAAGGTGACAACCCACTGGTCAACACTGGGGAACCAAGCTGTAAAGATCTGCGCTGCGCCGGTCATTTCCAGGCCAAGCACCATGATGAGCATGAACCAGTAGAGCCAGCCGGAGGTAAAGCCTGCCCATCGGCCGATGCCGGCCTCGGCGTAGGTCGAGAAAGATCCCGAGGAAGGAATCGCAGCGGCCAACTCAGCCAGCGCGTACATCACGGTGACGACGATTAACGCGGCAAGAATATAGGAGACCAAAACGGCAGGGCCGGCCTCGGAAACGGCGACACCGGTACCCAGGAAGAAGCCGGCACCAATCGCGCTTCCCAGCGCCATCATCGACAGGTGTGCGGCCTTGAATCCTTTTGACCGAGGCGCGCTACCACCCGCGTAAGTTTCCTGCGGTCCGCGGGCGCCTTCCCCTGTAGATCCTGCTCCGCTCTGAGCCTTGTCTGTACTCATTGTTCCGAATTGTCCTCAGTAATCTTCTTGACGTCACGTTCATCAAGCGAACGCAGCCGAAGGAGTGCCCGCAGCTGCGTTGCTGTCATGGTCAATGTCCAATCATTATGCGAAGGAAGCTGCCACTTTCTCCAATGTGCAAGCACTGTGAAGCTCGACCCAACAATCGTCGCAACCAGCATGCCGATTTGTTCCAGGCCCGAGTGACCAAAAGCAGCCATGATCGCCGCTGAGACAAATGCGGGAGTTGCGTAGAGATTATTTCCACCAAATACCTGGGGGACCATCCCGGCGGAAATATCTCGAATCATGCCACCACCGACGGCGGTCATAATTCCCAGCAGAATCGCCGGTCCCACTCCCAGGCCAGCATTCAGTGTCTTCAGCGCTCCAGTGGCCGCCCAACATCCCAGAACGGTTCCATCGGCAATCACCAGCGCGATTCTCCAGAATCGGGAATTGAGGCGCCAGAGCATGGCGATCAGCGCACCAACCAGTGCAGTCCCCAAGTAGAAGGGATCGGTCAAAGCAACAGGTGGGCCTTGATCGAGCATAATGTCGCGGAGCATTCCACCGGCCAGTGCACACATGATGGCCAAGACCATGAAACCGACGGCATCGAAACGTTTAATGCGCGCGATACGTCCGCCGAGGATCCCGTTCAAGAGCACGCCAAGAAGATCGATGACGCGGAACAGGTCCGGCAAAGTTTGATTGAGAGTATCGAGCACGCTCACTATTGTTATCCACCTCTCAACAGAATCCAAGGTTGTGGACGTGCAGTCTCAGTACCCAAGATTAACGACGAGGCCGTCCCCCTCTAAAGAGCAGCGCGGTCGCGCGGCTGTCCCCGATCAGGAGACGCTGGTGCCGAAGAGAAGACCCAGCAGGTAGGTTGCGCCCGCTGCGCCATAACCAACGGCAAGCTGACGGAAAGCACGCGGGGCGGGTGCACGACCCGAAAGGACACCGACAATTCCACCGGTGAACATGAGCGCGATACCGACAAGGACAACCGAAATTCCCGCGGCAAGCACTCCATCAAGCCTGAAAAGATAGGGAATTAAGGGCAAGAGAGCACCAAGAGCGAAACAAATGAAGGACGAGGCCGCAGCGCCCACCGGGGTACCGATCTCTTCGCTAGCTCCCGTATCTTCATCCTTGTGCGTCGCAAAAATGGGGCGTCGCTCTGTACCATCTGCACTTGCTGCAGCCTCACCACCACTACGACGATCAGACTGCGCAAGTTTTGCGAAGACATCTGCCGCATGTCTCTTCGCGCTTTCCTCATCCTCCCCGCGAGCGCGGAAAAGCAGTGCCAATTCATTGGCATCAACATCGACAGCATTCAAAGTGTTATCAACACCGGGATCGGGAATCGAGGCGTCCAATAGCTCGCGCTGAGAACTGACGCTCACCCATTCGCCGGCAGCCATGGACATTGCACCCGCAAGCAGACCAGCAACTCCCGTCGTCAAAATCGAATGCGAGCTCATTCCCGCACCGACGACACCCAAAATCAACGCGAGGTTTGATACCAGGCCATCGTTCACTCCGAAGACAGCGGCTCTGAAGGTACCCGCTAGCGATTCACGGGAGCGCTGTGCAAGCGAACGAACAACCTCAACGTGCAAATGCTCATCGGCAGTAATCGCAGCGGGAACATCGGCGTCGTCGTCATAAGAGGATCGTTCTTCAGTTCGCTGAGCCATCGCCAGAATAAAAATTGTCCCGAACATGTAGGCCAGGGCGGAAGAAATTCGGGTACGAAGCGGAGGATGCGGTGCGGGAAGCGCATGTTCCCCCAAGAGGGAGAGCCAGTACTCCTCATGACGCCCCTCGGCCTCGGCAAGGCCAAGAAGCACCTGGCGTTCTTCGCCCGTCCGGCGTTCAGCAAGTGCGCGATAGGTACGCGCCTCCATGCGTTCTTCGGCTAGGTAACGGCGCCAACGGCGAATCTGCGCGCGCGAAGCTTGCTTTTCAGTGTGATGGGAATCAGTCATTGTGAATGCGTCCGCGCCTCAGCCCGCGTAGGTCGGTAGATCGTCTTCGGTAATCTCCGGTTCAGGGGCCGGCATGCGGAACAGTCGTTCCTTCACCGCATCGGCAACTTTATCCGTGACTTTCTCACCCTGGGTGCGGACAAGCGCAGACATTTTTTCACCGGCGGCATCCAGAGGACGGGCGACCAAGGGGAAGCGGCGAAGCTTTCCCGCGCACGCACAAATTCGCGCGTATTGTTCACGCCCCGCTCGGGTCCCCAGCACGTAGCCGATCCCGAAACCGACGGCGATTCCCATTTTCGTTCCCATGATGCGTCTTTCTTGTGCGATCAGGCGCATATGCGCCGGTGTGCGATGGTGACTATCGAATAAAAACTAGCCTAGTAGTTCCCCAAAGCGACACGCTACTTGTTTACCTTTTCGCACGTTGTGAGATGGGGTATTTCGCATCTTCTATGAAACCAGTACCGTGGAGGTATGAGCGAAGTACGTATGAACACACCCCGAGGGATCACCCTGTCGGGAACTTTCGTTCAGCCCGTGGATTCACGGGACGCTGCTGTCCTGTTTTCGCATTCTTTTCTTGCAGATGAACACTCGGGTGGACACTACGATGAGCTGGCACGTGCCTATCGCAAGGCCGGGTATGCGACGCTCCAATTCGATTACTCGGGGCATGGACGCTCCGATGACGAGGTGATTACGCGCGAATCTCAGATCGAAGACCTCCAGGCCGCATCGGGCTGGCTCGCTGATCAGGGTTTCACGCACCAGATTATTCACGGTCACTCTTTTGGTTCGGTCACTGCACTTGCCGCCCACCTGATTCATGCGACCGCGCTCTTTCTTTCTGCTCCGGTACTTGGCCCGCTCTCCTACGACTGGAGTGCGATCTTCTCCAATAGCCAATTAGACGAATTGGAGCACACCGGCCAGACCCGGATTCCGGACGACTCCGATGGGCCTCGCGAATTTTTCACGATCTCTAAGCAGACGCTGGCCGATCTATCCATGGTCGACTCTTCAATCATCGATCCGAAGGGTGCACCTGCATTCATCCTTCACGATGCCGATGATATCGATTTGGGTCTGGTTGATCTGACGCGCGATGCTTTCCACCGTCTTCCCGACGGCTCGCGGGTTGAAATGGTCCACGACACCCGCTTTGGTGCTGGCGAACATCCGGAAATCCTTCTCGAGGCCGTACTTGAGTGGGCGCATCTGTGGGCAGAGCCCAGTGGAGAGTTCCGCCAGTAACGTACACACCCAGCTGTGGCGTAAGTTCTTCGTTACCCTGAAGGGGTGTCCACTTCATCGCAGCCGAGGCGTCGGCGCGCACATTCACGCAGGGGTCGTTCCCCTCATGCACCCGCGCCTTTCCGTCCTTTCACGCCCGAACAGCTTGCTGCTCGGGCCGCTGCGATTCCATTGATTTCATTTCCCGATCTTCCGGTCAGCGCGAGGCGTGACGAAATTGCGCAGGCAATTTCGCAGCACCAAGTTGTCATCATCTCCGGCGAAACCGGCTCGGGAAAAACCACGCAGATCCCAAAGATTTGCCTCCAGTTAGGCCGAGGCGTGGCCGGCATGATCGGACACACCCAGCCTCGCCGTATTGCAGCGCGTTCGGTTGCAGAGCGCATTGCCGCTGAACTGGGCCAAAAGGTGGGCAAAGAGCCGGGCGAGGTCGTCGGATACCAAGTGCGATTCACCGACGAAGTCGGTCCCACCACTTTGGTCAAACTTATGACCGACGGTATTTTGCTGGCAGAAATTCAGTCTGACCCGATGCTGCGTCGCTATGACACCCTGATCATCGACGAGGCCCACGAGCGCAGCCTGAACATCGATTTCATCTTGGGTTACCTTGCGCGCCTGCTCCCCTTGCGTCCCGATCTCAAGGTCATCATCACTTCAGCGACCATTGATTCTGATCGTTTCGCGCGTCACTTCGGTCGATGGAACGGTCCGATTGGGCAGGGCACGCTCATTGAAGCCGCGCCGGTTATCGAGGTCTCGGGTCGTACTTTCCCGGTTGAAATCCGCTACCGTCCCCTTGCGGCCGATACCCCGACTTCCTATTCCTCCTCAAGCAGCTCCCCTTCTTCTCAGCCCGCTCAAAGCAGCCCGGCCACTGCCTCGGAAATCGAGGAAGAAAGCACTGGAAGCGGCGTCGAACAACTGGTTTTAGAGGACCCGGATGATCCCCTTGCACTAGAGGGCTACGGCGCGGGTCAAGACATCGACGTCGAAACCGCAATCTGCCATGCGGTCGATGAACTATGCAGCGAGGGCCCGGGGGATATTTTGGTATTCCTTCCCGGTGAGCGCGATATCCGCGACACCGAGGCGGCCCTCATCGACCACCTGGGGGCGCGCTACACGCCCGACGGTCGCTCGCGCACGCCGGGGGCCATCGAGGTCGTCCCCCTGTACTCGCGCCTGAGCGCCGCCGAGCAGCACCGGGTCTTCGAGGCCCACCAGGTGCGCCGCATCGTCCTGGCCACGAACGTGGCCGAGACCTCCCTGACGGTTCCCGGGATCCGCTACGTCATCGACCCGGGCCTGGCGCGCATCTCCCGCTACTCCAACCGCACCAAGGTCCAGCGCCTGCCGATCGAGCCGGTCAGCCGGGCCAGCGCCAACCAGCGGGCGGGCCGCTGCGGGCGCGTGGCCGACGGCATCGCCATCCGCCTGTACTCGCAGGCCGACTTCGAGGCGCGCCCGGAGTACACCGAGCCGGAGATCCTGCGCACCTCGCTGGCCAGCGTCATCCTGCAGATGGCGGCCCTGGGGCTGGGGGCGGTGGAGGACTTCCCCTTCCTGGACGCCCCGGACTCCCGCCAGGTCCGCTCCGGTCTGCAGCTGCTCACGGAGATCGGCGCCATCGAGCCGGCCGGGGCCGCCTCGGCCCGCTCCGGCGACGCCCCCGACCGGGGCCGCAGGGGGCCGCGCCTGACGGAGATCGGGCGGCGCCTGGCGCGCCTGCCCATTGACCCGCGTCTGGGGCGCATGCTCCTGGAGGCCGGCGAGCTGGGCTGCGTCGGGGAGGTCATGGTCATCGTGGCGGCCCTGTCCATCCAGGACGTGCGCGAGCGCCCGGCGGACAAGCAGGAGGCCTCCGACGCCCTGCACCGGCGCTTCGCGGACCCGACGAGTGACTTCCTGACCTACCTGAACCTGTGGCGCTACCTGCGCACGCAGAGCCGCGAGCTGTCCGGCTCGGCCTTCCGGCGCATGTGCCGCGCCGAGTTCCTGCACTACCTGCGGGTGCGCGAGTGGCAGGACGTCCACACCCAGCTGCGCCAGCTGGCCCGACCGCTGGGCCTGGACGCAGCCCCGGTGGAGCTGCCGACGGCCCGTTCGATCCGGGCGGCCACCGAGGCCCTGGAGCCGGGCAGCCACGCCGCCCAGATCGCCAACGGGGGTGTGGCGGCCGCCGTCGTGGCCCTGGGGCGCAGCGCGGACACGCCCGACGCCGACGCGATCCACCGCTCGCTGCTGGTGGGGCTGCTGTCCAATGTGGGCAACTGGGACGAGCGTCGTCGAGAGTACGCCGGCGCGCGCGGGACCCGCTTCACGATCTGGCCGGGCTCGGGCCTGCGCCGCAAGACCTACGACTGGGTGATGACCGCCGAGCTGGTGGAGACCTCCCGGCTCTTCGCCCGTACGGTGGCCAAGGTGGACTCCCGGTGGATCGAGCAGGTGGCGGACCGGGCGGGCCTGACCCGCCACGTCTTCGGTGAGCCCTACTGGTCGACCCGCCAGGGGGCGGCCATGGTCCACGAGAAGGTGCTGCTCTACGGGATGACGCTGGTGGCGGACCGGCCGGCGACGCTGGCGAGCGTGGGGACGGACTCGGCCCGCCAGGTCGCCCGGGAGATGTTCATCCGCTCGGGCCTGGTGGAGGGCGGCTGGCACGCCCGGCACGGCTTCGTGGAGCGCAACCGGGAGCTCATCGAGGAGCTTCAGGACGTGGAGCGGCGTCGGCGCGAGCACGGGCTGCTGGCCGACGACACCGCCCTGTTCGACTTCTACGACGACCGGATCCCCGAGGAGGTGACCTCCGCGGCGGCCTTCGACGCCTGGTGGAAGGAGCAGCGGCGCACCACCCCGGACCTGCTGGACTTCACCCGTGAGCTGCTGCTGCCCGGCGGGGGCGACGCGAGCGGCTTCCCGGACACGTGGGTGCAGGGGGACCTGACCCTGGGCCTGGACTACGTGTTCGAGCCGGGCCACCCCGAGGACGGGGTCAGCGTCCAGGTGCCGGTGGAGGTGCTGGGGCGCCTGAGCCCGGAGGGCTTCGACTGGCTGGTGCCGGGGATGCGGGCCGAGCTGTGCGTGGCCACGATCCGGGCGCTGCCCAAGCGGGTGCGCCGCCAGCTGGTGCCGGCCCCGGACGTGGGCGCCCAGGTGTGGGCGCAGATCGCCCAGGAGTTCCCGACGCCGCCGGGTGCGAGCTGCCCCGAGGTGCCCTTCGAGGAGGCCTTCAGCCGGGTGGTGCTCCGCCTCAAGGGCGTGGAGATCACGGAGGAGGACTGGGCCGAGGCGGCCGAGCGGCTGCCGGATCACCTGGCGATGGGCTTCGCGGCCCTGGATGCGCAGGGCCGGGTCATTGGCCGTGGCCGGGACCTGGTTGCGCTCCAGCAGCGGCTGTCGGGCAAGACGGAGGCCGCTGTGCGCTCGGTGGTGCGCGGCGCGCTGGCCCAGGCGATGGCCGAGGCCCAGGAGCGCCAGGGCGCGCAGGGCGGGAAGTCCGGCCGCAAGGGCCGCAAGAAGAAGGGCGGGCGGCCGGCGGCCGCCCAGCGTCCGGGTGACGCCGCTGGGACCACAGGGATCGCAGGAGGCTCAGGGGCCGGAACTGGGGCCGCTGTTGGAGGCGGCGCCGGCCTGGAGGAGCGCCGGGGCCTGACCGACTGGCCCCGGGGCGTGCCGGGCCTGGGCGACCCGGATGCCTCGACGATCCCGGCCTCGGTGGAGTCGGCGGGACGGGCCGGCCTGGTGGTGCGCGGCTACCCCGCCCTGGTGGCGAACGGGGCCAGGAGCGCAGACTTGAGGATCCTGCCCGACGCCGCCGCCCAGCTGGGCGCTCATGGCGCCGGGGTGACGGCGCTGGCCCTGGCGCGGACGGCCTTGCCGACGGCCCGGGTGACGAGCCGGTGGAGTGCCCAGGAGTCGCTCATCCTGGCGGCCAGCCCCTACCGGACCACGGAGGCGCTGGTGGAGGACGTGCAGGCGGCCGCTGCACGGATCGTGGCCGAGCGTTGGGCGGCGTCGGCCTCCGGCTGCGCGCTGGCGGAGGTGCGCAGCCGGGAGGTCTTTCAGGCGCTGGTCGGTGTCATGCGCGATGAGCTCGAGGACGAGGTCTACCGGGTGGCCCGGTATGCGGCCGCGGCGCTCAAGGCGGCCCGGGAGGTGGAGCGCGTGGTGGGTGAGCACACCTCCCTGACGCTGCTGAGCACGCTCCAGGAGGTGCGCGAGCACGCGGCCGCCCTGGTTCCGGAGGGTTTCATCACCGCCACCCCGCCGGAGCACCTGGCGCATCTGGAGCGCTACCTGCGGGCCCTGGTGATGCGGGTGGAGAAGGCGGCCTCCTCGCCGTCGGCCGCCTCGCCGACGACGTCGAACCCGGCCGACGTCAGCGTCTCGACGATGTCGAGACGGATAAGCCCCTCGTCCTCGGCGACGAGTACGCGACGCGGCTCGGTCTGCTCTTCAGTCATATCGTGTTCCTCGGTTTGATCGGTTTGTTCAACTATTCTATTGTGTACCTACGCAGCGCGTAAGCCCCGATAGCCCAACTGGCAGAGGCGGTCGGCTCAAACCCG
>ERZ772906.1547-NODE-1547-length-12523-cov-4.152631_pt1 | contig 12523 bp, 8 predicted proteins | sample MGYA00511338_ERZ772906 | MGnify/ENA primary metagenome ERZ772906 (study PRJEB29015, sample SAMEA2738076) | human oral metagenome | biome: human oral; feature: human-associated habitat; material: saliva | place: China | collected 2212 ... | reverse complement strand
TAGCGAATATTCTTGCTCACATCATCGAGCTTATGATTGACGATGCGTACAATTTATTAGAAGATGGTGGTTACTACATCACTTCTGGTATAATCGAAGAGAAGAAAGATGAACTTCTTGAAAAAATGTTAGAACGTGGTTTCAAACTTGTAGAGGAAACTTCTGATAACGGATGGTATTCATTCGTAGTTACAAAATAAGAAAATAAAACTCTTAATTCCTTGTACACATAAGGGATTAAGAGTTTTTATTTATTCTTTAAAATTATTAAGTTTTATTTTATAATATTTATGAAAGATATTTTTAGGAGAGTTTTATGAATAACAATAATAATCAAAATAATCGTAATTCAGATAATCAACATTATTCAAATTACGAAAATAGTAACAATCAACAAAATTTCAATAAACAATACCATAATAATAGTCAGCAGAACTACAATCAACAGTATCAAAACTACAATAACGCTGGAAATCAAGGATATTACAATCAAAATTATAATAATCAAGGATATTATCAAAGTAATCCTCAAGGATATGATATGAATAATATTCCCCCTAGAAAAAAACGTTCAAAATTGATACCAATACTTGCAAGTGTTCTTGGTGTTGTGCTTCTCGCTGGTGGTGGATTCTATTTTTACAATTCTAATAGCAAAATTTCAAAAGATAATGAATTATATTCACCTATAATAAAAAAATATAAAGAAGCAATGGATACTGGTGAAACTAAGTTTGATTACGAACTTAATAACTATGCTATTGAGCGTTATAATTTTACAGGTAAGAATAAGGAGTATCTAAAATTTGCGTACTTTGATATGGATAAAGATGGACAGGATGAAATGTTAATCTTCGAAAATAGTAATTTAGTGAGTCCTATAGCTATCTACAATATTGATAAACAGAATAAACTTAACGTACTATACAAAACAAATTCAAGAAGTAGTCAACCTGTAGCGACTTTTTATAAAGATAAAACTATGGTCGTTAATGAAAATGAAAATTTTACTGATAGAATTACTACATATAAAATCAAAGATAATGGAATTAGATATGAAATAACTCATGATATTGACTTTGGAAAATATAGTGATCTTAATGGAAAATATAGAGATATCGTTACTAAAGAAGACTTCGCTTCTAAAGAGGATTTCTTTAACAAGTATCCTCTATCTAATGATAAAATAGATTTATCAAAAATTGAACTTAAATCACTTTATAATTATAATAATAAAGTGGACAAACAAAGTGAAGAGAAAAAGGATAGTGAAAAAGTCACTGAAACACCTGAATACAATAACTTACAGCTTGCTTTAATAGGACGTGCTATTATAGCTGGTGGCACTGATCCTCAAGTAGGAACTTTGAAATATGATACTAAATTCTCTATCCGTGGTGATGACGATACTATTACTTCTGATTTTGGTAGTAAGGCAACTGTTGTTATTGTAGAGAAAAAGTCTGATGGTATAGAAATAAAAATACCTGATTATTCTTCAACTAATCACAAACTGAAAGTTATAAAAAACTTAACTTACAAAGAAATCCAAGAAACTTTCAAAAAAGAAGATATGGATAAAATTAATAAAACTATAGAAGAGTATAAAAAAACTAGAAACTACGAAGAACATAAATATAGAGTATAATACTCCTTCCCTAACTCCAATAATTGGGTGTTAGGGATTTTTTATAACTTTTTGAAAAAATATATAATTTAGTCTATAATATAAGCAAAGTAATATATAAGGTAAAATAAATAGAGGCGGAAATTTATGAATAAAAAATATAATCAAGAAAAAAATCAAAACTACCCTAATCATAATTATAATAACTATAATCTAGATAGCTTAAATAACCAGCAGAATTACAACAATCAAAATTATGAAAACTATGAGAGTCAGCAAGGATTAAATCAACAATATCAAAACTACAATAATTATAATGAACAGCAAAATTACAATGGTAATTTTGAAAATCAACAATATACTGGACAACCATATCAAAATTTTAATAATCAACAGTACAATAATCAAAATAATCAGAATTATGCTAACACGAATCAACAAGGGTATAACCAACAGTATCAAAATTATAATAATCCTAATCAACAATATCAAAGCTATAACAATTCGAATCAACAGTATTTAAATCAACAGTATCAAAATTATAATAATACAATTAACCAACAATACCAGAATTATAGAGATGCAAAACAGCAAGGTGCTAATCCTCAAGTACAAAACTATGATAATATAAATCAACAAGGGTATAATCAGCAATATCAAAATTACGATAATTCAAATCAACAAAGTTTTAACCAACAGCAACCAAACTTCAATAATACGAACCAAAACCCTAACATGAACTCTAATACTCAAGGTGCTGAAATTAGTAATTTTGAGCCAAATAAGAAAAAACGTTCAAAACTTGTTCCAATAATCTCAACTGTTCTTGGTCTGGTACTAATTAGTGGTGGCGGCTTGTATTATTATTCAAAATCTACGAATAAATCTATCTCTAGTATCTTCTCTTTCAGTAAAAAGAAATCTGATGAAGAAGCTTACGCTCCGGTTCTTAAAAAATATAAAAAAGCAATGGATAAAGGTTATTCAGATAATGATTTTGAAGTAAATAAATATGCTATTAAAAATTATAATAATAATGGAAAAGATAAGAATTTCCTACAATTTAATTATTATGATATCGATGGAAATGGTACAAACGAATTATTTATTACTGAAGAAAATAAACCTAATAGTCCTGTTGCAGTTTATTCATATGACTCTAACAATATTAGGGTACTTTATCAAGCTCAATTTGATAGTGATATTCCGCGTGCTGTATTCTATAAAAACCAAACTATTTGGATTCACACTCAAGAAAAAGATACTGACAGATATGTCGTTTATAAATTAAATGATAAAAAAGACAAGTATGACAAGATTCATGATGTAAATCTATCTGATAAAGAAAAGAAAGATGGGAAGTTCAAAGACACTGTATCAAATAACCAATACAGTTCTAAAGAAGAGTTCTTAAAAAATCGTCCACAGTCAAATGAAAAACTAGAAATACCTAAATCAGCACGTAAAACTGTTTATACATACAATGAAGTTAAACAGGAAAATACAGAAGATAAAAAAGACGATACGAATAAAAAGACAGAATTTACTAATTCACAATTAGCATTAATTGGACGAGCATATGTAAATCAGTCTACTGATCCTAAAGTCGAAACTTTAAAACCAGATACTTTCTTTAGTATGCAAGAACAAAATGGTGCTTATGTTACAGACTTCGGAACTTTAGGTAGTAGTATATTAGTAAAAAGAGTCGATGACGGTATCGAAATAAAAATTATAGATTACGATAAACCAGTTGGTCAACGTGATTTTAAATTATTCAAAAAAGTAACTTACAAAGAAATCCAAGAAAAATTCAAAAAAGAAGATATGGATAGAATTAATAAAACTATAGAAGAGTATAAAAATACTGATAAGTATAAAAAAGGTACATACAAAATTAATGATTAATATCTTCTCTTAATTTTATTATTTCGTTAAAAAAACCTTCAAAACAATTAAAGTTTTGAAGGTTTTCTCTTTATTACAAATTATAATAATTTTTCTAATCTACTTTCAGATTCAACTGTAAATACTGACACTGGTCTTCCTGATGTATAGTATTCAGCATCTTCACTAAGTATGTTTATATTAACTAAGTGATTTAAATATTTTCTAATAGTTATTCTAGAAATATCTAACTTATCTGCTATTTGTTGAGTAGTGAATCCACTATTGTGCTGTTTTATAGCCTCTAGTACTTTCTTCAATGTGATTCTTGATAATCCTTTAGGTAAATTATCTTCCTCTTCTTCTACTCTACCTGAATTTAAGTAGTCATCGATTAGATCTTGATTGATTTTTTCTTTTGATAATAATTTCACATAGTCTTGAACTTTATCAATCGCTTGCGCAAATCTTTCATAAGTAAATGGTTTTACTAAGTAATCTACTACTCCATTAGATAATGCAGCTTCTACTGTTTGAACGTCATTTGCTGCTGTTATCATAATGATTGGATATCCTTTTAATTCTGGTAAGTATTCAATTCCTTGTCCATCAATTAAATAATTGTCTAAAACTATTAAATCAACATCATTATTTGCCAAATATTCTCTCGCAGCTTCTATTGATGTAACATGACTTAAATCATCAGTTAGTTCTTTCTTCTTAAAATACTCTTTGTGTATCATCGCTACCATTGGATCGTCTTCTATTATTAGTACTCTCACTTTTTATTCCTCCTCGATTGGTATCTCTATTGTAAATTTTGTTTTGCCTACTTCACTTTCCACATCTATTAAACCATTATATTTTTTCACAATTGTGTCAACGGCATCTAGTCCGTATCCTCTGTTTTCCCCTTTAGTTGAATATCCTCTTTCAAATACATTCTCCAGTATATCCTTACTAATTCCACAGCCATTATCATACACACTACATAATAGTATATTTTCATCGGTATTTAGGTATAAGTAAACAACAATTTTTCCATCTTCTTTTTCACCTATAGATTCCATTGAGTTGTCTATAAGTACTCCTAGAATAATTAAAAGTTCATTAAAGAGTTCATCTAAACCTTCTTGATTTAGAATCATTGAATCTGGATCAATTAATAACGATATATTTTTTTGTTTAGCTTCTCTAACTTTCGCAAGTAAAAAACCTGCTATTGCTGGTACTTTAATACTTTCAGACATATATCCGATTTTATCATGATAGTCATCTTTTAGATAACTGATGAATTTTTCAACTTCATCGTAAGACTTCATCTCAATTAAACCATGAAGTACATGCAGTTTATTCATGAAATGATGACTCTGTTCTCTAAGACTATCATTATATTTTTCTGTACCACTTAATTCTGTGATTAATTTTTTCATTTCACTTTGGTCACGTAGTGTAACTACAGCACCATAAAGCTTACCATTTTGATAGATTGCATTTCTATTAACTAGCACTTCGATGTGATTTAGAACTATCACTTCATCTCTACTTTGAAGATTTTCTTCTATTATACTCTTGAAGAAAATTTCATACATCTGATCAGGAATCTTCTCACCTTTTTTAACTTTAGTATATCCTGCTTTATCCAATATTTGGTTAGCACTACTGTTCTTGACGATAACTTTCTTATCTATATTTATCGCAATAATTCCTTCGGAAACATGATCGGATATAAGATTTTTCTCAATATAATTGTATGCAATTTCTTCTGGTTCATAGTTTAGCAATATACGTTTAAGTCGTCTATTATACACTACTGCTAACGTAATTGCAACTGCAATACCTATCAATAATGCAAATAATATTTTTTCTTGTGAATGTAATACTTGTTTTTTTACTGTTTCTTTAGTATAACCTACACACACAACACCAATATTTTCACCATTTTCATCTTTTATCGCTGTGAAAAATCTAAGTCCATCTCCTAGAACACCACTTTGCTTACTATAGTGATCTCCAGAATCGAATGTCGAACTAATGTCTTCTATATTAGAAAATTTTTCACCAACAAATTCGTTTATTGGATGACTATATCTTGTAAAAGTATCATCCGTGATAACTACAAAGTCAGTTCCTGTTTCTTCCAATACTCTATTGGCATAATCTTGAATTTCTTTGGTTCTCCTATGATGTTTTACATTATCTATAACACCTTTATCATTAGCTACTACCTTTGCAGTTGAATATATTTTTTGACGAATAACCTCATCTTCCCGTTTTTTTATATATTCCGTAACAAAAAATGAAGTTACTAACAATGAAATGACTACCAAACCCGTCATTATCAACATTAATCTGGTTAATGTTCTATGTTTTTTTCTCACCCATTTATCACCCCTCATCATTTTTTTAAACTTTCTTTTACACCTGTTATTATAATTCAAAACTGCTTGTAATTCAAGTGTTGTCCTTTATTATCAACTTTATATATACTTTAAAATATCATGATAATACTAATATATTTCTATAATGTAAATTTACATTTTAAATCGTTGTCAATTTTAAAATTTACTGATGTATTTGAGTAATTATTGAACACCATGATTTTATATATATTCTATAAAATAGTATTATATTCTCAAATAAAAAAATTTTAGCTTAATTTATTTTATTTTTACTTGAATATTTACGTAGACTATGCTAGTATTTTAGTAATGCAATTTTGCAGTTATTAGTATATTTTATATTTTAGGAGGTTCTCAATGGAGAGGGATGCAAAAAAAATATTTTGGTACACCCTAGCCTTCATGGCATTCTCAACTGTATGGGCGTTCGGGAATGTCGTTAATGGATACTCTGAATTCGGTGGATTAAAATCTATAGTTTCTTGGGTTTTAATTTTCGTAATTTACTTTATTCCGTATTCATTAATCGTTGGTGAGCTAGGATCTACTTTTAAAGATGCCGGTGGTGGTGTAAGTTCTTGGATTAGTTCTACACATGGTAAACTACTTGCTTATTATACTGGATGGACAATGTGGGTAGTTCACATGCCTTATATTTCTCAAAAACCATCTCGTATTATCGCAGCATTTAGTTGGACTGTATTCCGTGATAACCGTATTAGTAAAATGGATATCACATACTTACAAATCGCTTCTTTAGTTATCTTCTTAGTTGCTTTGTTCTTAGCAACTCGTGGAGTAAACTTAATTAAGAAAATGGCGATGTTAGCCGGATCTTCAATGTTTATTATGTCATTATTATTTGTAGTTATGGCTATCACTGCACCATCTATTACTGGTGCTAAAACTTTCGACATCGATTGGTCATTAGATACTTTCATGCCGACATTTGATGTTAAGTATATTACATCAATCGCGATTTTAGTATTTGCGGTTGGTGGTTGTGAGAAGATTTCACCTTATGTTAATAAGATGAAAAATCCTTCAAAAGACTTTCCTCGTGGAATGATTGCTCTAGTAGTTATGGTTTGTACAACTGCGATTCTTGGGACTTTTGCCCTTGCTTTAATGTTTGATACAAACAATATTCCTAAAGATTTACTTACAAACGGAACTTACTACGCTTTCCAAACTTTAGGTAACTACTACGGTGTTGGTAACTTATTCTTAGTTATCTATGCAATTGTCGATTTAATCGGACAAGTTTCTGTTGTTATTATTTCTATCGATGCTCCACTACGTATGTTATTAAGTAGTGCTGACGAGAAATACATTCCTAAGAAATTATTAGTTAAGAACGAAAACGACGTATACGTTAACGGATTAAAACTTGTTGGGGTTATCGTTTCTATCTTACTAATTATCCCAATGTTTGGAATTAAAGAAGTTAATGATTTATTCAGATGGTTAGTTAAACTTAACGCTGTTACAATGCCATTACGTTATCTATGGGTATTCGCAGCATATATCTTCTTGAAAAAATCTGCTGAGAAATTCCAATCAGAGTACAAATTTGTTAAAAATAAATTTGTAGGTATGGGACTTGGAGCTTGGTGTTTCTTCTTAACTGCTTTTGCTTGTATCTCTGGTATGTACACTCCAGAAAGTACTTTCCAAACAGTTATGAACATTGTAACACCAATCGTTCTACTTTCTTTAGGTTTAATAATGCCTTACTTAGCTAAAAAATACAACAACAAATAATTATTTTAAGTCATCTTAAAATTAAAAAATTTACCACTGAGTTTTATGACTCAGTGGTTTTTTTATATATGGCTAAATGTTTTTAGATAATAACTAAAGATAAAAAGCTTTCTACTAGAATTTTATCTTAGATTATTTCTATCATATTACTACCCCAATCTTGATTTTCTTTAGAAAACTTTTTATAATATTAATTATAAGATATTAAGGAGAAATGTTTATGACAAAAGATAATAATACTTCCCCAAATAATAAGGTTAATCAAAATAACGATTATCCAAATAATTATTATAATGGTGAACAAAATACCGAAGAATTTTATCAAAATAATAATCAATATTATAATAATTATGAAGGTTATTCCGAGTATAATACACAGAATAATACTATAAATAATTATAACAATGAAAATTACTATAATTATGACCAGGGCTATAATACTAACCAGAATTACAACAATTATAATAATGAATTAAATAATAATAACTATAGTCAAGACGAGCGATACGGAAGTTATGATAATACATATTATAACAACTATAATCAAGGTCAAGATTATAGTTTTAATAACCAAAATTACAATCAAAACTATGATAACTATTCACAATATAATCAAAATTTTGGTTATGGTGAAAACAACTATAATCAAAATTATGAGAATTATACACAAGATTATTCGCAAAATAACTATAATAACGCAAACTATAATCCTCAAACTCTTCAAAATAATTATAATGAACAAAGTTTTGAGAATGGAAGGACGTTTGTCTCTCAGTCACATAATCAAGGTAATTATGAGAAACAAAATTTTAATGATTCACACCTAAATAGTACTCATGATTTTGAAAATAACACACACTTTACTAATCAAAATAATGAACAAGTATTCATTGATGAGAGAAACAACGTTACTGTACAACCTATAAATAATAATTTAAATAACAATAAGGTTCAAGCTGAACATTATAATGGACAAAATAATGATAAAGGTATTTTTGAAACAGTTCCTCCTGTGCCACCTATTAAAAATAATAAATCAGAAGATGCCCTTTCTCCTAAGAAAGAAAAAAAATCTAAGAAAAAATTAATAGCAGCTTTATCTACTTTACTTGCAATTGTATTATTAGCTGGTGGTGGTTACTATTATTATTCTAAAAAATCAAAAACTATAATTATTGATGAAAATGAAGTTTATGGATCAATTATTCAAAAATATAAAGCGGCTATTAACAATCCAGATAGTGCTGATAAATCTATTAATGCTGAAGCTTTAAAAGCTGCTATAAAAGAGAAGAAAAATGATGATTACATAAAATATGTATTTTACGATATTGATGGTAATGGGAGAAAAGAGCTTTTAATTGCAAGAAATGATAAACCTAATAACCCTATTGATATGTACACATTTGATAAAAATAATAAGGTAATTAGATTATTTAATCCAGAAACAATTGATAGAACTATACTAGATAAACTGGGAGTTGATGGTTCTAATAACAACTCTGGTTCTGCAGTATTCAAAGATAAAACAATTAGAATTAGAAAATTCGATAAAGATACGGGAGAATACAATTTCTTAAAATTCTCTAAAGATGGAAATAAACTTGAAAAAACTAATGTAATTACGTTCACCGGTTTAGACGTTGATAATAGTAAGTATAAAGATATAACTACTGGAAAAGAATATGATTCTAAAAATTCATTTAACAGCACTTTCCCTCTACCTGAAATACTGAAATTCGATGGTGAAAATTGGAAATCAGTGAAAAACTTCGGAGAAAAAACTGAAGGTGACAAAAATAACAACAAAAATAATGCTAATAACAACGAAAATAAAAAGCCTGAAAATTATGAAAAAGCTTATGCTAGTGTTTTAAAAGATTATCAAGATGCTATTAACAAAGGTAAATCTGATAAACAAGATATAAATCCTGTAGCTATATCAAACTATAAAGTTTTCGGAGAAAAACAAGTTGGGAAAAACTTTTTAAACTATGGTTTCTTCGATATCAATGGTGATGGAAAGGATGAACTGTTACTATTTACAGAAGCTAGTAAAGACAAACCGAATGAATATAGTCCAATGGATGTCTATACTCTTGATAAGAATAATAAAGTAGTTCGTATTACACCTGAATTTGTAAATGGTGAAAGAACTACACTAACTATTACTAAAGATAAAGCTTTTCATGTTTATGGTTCAGGTGGTGCTAAAGTTCACGGTTATACATTCTATAAGTTAATTAAAGATGGAACTGCTCTTGAAAAAACTGATGACTTCAGTTTTGATTCTGATGTTAATCCTAAAGAATATGAGAGACACTACCCGGTTGATAAGATTGAAAATATTCCTGTAGATCAATTTAAAGAAAAAGTTATTAATAAAAATAATTATATTAAATTTGATTTTTCTAAACGCAAGAGTATATTTGATTTTAAAGGATAAAATTAAATAAAATAAGAACTGTGGATTTAACTACAATTCACAGTTCTTATTCAGAAAAAGGGAGTAACTCAAAAATCGTGATTTTTAAGAAATCGAAATTTGTTGAGTCACCCCTTTTTTTATTATTCTAAGCCTTCTACAAAGCTATAAGCACTTTGTGCTGCTATAGCTCCATCAGATGCTGCTGTGATTACTTGACGGATTTCTTTTTCACGTACATCTCCAGCTGCAAAAATACCTGGTACTGATGTTTCTAATTTTTCATTAGTTGGGATATATCCAGCTTCATTAGTAATACCTAAATCTCTGAAATCTTGAGTTTGTGGTATCATACCAACATAGATGAATACTCCATCAGCTTTAATAGAACTTTCTTCACCAGTTTTTACATTTCTGATTTCAATTGAAGAAACTTTTCTTTCACCTTTAATTTCGTATGCAACACTGTCCCAAACGAATTCGATATTTTCTTTAGCGAACGCTCTATCTTGAAGAATTTTTTGGGCACGTAGTTCATCACGTCTGTGAACGATTGTTACTTTAGCAGCTAAGTTAGATAAGTATAATGCTTCTTCTACAGCTGAATCTCCTCCACCGATAACTACTACTTCTTTATTTCTAAAGAATGCACCATCACAAACTGCACAGTAACTTACACCTTTTCCTGAAAACTGTTCTTCGCCAGGAACATCAAGATTTTTGTGTTCTGATCCTGTTGCAATTATGATTGATTTCGCTACATATTCTTTTTCACCAGCAACTACATACTTAAGTCCGTCTTTAACTCCAACTTCTGTTATGTTTCCAAAACCAAATTCTGTACCGAATTTTTTAGAGTGTTCGAACATTTTTTCTGATAGTTCAGGTCCTGTAATCATTTCATATCCAGTATAGTTCTCAATTTCTTCAGTTGATAGCATTTGTCCACCTGGATATTTTCTTTCTAGCATCAATACTGACATATTCGCACGTGATGCATAGATTGAAGCAGTCATACCTGCTGGTCCTGCTCCTACGATAATTAGGTCATAAATTTTTTCTGTCATATTTTCCACCTTCTCTTTTATGATTCTCTATACAAAATCTTCTTATCTTTGAATTTTGTATTAAGCACTATTAAGTATATCAGACTTCCTACTACAAATACTAGTGAAAGAACTTGAGACACTCTCAAGCTTCCTAGATATAGTGAATCTGTTCTCATTCCTTCAACGATAAATCTCTCTACTCCATACAAGATTAGGTATGCAGCAAAGACTTCACTTTGTGCTAGTTTATTTCTAATTAATAGAAGTATTACAAGTGCGATTAAGCACCATAAACTTTCATATAGGAATGTTGGTTGACGGTATGCTCCATCTATATACATATTTTCTATAATAAAGTTTGGAATAAATCTATCTTGCAAATATTGTTTACTAACTGCTTCACCGTATGCTTCATGGTTGAAAAAGTTCCCCCAACGTCCTAACATTTGTCCTACTAGTAAACTTGGCGCTATTATATCTAATAATTTGATAATCTTTATCCCTCTTCTTCTTGCAAAGAAGTATAACACTACAAATCCACCAATTAAACCACCGTATATCGCTATTCCACCATCCCAAATGGCTATCATACTAGCGAAGTCACCTTTATAAAATTCCCATCTGAATATTACGTAGTATGCTCGAGCAAAGATAAACGCTATAGGTAAAGCTATTAGTAATAGATCTAACATTGTATCTTTTTTTAACCCTCTTTTTGTAGCCTCTCTATCAGCAAGGTAGTATGCAAAAAATACTGTAGTCGCTATAATAATTCCATACCAATATACTGGTTTTGTAAATAAGTGAAAGGCGATTGGATCTAAGTAACCTAATGTCATATTATTCCACCCCATTATTCATATTATTTCTTTTTATTTCTTCTGCTAATCGTGATGTAAAATCTTTAGCTGTGTTGACACCCATTTGATTTAACCTATAGTTCATAGCGGCAGATTCTATAATGATTGCAACATTTCGTCCAGGTCTTACTGGAATTGTTTTCTTCTCAATTTTTGAATTTAGAATTTTTTTACTTTCGTTACCTAAACCAATTCTATCGTATTGTTTTTGATCATTCCATGTTTCTAAGTGAATATTTAATTGTAATCTCTTATCGCTACGTACTGCACCTGTACCAAATAATGTCATTACATTAATAATTCCTAATCCTCGAATCTCCAATAAATGCTTGATTAAAGTAGATTCGCAACTTCCGATTAAGAATCCTTTTTCTATTTCTCTAATATCTACTCTATCATCAGCAACTAGACGATGTCCACGTTTGATAAGTTCTAACGCTATTTCACTCTTACCGATTCCACTTTCTCCTGTGATTAATACTCCAATACCATAAACTTCTATGAACACA
>ERZ772906.1543-NODE-1543-length-12546-cov-42.853735_pt1 | contig 12546 bp, 10 predicted proteins | sample MGYA00511338_ERZ772906 | MGnify/ENA primary metagenome ERZ772906 (study PRJEB29015, sample SAMEA2738076) | human oral metagenome | biome: human oral; feature: human-associated habitat; material: saliva | place: China | collected 2212 ... | reverse complement strand
AATGTTATTGATATTCACAAGGAAGGAACGATGACACTGAAAGATATTATCGTAAGGAAGGTCATCCTTTAAGGCTATCAACGTCGAACGGAGTTCAGCCTTTACCACTTTACCTTCTTTTATATAACATACGCAGACATTGTTTTTTCGGGCTTCAATATAGAGTAGATTGTTGATAGGTAAGGTAAGGTCGGTTCCCCGCAGGTTCTGGTCGTGCAGCGTGATAAGAATACCTTCCTGTTCATCAGAGGTCTTCTTTATCATTTCTTCCAGTCTACTATTCAACATACGGTTATAGTTTACCAACGTAAAAATAGCTGTAACGATTACCCAAACAAGGAAGGTCCAATAAAAGAATGTACTGAACAGCTGCCATGTTAATGGCATTTGGAAGAAGAAAGCTGCATAGAGCGTCATAGAGATAGCCATCGCAAACTCGATAGCTATACTATAAAGGATGATATAACCATTGGTGATTGGGACATCTTTTCGCGATGGTCTTTTGAAGAAAAGAAAGGCACAAAGCCACTGAACGAAGATGGTCATAAGACAAAAACCAAGACACATCAAAAAGATACTACCCCGATACTGGCTAATCCCAAACGGCTGTAAGAGGTAAAGAAACAAGAAAATGCCAACTCCCAGCGCAACACTCGTGCGCCAGGAAGTGGCATTTGTCTGTATCGTACACCTGCTATGTAGAAATGAGGTTAGTCTTCTCATGATGTCTTAAATGGTTGGTTGTCCACAAAGATACATCTTTTCCTCTTTCTAAGCAAGTATATTTTGTCTTAAAATATTATTCCTTGACCTCCCAAATATCGTTGGTCTCGAGCATCTCCATAAAGGTGTGGTAATGCTTCTGTGCCTTCACCTCCTCTATCTGCTGATTGACAGCAGCGTCATAGGTAGGAGCCTCAACATCACGAATAACTCCGAGGGCTATAGGGAAGCCGTCCTCATTGCTCATCATTGCAAGTTTCAGCTGCAAGGTATTGTCTTGACAGTGGGCATCATGTACGAGGATATCATCGCGAGTAATACCGTTCTCACCGATTTTAACCACCTTCAAGCCGAAACCTTCTTGTACAAGTCCAAACTCATTGTCTGCACCGAAGATTAATGGCTCGCCATGTCTAACGTAAATAGCATTCTCCTTACGACCTTGTGAGGTATAAACTGAGGTGTGACAGCCATCGTTGAAGATAACACAGTTCTGCAAAATCTCGCAAACAGCAGCACCCTTATGCTGATAAGCAGCCTTAAGGATAGCGATTGTTTCAGTGTTATCACTGGCAACACTACGTGCGAAGAAGTTACCACGAGCACCAAAGCAGAGTTCTGCTGGGTGGAATGGGTCTTCTGTTGTACCGTAAGGACTTGACTTAGAAACAAAGCCACGTGGACTGGTTGGTGAATACTGTCCCTTCGTTAGACCATAGATACGGTTGTTCAGAAGAATCATATTCAGGTCCACATTACGGCGCATCGCATGGATGAAGTGGTTACCACCGATAGCAAGTGCGTCACCATCGCCCGAAACCTGCCAAATAGTAAGGTTCGGATTGGTCACCTTCGCACCAGTGGAAATCGCTGCTGCACGACCATGAATAGTCTGCATAGCGTATGTATTAGCATAATAAGGTAATCGGCTTGAGCATCCGATACCACTGATAACGGCTGTTTCGTAAGGTGGAACACCTAACTCTGCCATTGCTTTCTGCAAACTGGCAAGGAAGAAATGGTCGCCACAGCCGGGACACCAACGTGGTTGTCCCTTCTTAAAATCTTGTGCTGTATATTGATTCATGACTTTTTCATTTAATTCACAATTCACTGTTTGTAATTCACAATTCAGAATTCATAATTCATAATTGTGATTACTTCTATTCACTTGAGAATATTAATAAGCAACTTGTCAACTCGTTAACTCATCCACTTGTAAACTCATTAAATCCTTAATTATGATTACTTCTATTCACTTGGGGATATTAACAAGTAACCTGTCAACTCGTTAACTCGTCCACATGTAAACTCATTAAATCCATAATTATGATTACTTCTATTCTCTTTGGGCTATTAACAAGTAACTTGTCAACTCGTTAACTCATCCACTTGTAAACTCATTAAATCCTTAATTATGATTACTTCTATTCGCTTAGCTCTTAACAAGCAACTTGTAAACTCGTTAACTCGTCTACATGTCAACCCATTAACTCATCTACTTGTAGACTTCCCAACGTCGCAAGCAACTTGTAAACTCGTTTACTTGTCTACTCGTCAACTATTCTACTCAAGTATCTTCGTATAGAAAGTACCAGTTTCTTCCTTTGGTAGTGGAGCCTTGAGAAGTTTCTCAAAGGTTGTAACCAACTCAGTGACAACGAATGGTTGACCCTTAACTTGGTTGTACTGATAAGGAGCGAAGTGGTTGATACGAATACGCAAGAGAGCTGCAAGCTGACCAAGATTTTGTTCAGCAACAACGACTTTCTTATAACGACTAAGCACTTCTGCAGTGTTCTTTGGCAATGGGTTCACATACTTAAACTGTGCCAAAGCAACCTTATGACCCTTGCTACGCAAATTTTCCATTGCAGAATAGAGATGACCGTAAGTACTACCGAAGCCTACAATAAGCAAGTCGGCATCATCCTCGTCGCCCTGAACAACCAAATCAGGTACTGGAATGCGTGCCACCTTGTTCCAACGAAGGTGGTCCATCTTGTCATGGTTCTCTGGATCGGTTGAAATAGCACCCGTTTCACCGTCTTTCTCCAGTCCACCAAGGATGTGTGTATAGCCCTCCGTACCAGGGATAGCCCAGTAACGTGCTAATGTCTTTGGGTCACGTTTGTATGGAGTGTACTTATACTTCTGGTCTTCTGTGACGAAGTGTGGATGGATTTCAGGCAAATCTTCGATATTTGGAAGTTTCCAAGCAGAAGAACCATTAGCAATGAATGCATCGGTAAGAAGCACAACTGGCGTCATGTGTTCCAATGCAATCTTACAAGCGTTATAGGCTGCATCGAAGCAATCAGTAGGACTTGTAGCTGCAATGACAGGCATTGGACTCTCACCATTACGGCCGTAAAGCACCTGCAAGAGGTCGGTCTGCTCACTCTTCGTAGGCATACCCGTTGACGGACCACCACGCTGTACGTCGATAATCACCAATGGAAGCTCATCAATAAGCGCAAGGTTCATTGCCTCACTCTTCAAACATATACCAGGACCAGAGGTTGATGTAGCAGCCAATGCACCAGCGAAAGCAGCACCAATAGCCGATGCACAACCAGCAATCTCGTCCTCACACTGTACGGTTGTTACACCCATTGACTTATGCTTAGCCAACTCATGCAAGATATCAGTTGCTGGAGTGATAGGATAAGAACCTAAGAAAAGACGCAAGCCAGCACGTTCTGCCGCTGCCATCAGACCGTAAGCAGTAGCCTTATTACCCGTAATATCCATATAACGGCCAGGCTGTTTCACTTTTGATTCAATGCGATAGGTATTAGGAACAGAAGCATGTACATTATGACCATAGTCATAGCCTGCACGTACAACCCTTATATTCGCCTCAGCAACGGCTGGTTTCTTCTTAAACTTTGTCTCGAGATAGTTGTTTACCAAGTCTAAGTCGCGGTTGAAAAGCCAGCAAACAAGACCCAAAGCAAACATATTACGGCACTTCAGCATGGCTTTATTGTCCATGCCAGTATCAGCCAAACAGTCCTTCACCATCTTTGTTATCGGACAAGCCACTACACGATCAGGGTCAATACCCATCTCGCCTAAATAGTCATCACTGCGGAACTCAGCCTTCTGAAGGTCACGCTGTCCGAATGAATCAGTGTCGATAATGATTGTACTGTTAGGCTTGCAATGTTTATACTGCATCTTCAACGCAGCAGCATTCATTGCTACAAGAACGTCACAGAGGTCACCAGGAGTATAAACCTTGCTCGCACCAATATGAACCTGGAATCCACTCACACCTGTCAAGGAGCCTTGCGGGGCACGGATGTCAGCCGGATAGTCTGGGAAAGTAGACACACCATTGCCGACAGAAGCCGAGACAGTGGTGAAAATGTTACCCGCAAGCTGCATACCATCACCTGAATCACCAGAAAAGTGTATAACAACACTGTCGAGTTCTTTCACTTCGATTTGTTCTTCCATAGATTATTTCTTGTTTATGTTAGTAAATCGTTTCTGTATTACTTAGCTTTTCCACTTTAGTAGTAAAGCTTATTTTACAAATTTCTTACCATTAAGAACATAGATTCCCTTTGGCAATTCGCTCTCATGAGTCCCCATCTTAGCACCCTGCAACGAATAAATATCATTGCTTTCTGTGCTTTCCTGTATCTTTGTCATTGGAACGCTGATACTCGTAGGGATATGCTTCTCCTTTTGATAGACACGTATCCAATCAACGCGCATCTCGTATGTATGATTCACATCTGCATTTTTCGCCCACGAACCATTACCCACTGACTGATTGAGAATCAGATAGAAATTAGACTTATCAAACGGCCATTGCTCTTGACTATCATTCTGTTTCTTATATTGAAACACACGTTTACCATCAGCAAAGAAGGTCAGAACATCCTCTTCCCACTCTACTGCATAAGTATGATAACGATCCATCGGCATCCAAAGATTGCCTGAGTGTGGCTCATTTCGATGACTCTGAGTCCACGCAGAGTGTACGGTTGCATAACAACGCTGCTCAGTATCAATCTGCTCAAAGATATCAATTTCACCGCCTTTCGGCCATCCGAACTTTGACTTTGGCATCATCCAGATAGCAGGGAAGTTACCTATAAAAGGATTAACCAGTGCACGACACTCCACACGACCAAAGCGAAAGGTGAAGCTCTGACTGGTTTCAATACCACCAGAAAGCATTTCCACATTATCTTTTGACCTATCAGGATTAGGAATGGTACGCAAAACAAGATTACCATCCTTCATAAAAGCAACTTCAGGAGAGTTGCTCAAAAACCGTGCCCATGTCACTTTGGGACGGCGCGTACAGTATCTCCACACATTGATATCAGGCAAAGTGCCATCTGGCTCATTAAACTCATCATGGAAGACGAGCGTATATTCAGCTCCAGGGGTTTCCGCACCGGGTGGTAAAGGTTTTACACCATCAGCCAATTTAGCCCCTTGAGCAAACGATACTGTGGAAAACAATACCATTGTAAGCACTGCAAGAAATCTCTTATTGTTCTTCTTTTGTGACATGTTTTTATTAAGATTTTATCTAAATCGGTACAATCTGAAAAGCATAGAATCATCCTATAGCACAGATGAAAACACAAGGATTCTGACATAACATAGGTCTACATTTCCCCACATTGCTTTCTCGACTTTCCGTTTTTTAGATTATCTTTTGTTTACGTTAGTGTATTCTGAGGACAAAAGTGCGAAATATTATTGAGAAAACAAAATGTTTTGAGGAGAAAAAATATATTTTTATATCTTATGAGTAAAAAGCATCCAGAAATCAACACAACAAATACTCTACAAGAGAAAAAAATATATAAAATCAATGAATATTATGTCGATAATATTTATCAACTATCTATACCTTTCATTAAAACACATCATTCAACACCTAAATAACCACAAATTCACATCACCAGCACCCAACATTCAACTCTCACAATCCTCCATCACCAAATTATTTTCATGAAAAGAAATATTCTTCTTCATGAAAATAAATATTTCTTTTCACGTAAATAAAATCTTTTTTTCATGAAAATAATTCGGCAAAGACGACCTATTCCCTCAAAAAAGCAAGTATAAAGACTCCTTTTTAACTCTCTTAACACGTTTTGTTGATGGCTAATAAAAACCAAATCATTTCCTTCTTTAGATAATAAATGGTAGTTCTTCATAGTATCCTTCTTTAGTAGAGATTGGAACATTATCAAACTCTCTTAGCAGAAAGTTTGTATCCTATGCTGGCTTAATCATGGATTTTTGTATCTTTGCAGCATTACTAACCCTTTAATTCTAATCAATATGACAAAGTACGTAATTCAAGTAAAGAAGGACCCGCTGAAGAAATAAGAAGCGAAAGCTTATCCTCAGACCTCACCAATCACACCTATAAATCTGACTTCAATGATTAAAAAACAAATATTTAAAATCGTTGCTAATCAGTATTTAGCAAAGAGATGGAGTTGTCTTATAAGAAATATTAAACTATCCTATAAAACTTTTTGAAAAGTCCTATAAACTATTTCAAGAGGTTACGAAGTGAAATGGAAATAACCATATACGATAAAAGATTTTTACTCATCCAATTTATAATCAAAACTATAAAATTATGAAAACTATAATAGCACTTTACAGACGCGCCAATACAGGCAAGTCAACCACACCTAATTACTTGATAGGACTTTTAAAAGAACAAAAAGTAGATTTTAAAGAAAAGAGAGAGATTGTTTATTATGGTAGTAAGAAAATTGCTGTAACAACTCCAGGAGATAATGTTTATGAAATCAAGAGAAACATCGAATTCTTCGAAAAAGAAGACTGCGATATTCTTGTTACAGCAACAAGGTCAAAGGGAAAAACAACAAACATTATATACAAATATCATAAAGAAATCAATGCAGAACTTAAATGGATTGAGAAGAATCTCTCTGTAACATTACAAGACCTTATTAACCAAGCGCAAGCAAAAGATATACAAGCGACCATCGACACACTATAATTTAGTGTACCAATGGCTACTCGCAATTCAATATCATTCGAAATTATCACCTATAAGGTGACGAATTGATTTGATACTATTCCTTATTATTTAATAAAAGAAGAATGGACAAAAGTATTATTTTACAATATAAATTATCGTTCGACAGCATTGTCAGGCACATTGAGAGCGATGATAGCAAAGAACAGATAGAAGTTTGGTTTGCACGCGAACTACAAACAATATTAGGCTATGCACGATGGGAGAACTTTCTTGTTGCCATACGACGAGCAGTAGATTCGTGTAAAGCACAAGGAATCAATGTTGATGATCATTTTCGTGAGGTCACGAAAATGATAGAAATAGGCAAAGGAGCAAAACGAGAAGTATCCGACTTTATGCTTACTCGCTATGCTTGCTATCTTATCGCCCAAAACGGCGACCCTAAGAAAGAAGAAATTGCCTTCGCCCAAAGCTACTTTGCCGTACAAACACGAAAAGCAGAATTAATAGAAGAGCGACTGAACCTGCTATCTCGTTTAGAAACCCGCGATAAATTGAGAATGGCTGAAAAACAATTATCGCAGAACATATATCAGCGAGGAGTTGATGACAAAGGCTTCGGACGCATACGTTCTAAAGGTGATACCGCACTTTTTGGAGGACACACCACTGAAGATATGAAGAAACGATTGGGAGTGAAATCTAACAGACCATTAGCTGACTTTCTACCCACCCTTACCATAGCTGCCAAGAACCTTGCTACAGAGATGACCAACTACAACGTAGAAAACAAAGACTTGCATGGAGAACTGCCTATTACGCAGGAACACATACAAAACAACTATAGTGTGCGTAATATGTTGGGACAGCGTGGTATCAAGCCAGAAGACCTTCCACCCGCAGAAGATATTAAGAAACTGGAACGCAAGGTTGCACGAGACGAGAAAAAGATAGAACAAATCTCCCCAAAACTACCGAAGAACAAAAATAGAGATTCATAATATACTTTAAGTCTGCAACATTATTCCTTGTGAGAAAATTTTATCTATTGAGCTATCTTTTTAGGGGACTCTATCTGTTGATTCCTGGATTTTATGGAGTTCTTCGAGGACTTGACTAAGTATACCCCCAAATCCAATGGGGAGTACGACAACTATAACAAAAATACTGTTTTATCCAAAGAAGAACTCAAAGTTGTATGCTTTATTTATATGTAGGTTCAGAATATTCAGACATATCCAAGTGACTTGAGAACTTTGTTTCTCAAACACTTGGCTTTCTTAAAAGATTTTACGCTGTAGAATTAAGAGATAATATCAGAGTTTTATTGTAACTTTGCAATACTTTCCAAAAATGAAAGCTTACCACAATAAAACAAGACATTGACAATGCCATTGTTAAGGCTATCCTCAAAAGGGAAAAGGGTTTGTAGAATAGCTTTCTTTTGATGAAGGAAACTGGACAAATAAAGAAACAGAAGAGAAATGATATTACTAAGCTTCGATACGGAAGAGTTTGATGTACCACGTGAACATGGGGTAGACTTCTCGATTGAAGAGGGCATGAAGGTATCCATTGAGGGTACTATTCGCATCCTCGACATACTGAAGGCGAATAACGTCTGTGCCACCTTCTTCTGCACTGGAAACTTTGCAGAACTGGCACCAGAGGTCATGGAGCGCATAAAGAACGAAGGCCACGAGGTCGCTTGTCATGGTGTTGACCACTGGCAACCCAAGCCAGAGGATGTTTTCCGTTCTAAGGAAATCATCGAACGCGTAACAGGTGTGAAGGTTGCGGGCTATCGTCAGCCACGTATGTTCCCCGTATCGGATGAGGATATAGAGAAGGCTGGCTACCTTTATAACTCTTCTTTGAATCCTGCTTTCATACCAGGTCGATACATGCATCTCACCACTCCACGTACATGGTTTATGCGTGGTCCTGTCATGGAGATACCTGCCAGCGTTAGTCCACACCTGCGCATTCCACTCTTTTGGCTGTCTATGCACAACTTCCCAGAGTGGTTCTATCTTCGTTTAGTTCGACAAGTATTGCGCCACGATGGCTATTTCGTGACCTATTTCCACCCATGGGAGTTCTATGATCTCAAGTCACATCCAGAGTTTAAGATGCCATTTATCATTAAGAACAACAGTGGACACGATTTGGAACAGCGCCTTGACCGCTTTATCAAGGCAATGAAGGCTGACAAGCAGGAGTTTATTACCTACGTTGACTTTGTCAACCGCCAAAAGAAATAAGTTGAATTCCCACTCTGAATAGCAGACAGCAGGCTAAGAAACGCTCCCTATAAACACCCCAACAAGCAGAATATAAGATATGATAAAACTTGCAACGGTCTCTCCTTGTTACAACGAGGAAGAGGTTTTAGAACAGTCGGCAGCACAGCTCATGGAGCTATTCGACGAACTCATCAGTCAGGGAAAGATTTCCGATGACTCGATGATTGTGTTTGTCAATGACGGAAGCCATGACCGAACATGGGAGATTATTCAACAGCTCCACAGCCAGCATCCACGTATAAAGGGTATCAATCTTGCTCATAACGTGGGACATCAGAATGCTATTATGGCAGGAATGATGACTGCAAAGGACTGGGCTGATGCCGTTATCACACTCGATGCCGACTTGCAAGATGACTATAAGAAATGTATTCCGCAGATGATTGAAGCCTTTGAGGAAGGTAACGAGATTGTCTATGGGGTGAAGGTTTCGCGCAAGGCAGACCCAATCTTGAAACGTATGTCTGCACAGGCCTTCTATCATCTACAAGAGAAGATGGGTGTGAACAGTATCTTTAACCATGCCGACTTCCGTCTGATGAGCCGTCAGTCCTTAGAGATACTCTCTGGATATAAGGAACGTAACCTCTATCTGCGTGGTCTCATCCCTTCTATTGGGCTCAAATCTACAACTGTTGACGATCGTATCAGCGAACGTAAAGCAGGTACTTCTAAATATACTTTGCGCAAGATGCTTAGCTTGGCATTGGATGGTATCACGTCATTCTCCGTGAAACCTATTTATTATGTCATCTATCTTGGTATCGCCTTCTTGTTCGTCACGCTCTGTATTGGTATCTATGTCATCCATGCTTTCCTCAATCATACAGAAGTAGCAGGCTGGGCTTCACTCATTCTTAGTATTTGGCTTGTGGGTGCTATGCTGATGATTTCTATCGGTGCGGTGGGCGTTTATATTGCCAAAATATATGAAGAAGTAAAGCAGCGTCCACTTTATAACATCAGTCAAATACTCGATTAATCCCTTCTCACATGGCGATACGCATTAAAGAGCTTTGGCAACGCTGGCGAAAAGACTTCTGGCGACTCTTCCGTTTTGGAATAACGGGCACTATATGCTCGCTCATCCATTATGGAATCTATTGTCTCTTTCTACTCTTTACGAATACTACCATAGCTTATACAGCTGGTTACGGAGTGGGACTTCTTTGTAACTACGGACTTACAACCTACTTTACTTTTAAAGGGAAGCCATCAAAGAATAATGTTGCAGGCTTCGTTGGTAGCCACGTACTCAATTATCTTTTAGAGATTGGACTGCTCCATATCTTCCTTTGGTTAGGTGTTAGCAAATGGCTGTCGCCTATCCTTGTGATGGTGATAGTAGTACCTATCAACTTTGTTTTATTACGACTTGTATTCGTGAAAGGGAAGAAATAGATTGGGTGATGGGTGTTGAATGATGGGTGTTGATGGTTAGCGAGATTCGTATTAGGTATCCACACCATTGGTGTTAAGCACCCGCACACATGGTGCGGAGCGTTCGCACGATTGGTGCTAAGTAACAACACAGCAATAGAAAAGGGAAGAAAAGCATCACCCCCAAGCTCTTTTTGATAAGAAAAGGGCTTGGGGGTGATGCTTTATACCTTATTATAAACCTCAAGGACTTGTGAGGCTACATCTTGATTTTCGAATCGTTTCACGTAGCGTTGGCTCTTGCTGACTATTTCCTTACGGTTTTCTATCGCTGATAGGATTGCAGCAGCATTGCCGTCGACATCGTCTGGACCTACATAAAAGCAATCCGGACCACCCGCTTCTTCCAAACAACTACCCGTAGCAGCCACAACTGGCAATCCACTTTGTATGGCTTCAATGATTGGAATACCAAAGCCTTCATAACGAGAAGGATAAATGAAAGCCTCAGCTTGATTATAAATAGCTGCGAGAAGATCGTTAGGAACACCCTGCAAGAAGTGTATGCGATTGCCAATCCCTAAGCGTTTGATTTCTGCATCGAGCTTTTTCTGATACTTGGTCTGCCGTCCTACGATAACAAGATGTAAGTCGGAAGGTAGCTTTGCCATAGTACGAATACCCAAAAGGATGTTCTTTCGCACTTCCACCGTTCCTACATTCAAGATGTAACGTTGTGGAAGTTGATACTTGCGACGAGCCTCTTCAATCAGTGATGGGTTTACCGACTGACTGAAACGAGTACTGCAACTTTGATAAACAAGGTCTATCTTATCTTCTGGGAAGTCACCATAATACAAGATGTCACGCTTCGTACATTCGCTGATAGCAATGATGCGTGTAGCTTCCTGCAATGTCTTAAAGAACTTCCGCTTGTAGAAGAAAACGTCAATAGCCGGATAGAACTCTGGATGACGTAGGAAGATAAGGTCATGAATAGTGACAACACCGGGAATTCCTGCTGCTGCCAAGCCCGAAGGCAGCTCGCCCGAAAGACCATGATAAAGCTCTACTCCATCTGCTTTTAGGTCTTTTACCACCGCTTTCACACGCCACCAGTCACGCTGTAGACGGAAACGAAGGTGGTCAGGATAGCAGAACTGTACGTTATCTCGCAGTTCCACCTGATTGCGAAGGTCGTCACGTCCAGCATCAGGAGCATAGAGTCGTAAGTTTGTCTCAGGCATCAACGGAGCAAGGTCGTTGATAAGCGTGCGCCCATAGCTACCTAATCCCGTTCCGTTTCTTACGATACGCTTAGCATCATAACCTATTATCTTCTTATTCATGAGCATCAACCTTTTCTATTGGAGTATAATCCTTTGTGCATAACTCATAACAAAGCCACAGCCAAAGAATACTAATTGGCAAGGCACGGAGGGCGTATTGCTTGATATATGCTTCTCGAATGAACTTTGGGAAGATGTCGCTGCTACCCATACCAGAGAGTAGGAAGACAAATACCATCAATGCTATCGCCCACTTTCCACGCTTCCAAGGAGCAGCAGTGTACCATATACAAACGCCTAACAAGGCTATCACGTATCCGCTGGCTTCGCTACCCGTACTGAAAAGGATAACAAACAGGAGTACAGAAGCAAGTATCGTCTCACGGAAGGCAAGGTTCTTATACTGAGAGAAACGCAGGTAAGGAAGGGCAAAGAGTGCCATTCCGGGCAGAATCAGCCATAGGTCTGAATAGTTCATACAACCAGTTGTACGACGAACAAGCCCTAAAAGGGAGATATTCTGCTGAATAGAACCAAGGTTTTCTGCATTCTTTTTCACCAGACAAGTGAACCATTCGTGATATTGTCCTATGATATAAGCAGGCGAACTGATAGCCATTGGTGCACAAAAGAGTACAACTGACCATATTGCAAGCCACATCAATAAACGCAACTTGTGTCGAGAGAATAGGAAGAAAGCCAATCCCACGATGCCATATAACTTCACCAACGTTCCTAAGACGATGAAGAAAGCTGCCCAACCGTCCTTTTCTTTCTCAATAAGGAAGAAAGAAGAGAGAATCATTGCAGCCACAGCAATATTGAACTGCTGCATAAAGAGGGCCGT
>ERZ772906.1538-NODE-1538-length-12567-cov-3.758232_pt1 | contig 12567 bp, 9 predicted proteins | sample MGYA00511338_ERZ772906 | MGnify/ENA primary metagenome ERZ772906 (study PRJEB29015, sample SAMEA2738076) | human oral metagenome | biome: human oral; feature: human-associated habitat; material: saliva | place: China | collected 2212 ... | reverse complement strand
CGGCTCCATCGCCGGCTCCATCGTCCGCTCGGGCATCATCAAGCGGGGGGCCAAGGCCCGCCTGGTGCGCGACGGCGTCGTCATCAACGGAGAGCTGTCCATCGAAACGCTGCGCCGCGAGAAGGACGACGTCACCGAGGTCCGCGAGGGCTACGAGTGCGGTATCAACCTGGGCTTCAAGGACCTCGCCGAGGGCGACGTCATCGAGACCTGGGAGATGCGCGAGAAGCCTCGCGACTGAGAACGACAGCGTTCATCAACGGTGGCCGGCCGCCCCGCACTGGGGTGGCCGGCCACCGTTGTCAGACGGACGCTCATCATCTTGCCCGCGAGAACGTGCGTGGGCGAGATGATGCCGTCAGATGCGCGCGTTGACGTCCTGGTATCCGGAGTCCTCGCGGGTGCCGCCCATGCCGTCACCGACCTCGCTGTAGTGACGGATCAACGTCACCGACCGGACCCACTTGATCATCTTGTACCCGTGGCTCGTCTCGCAGCGCAGGCGCAGCGGAGCACCGAACATGCCCGACAGCGGCGCGTCATTGCGGCCCCAGGCCAGGATCGTGTCATCCTCGAGGGCCATGTCCAGAGGCAGGCACGTGTAGTACGGCTCGACCGGGCGCCCGTCGTGCATGTGCTGGGCCATGCCGAAGGACTCGAACATCACCCATCCGGCCTCGGGATCGATCTGACCGACCTGCGCGAGCAGGTCCCGCACACGGATCCCCGTCCACTTGGCGATCCCCGTCCAGCCCTGCATGCAGGTGTGCATGGTGATCTGGGACTGGCTGGAGATCGCCTTGAGCTCCGCCAAGGAGAAGGACGCCGGAGCTGAGACCATGCCACCCACCTCGAGGCGGAAGTCGGCGAAGTCGTTCGCCGCCAGCTCCTGGTACTCCGGGGACTCCTCCCGTGAGGGGGTGCGGGTGTTGACCCAGTGGAACTTGGAGATGTCCTTCTCCGTCCACGGCCTCTTGACGGCCTGCTGCGACCTGAAGCGGTCCACTGTGACGCGGCGGATCCCCCGCGTGGCGTCCCACAGAATCCGCTGGCTGCGGCGGGTGTCCGTCAGCGTCCAGTAGGACATGGCGATCCACAGCGCCACCACGACGATGATCGTCGCGATCACGGTGACGTAGGCCTGACCCACCCGGTTGGGGTCGTAGTAGCCGAAGACGATGTGGGTGAGGTTGTGAGGAGCGTGCACGATGAACACCAGGCCCACGTGAACGATGGCGAAGCCCAGGTAGATGAACATGCCGATCAGGTGCAGGGATCGGGCGGCCTGGCGGCCACCGAACATCTTGGCGTACCAGGGGAAGCGGCCCACGACGGCGGGAGACATGACCGGCCCCGTGATGATCATCAGCGGAGCGGCGATGAAGACGATGAAGAAGTACCCCAGCTGCTGGAGGCTGTCGTAGGGGGTGAAGTCGCACAAGGACGGGGTGCGCAGGTGCGCGTAGGTCAGCAGGGAGTCCCAGGCGTCGGGCAGGATTCGCCACGTGGTGGGAACCAGGCGGTGCCACGCTCCGGTGCCCGCGAGGAGGGCGACGTAGATGACGCCGTTGAGCAGCCAGAAGCTGGTGGCCACCCCGTGCCAGGCGCGCCCCAGCCCGATCTTGGCTCGGCCGGGCAGGGACAGCAGGGGGGAGAGGTCGCGCTGATCGTCCCGGGCGGTGAAGGCCCCCTCCTCGAGGGGCACCTTGTCCTTGGTGAACCGGATCCACTCGGAGCCGGGCTCGCACTGGTCCTTGAAGTAGAAGCGCGGGTGCGAGGCGATGATCTCGATACCGGAGCGGATGAGGACGCCCATGAGGAGGAAGTTGATGAAGTGGGTGACGCGCAACCACAGTGGGAAGGTCTCAGTGTCGACACACTGTTGGGCGACGTCGTTGACGGTCTGTGCGGCTAGGGGCAGGAGGGACATCGTCGTGCCTTACAAACGGGGTGACAATCTTTCCGTATAAACGATTGTACTGCTGTTTCTCGGTTTTATGTAGGGGATGGTGACAAGGTGTCGCGATCGGGGTGTCGGCGCAGCGGAGGTGGAGTTAAGTCAGCCTTCCTTAAATAGGAAACACAATAGTGACTAAAATAGGTGACGTCCTGGCTGCCGTGTCGTTCCACGCGTTGAATATCAATGGAGAGAATCTGAGGAAATGGAACCGATCAGCCGTTATATCGACGGGGAAGTCCTGGATTGTTCCCCCACGACGCTCTGTGGGGCTTGTACGGTGGCTGTGACGACGCGGAAGACGTCCGCCGTCTTCTGAGATACACGGAGGTAATCTCATGTCATCCGCTGCCACGACTGAGGGGGCGGTCTCCCGACGCGCTCGCCTCATCGGCAAGGGGTGGATCCAGGGCGTCGCCCTGGTCATGCTCTTCGGATTCACTGTCATGGGCCTGCTGGCCTACCGCACCTACACCAATTCCATGCCTCAGCCGCAGAAGGTGGTCACCGAGAGCGGCGAGACCCTCTTCACGACGCAGGACATCACCGAGGGGCAGAAGCTCTTCCAGGCCAGAGGCCTCATGGAGTACGGCTCCATCCTGGGGCACGGCGGCTACCTTGGTCCGGACTTCACCGCCGAGTACCTCCGCATGGAGGCCACGAGCGTCAAGAAGCAGCTCGCCGCCCAGGGGGTCGCCGACCCGGCGGCCGCCACCAAGGAGATGATGCGGACCAACCGCTACGACCCCTCCACGGGAACCCTGGTGTGGACCGATGAGCAGGTCAAGGCCTACAACGAGGCCGTCAGCCACTACACCACGATGTTCGGGCCCGACGCCCACAGCCACGGCCTCAAGCCGGATCTCATCACCGACCCCGTCCAGGTCAAGCAGGTGACGGCCTTCTTCGGCTGGACCGCCTGGGGCTCGTCTGCGCAGCGCCCGGGTCACGACTACTCGTACACGAACAACTGGCCCGCCGAGTCCCTGGTCGGCAACGCACCCACCGGTGACCTCATGATCTGGTCGGTCCTGTCGCTGATCGTCCTCATCGGTGGAACCGGGGTCATGTTCGCCATCTACGGCCGCTGGAGCCAGAAGATCGGCTGGCACTCGGAGGAGGCCCCGGCCCTGTCCTTCCGACAACCCGAGGAGATCGGACTGACCAAGTCGCAGAGGGTGGTGGCCTGGTACGTCTTCACCATCGCCGCCCTCTTCCTCGTCCAGACGCTCCTGGGTGCCCTGGCCGAGCACTACCGGGCCGACGTGCTGTCCTTCTTCGGCTTCGACCTGGGCCGGCTCCTGCCCTTCTCCCTGGCCCGCACCTGGCACGTCCAGCTCTCCTTGTTCTGGACCGCCATCGGGCTGCTCGCGGCCGGCCTGTTCCTGACCCCGTTCATCGCCAGGCGCGAGCCGAAGAAGCAGCACGTGCTGGTGTGGACCCTGTTCATCGCGGCCACGGTCGTCGTCGTCCTGTCCTGCCTGGCGGAGGGGGCCAGCCAGCACGGCCTGAGCTGGGCCAAGGGGCCGCTGTTCGCCCAGCAGTGGGAGTACCTCGACCTGCCCTTCGTCTTCCAGGTGCTGCTGACCCTGGCCCTGTTCGTCTGGGTGTTCATCATCTGGCGCGCCATGCGCTCGCGCCTGCGCAACGAGCACGTGGCCAACATGCCCTGGCTGTTCATGTTCGCCGCCCTGGCGATCCCCGCCTTCTACGCCGTGGGGATGATGGCGCGCACCGGAACCCACGTGACCGTCGCCGAGTTCTGGCGCTTCTGGGTGGTGCACCTGTGGGTCGAGGACTTCCTCGAGCTGTTCACCACCGTCATGGTCGCCTACGTCTTCGTCCTGCTGGGCGTTGTCCGCGAGAGGATCGCACTGGGCATCATCTTCATGGACATCATCCTGTACTCCGCCGGCGGCGTCATCGGCACCATGCACCACCTCTACTTCTCCGGCACGCCGGTGGAGCACATGGCCCTGGGCGCCTTCTTCTCAGCCGCCGAGGTGATCCCCCTGACCTTCCTGACGGTGGAGGCCTGGGCCTTCATGCAGCTGGGCGCCAACCGCCACGGCAAGGAGGCTGGTCCCTTCCCGCACCGCTGGGCCGTCATGTTCCTCATGGCCGTCGGCTTCTGGAACTTCCTGGGTGCCGGTGTCTTCGGCTTCCTGGTCAACCTGCCCATCGTGTCCTACTACGAGATCGGGACCGCGCTGACGGCCAACCACGCCCACGCCTCCATGATGGGCGTGTACGGCTTCATGGCGCTGGCGCTGGGGATGTTCGCCCTGCGCTACCTGGTGCCGGCCGACAAGTGGCCCGAGAAGCTCGCCAAGACCTCCTTCTGGAGCCTCAACATCGGCCTGGCCTGGATGTGCTTCGCCACCCTGCTGCCGCTGGGCATCCTCCAGCTGCGCTACTCGGTGAGCACGGGCTACTTCGAGGCCCGCCAGCTCACCTACGTCACCAACTCGGTCAACACGATCATCGAGTGGGGACGGATGCCCGGAGACCTCATCTTCATCATCGGCGGAGTCCTGCCCTACCTCTACATCGCCTTCCTGGGACTGAGGAACTGGCGTCGAGGGCGGACGGTGGACACCTTCGCCGAGGACGCCCTCTACGAGGAGATCCAGGGTGGGCGCAAGGCCTGGCGCGGTGAGCGCGCGGAGCTGAACGACTGATGGACTCATCCGACCTGAGCGTGTGGCTCATCGCTGCCTACGCGCTCATCATGCTGGCTGCTGCGTGGGCCGTGGACGTCCTCGGCTCGCGCAGCGCCCGGCACTCCATGTCCTGGCGGCACTCGGACTTCATGTACCACGACGACGTCGACGGCTGGAGGTGCCACGAGGACCAGTGGCTGTGGCCCACCGCCTTCGACCCGGACAAGCGCGTCATCCGCTACGAGGGGGCCCACGCGATCTGCGGGCGCTGCCCGTCCAAGGACAGCTGCTCACCGACTCCCGGCCCGCGGGAGATCACCCGGCCCGTCGACCCGTGGCCCTACTCCGACGCCGGACGCTTCCACCGCGGCGTGGGCCTGGTCATCGCCTGCGTCGGTGTCTTCATCCCGGTGCTGCTCATGGTGGCCTTTCACGCCGCCGGCGACCTCATCGTCCTGGGCACAACGGCCGTTGTCGTCATTGTCACCGGAGTCCTGCCGCTGGCCCGCCACCTGTGGAACGTCCCCGACAACGCGCCGGCCCACCTGCCCCACGTCGGCTCGCAGGAGTACCGGGAGGCCGAGGAGGCTCGTCGCTCATCGGGCACCGGGCCCGTCCCGGTGTCGATCAGTGCACGCCCCTCGGGATACCGCTCAGTGCGTGAGGCGGCCGAGGCGATCGCTGCCGCTCAGGCGCGTGCGTCCGCCACGGGGCGCACTGTGCATGTCTCCTTCCTCGCCGACTCCGACGGCGCCGGGAAGGTGGGAGGGAGTGTCGCCTCCGCGGAGCCCGAGCTGCGTCGCGTCACCGCCCTGCGCACCCGCAAGCGCGTCCCGACCACCGGCGCCGAGCTCGGGGCGGATGGAACCCGCGGCGGGGCCCGGCGCTCATGGTCCTCGGCGTGGAACGAGGCCACCGACACCACCAGCGGATGAACCGGGCCCAGCCCTGAGCCACGTCGACCCACCTTCCTGAAGGACCCTTCATGACTACCACCACCACCGCCATTGCGGCCCTGGCCGTCCTCGTCCTGCTCGTCCTGGCCCTCTCGCTCAAGATCATCACCCAGTACGAGCGGGGCATCGTCTTCAGGCTGGGGCGCCTGCGGCCCGTCTACGAGCCCGGCCTGCACCTGGTCGTCCCCTTCCTCGAGCGCCTGGTGCGGGTCGATACCCGCGTGGTCACCCTGACCATCCCGCCCCAGGAGGTCATCACGGAGGACAACGTGCCGGCGCGCGTCAACGCCGTCGTCCTGTTCAACGTCACCGACCCGGTCAAAGCCGTCATGGCGGTGGAGAACTACGCGATCGCCACCTCCCAGATCGCGCAGACCACACTGAGATCCGTCCTCGGGCGGGTCGACCTGGACACCGTGCTCGCCCACCGCAGCGCCCTGAACGCCGACCTGCGCGACATCATCGAGAAGCTCACCGAGCCCTGGGGCGTGGAGGTCAGCGTCGTCGAGATCAAGGACGTCGAGATCCCCGAGCAGATGCAGCGGGCCATGGCCCGTGGGGCTGAGGCCGAGCGTGAGCGCCGTGCCAAGATCATCAACGCCCGTGGTGAGCTCCAGGCCTCCGAGGAGCTGCGTCAGGCGGCCGACACACTCTCGAAGTCACCGGCCTCTCTCCAGCTGCGCTACCTGCAGACCCTCCTGGAGCTCGGCGCCGACCAGAACTCCACGGTCGTCTTCCCCCTGCCGATGGACATCATCGGACCGCTCCTGGAGCGCTTCGGTCCCCAGGGCGGCCTGCCGGAGGCTAACGAGGGCGAGGGCGGCGAAGGAGCTGGCGCACCGCGTCACCGATGAAGACCGCGACCGCCGCCCACACCAGGATCATGGCCGCCCATCGGGCCGGCGGGATCCGCTCGTGGAAGGCGCCCCAGGCCAGCAGGAACTGGATGGTCGGGGCGATGTACTGACCCATCCCGACCACGGACAACGGCACGCGCCTGGTCCCGGCGGCGAAGAGCAGCAGGGGCACGGCCGTGACCGGGCCGGCCACCACGAGCAGCGCCAGGATCCACCACCCTTGATCGGGGGCCTGCCAGGCCGACTGCCCCTGCCAGGCCATATGGCCCAGGTAGGCGAGTGCGATGGGAGTCACGAGGGCGCTTTCCACCGTCAGCCCGGTCAGAGCGTCCACGTCGGGCCCGAGCTGCTTCTTGACCAGCCCGTACAGGGCGAAGGAGAAGGCCAGCGCCAGGGAGATCCACGGCAGCGAGCCCTGAAGCAGCACGAGAAGGGCCACTCCGGCGCCCGCCAGCGCGATCGAGACCCGGTGAGCGGGACGCAACCGCTCATGCAGCACCAGCGAGGCCAGGGCCACCGTCACCAACGGGTTGATGAAGTAGCCCAGGGCCGCGTCGGCCGTGCGAGCGGTGTTGACGCCGTAGACGTAGACGAGCCAGTTGACCGAGACCAGCAGCCCGCAGACGGCCAGCATCCCCAGCAGGCGCGGTGAGCGCACCACGTGAACCAGCTGCGCCCAGCGGTGCCGCAGGGCGATGAGCGTCAGGCAGGAGACGAGCGTCCAGAGAATCCGGTGACCGATGATCTCCACACTGCCGGCGGCCGAGAGGAGGTGGAAGTAGAGGGGGAAGACGCCCCACAGGGTGTAGCAGCCGATGACCAGAGCCATCCCGGTGCCATCGAGCGTCCCTGACGCCGAGGTCGCCGCGGCCTCAGGAAGGGCCGGTGGCGTAGCGGTGGGGCCGTCTTTCGAGGAGGATGCACCGGGGGAGGAGCTCATTGTGATCTGTTCCTGATCCGTTCGCGCTCGGGGATGGCTGCGGTGACTGTGTCGCCGCTCCGCGTAGCATAGTGAGGCGCACTGGACCGCCTGGGAAGGGCTCGCTCTTTCGCGGGCGAGGACGGCGCGCCGATCGGTCCCGATCGCTCAGCCCCGGGCCTGACAGGCCCGGACCCCGCACATGAAGGAGCCCCGCCATGGCCGACGCCGCCCGCGCCCGCAAGGTCGCCGACCGTATTCACGAGACGGTGGCCCGTCTCCTTCAGGGGCGCATCAAGGACCCGCGCCTGGGCTTCGTCACCGTCACCGACGTCCGTGTCACCGGCGACCTCCAGCAGGCCACCGTCTTCTACACCGTCTACGGCAGCGATGAGGAGCGGGAGGAGACGGCCAAGGCGCTGCGCTCAGCCAAGGGACTCATCCGCTCCGAGGTCGGCAAGGCCCTCGGCATCCGCCTGACCCCCTCACTGTCCTTCCAGCTCGACGCCCTCCCCACCACCGCCAAGACCCTCGAGGACGCCCTGGCCCAGGCCCGGGTGCGCGACGCCCAGATCGCCAAGGTCGCCGAGGGAGCCACCTACGCCGGTGACGCCGACCCCTACCGCCACGATGAGGAGGATGAGGAGGAGGCCGAGGACGGCGACCCCCAGGCCGAGGAGGGCGATCAGGAGCCCGCAACGGATGCCGAGGACCTGTGACGGCCTCCGAGCGGTTAGATCTGGTGCACAGGACGGGCCGCGATAGTGGCCCCGACCGCGCACGTCGTCGCCCCGACGTCCCCCGCGGCGCCGTCACGGCCGCCGACGGGATCCTCGTGGTGGACAAGCCCCAAGGGCTGACCAGCCACGACGTCGTCGGCGCCACCCGCCGCCTGGCCGCCACCCGCAAGGTGGGGCACGCCGGCACCCTCGACCCCATGGCCACCGGCCTGCTGCTGCTGGGCATCGGGCGCGCCACCCGCTTCCTCACCTACCTGGTGGGAGCCGACAAGACCTACGAGGCCACCGTTCGCCTTGGGGCGGAGACCACGACGGAGGACGCTGACGGGCAGATCGTCGCAGCCCGCGGCTGCCGGATCGAGGACCTGCCCGAGGACCGCTTCCAGGAGGCGCTCACCGCCCTGACCGGGCCGATCCAGCAGGTGCCCAGTGTGGTCTCCGCCATCAAGGTAGACGGTGTGCGAGCCCACCAACGCGTCCGTGACGGGCAGGATGTCGAGCTGCAGTCCAGGCCCGTCACCATCCACGAGCTGCGCCTGACCGCAGAGCCCCGGAAGGCGATCGTCGAAGCCGACGGTGCCCTCAGCGACGGCCCAGACGTGGTGGAAGCGGTCGATATCGACATCCTCGTCTCCTGCTCGTCGGGCACCTACGTGCGCGCCCTGGCCCGGGACCTGGGGCGGGCGCTGGGCTGCGGGGCTCATCTGACTGCGCTGCGGCGCACCGCAGTGGGCCCCTTCGACATCGATGAGGCTCACACCCTGGCGGACCTGTCCGCCCAGGTCGAGACCGACGCCTCCAGCCCTGAGCCTCACGGGGTCTCCACAATCCCACTGGAGGAGGTGGCCCGGCGCTGCTTCGAGCGGCTGGCCCTGACCGAGGACGAGGCGCGCGCACTGCGCTACGGCCAGCCCCTTGACGCCGAGGTCCTGGAGAGGGCCGAGGCACCCGAGGGCCGTCGGCTGCAGGTCTCTGCGAAGACGGCCGAGCAGCGCGTCGTCGCCGGATTCGCCCCCGGTGGGCGCCTCGTGGCACTGTTGAGGCACCAGGGCCCACGTGCGCGCCCGGTACTGGTCCTGGACCCGGCCTGAGACGCGCACCCGGGCCGCCGGCCCGTCCGGCGAAAGCACACCCGATGAGCACCTTTGCGTGAGGAGACATGATGAGCCAGACCGGAGGATGCCGCTGCGGATGCGGCGGGCACGGCAAGCGCAACGAGCAGGACGAGCGGGCCGCCGCGCCCGCAGTCGCCCAGCCGGTGGGTGAGGGATACCGGCCCGAGCCCGTGCAGACCTCCCCGGAGGTCGTCGACGCCGTCGCCATCGCCTCAGCGGTGACGACGGCCCTGGGAGCGGGAGCGCCGCAGGGCGTCACCCCCGGGCACAAGGCCGGTAACCTGCTGGGCCTGCGTGATGTCTCCGCCTCCGCCTCGGGTGGTGGCGGTTGCGGCTGCGGAGGCCACTGACGCCGCCCCGTCACACACTGTGGCGCTGGAGGGCCTCGGTGACCGCCGTCAGGCGTGAGGGGCCGTCAGCCTCCTCGTATCGTCCCAGGAGCAGGTCCTCCGTGATCTGCCCGTCCACGAGCACCAGGACACGATCGGCCCGGGCTGCCACCTGGGAGTCGTGGGTGACCATGACCAGAGTCGTCCCCGAGGCGTGAATCTCCCCGAGCAGGTCGAGGATCTGCAGCGCGGTGGCGGAGTTGAGCGCTCCGGTGGGTTCGTCGGCGAAGACGATCCCGGGGTCGTTGATGAGGGCCCGGCAGATGCCGGCGCGCTGCAGCTGGCCGCCGGAGACCTCGGTGACGCCGCTGGCGGCCAGGTCGGCGATCCCCATGCGCTCCATCAGCTCCTTCCCACGCGCCGTGACCTCGGGGCGCGGACGCAGACCCGCCAGGAACCCGGGCAGGACGATGTTGTCCAGCAGGCACAGGGTGGTCATGAGGTGCGCCTGCTGGAAGACGAATCCGAAGCGCGTCAGTCGCAGTGCCGCCAGCTCCTTCTCATTCAGGCTCGTGATGTCAGTACCGCCCAGGAGCACCGAGCCGGCATCGGGCCGGTCCATGCCGCTCAGGGAGTGCAGGAGGGTGGACTTCCCGGACCCGGAGGGGCCCATGATGGCGACGAACTGCCCCTGCTCCACATCCAGGTCGAGGTCTCGCAGGACGGGGGAGTGGTAGCTCTTGGACAGGTGCTGGGCCCGCAGAACTGGTTGCCCGGCTCCCACGGGGACAGCCGGTCCCGCGGCTACTGAACCGGTGCGCCATGAGGAACGCGATGGGGTGGAGGCACGCATTCTGTCTCTCCTTACTCGCCGGCGGTCAGGGTCATGGTCAGGGGCATGGTGCGTAGGCGTCTGAGGGCCAGGGCGACGGCGCCGGCGACGGTGGCCAGCAGTGCTCCCGGCAGGATCACTCCCACCAGCCACGGGTCGGGGAGGAGCTGGAGGTCGGGCGCTCCCCGGGTGGCCATGACCGCCCCGATCGCGGGGCTGCCCAGAGCGGAGGCCCCCAGGAGCCCCAGGGCGGTCCCCACCAGCGCCAGGAGGCCGAAACGGATGAGGTACTGCCCTGCAACGGCCCGTCTGGTGCACCCCAGCGCCATCAGGACGCCGATCTGAGGCCGTTCCCGCGAGACGATCAGGACGGTGAACAGCACCGTGATGAGGAAGGACAGCCCCAGCGCGATGGCGCAGGCCAGCGTGGTGACGACGCGGACCTGGGAGCCGGTGGCCCCGAAGAACTGGGCGGCATACTGATTCATGCTGATCGCCTGGATCCCCGGGTACTCGCCACTCAGCTGCTTGGCGAGGGCGCTGGCCTGCTGAGTGGAGCCGGCGTCGGCGTAGACGATCTGCCACAGTGCGGGGGCACCGTCGTCGAAGGTGGCCTTGGCGGTATGCCCGTTGTTGGTGATGTCCTGGTAGACACCCGTGACTGTCAGGTCCTTGTCGCCGTCGGCGGTGCGGACGGTGACCGTGGCACCTTCCTTGGCGCCCGTGTCCTGGGCCTGACTGTAGGACAGGGCGATCTCGTCGTCGGTGGTGGGGGCGCGCCCGGAGAGGTACTCCATGGGGAAGGCCTCATGGTCCCCGATATCAATGAGCGCCGTCTGCCAGCCGCCGGTGGCAGTGGACATCTTGTAGCTGCGGCGCAGCATCGTGGTGTGCCGGGTGACGCGGGGGTCGGAGTCGACGGTCTTCTCCACGGCGGCCAGGTCCTGGACCCCGGTGCGTACGTCGATACGCAGATCGGCCCGACCGGCCCCCAGGTAGGTGGCCACACGTGAGTCGCTCAGAGTCGAGGAGACATTCGTCGGCAGCACCATGGTGAAGGTGCACAGCGCCAGGACACCGAGCATCAGGGCGTTGGAGGGGCGCAGTGACTCGCGCGCCCCGAGCCACACCTGGACCGGAAGGCGGCGAAGGGTGGTCAGTCTCCAGCGCTGCCGGCGTGGGCGCAGGGAGGCGCTGGTGCCGCTGCGCAGGGCCTCGATGGCCGAGATGCGGCCGATGCGCCGCAGAGCCAACCAGGTAAAGCCGATGACTCCGAGCGCCAGAACCAGAACCGTGAGGATCGGCAGCCCCACGCTCCACAGGGTTGTCGCGGGCCGGCCCAGGTAGAGGGTCGTCGGGGCCTCCAAGGCGGTGGCCAGGGGCTGGCCGGCCACGTAGCCCAGGGCCGCCCCCAGCACTGACAGAGCCAGGTACTTGGCCACGTAGAGGCGGCGTATCCCCCTCAGTGGAGCTCCGATGGCCTTGAGCACGGCGATCTGGGCCAGGTCCGACTCGATGGCCGCCAGCACTGTGTAGCGCAGGGCGAGGATGGCGACCACGGCCAGCACGATCGCCACCACCAGGGCCACGGCCACGATGAGCATGACGTTGAGTGAGTTCATGAACTGGATCATCGAGGCGCTGATGTTGACGCCGGTGCTGGGCAGGCCAGCCTCCTTGTAGGCGTCGATGACGCCGCCGGGACGGGCGGAGTCGGTCAGGGTGAACTCGATGAGGTACTCGGGCTCGGTGATCTGCTGCTCCAGGGCGGAGAAGTCCTCGGGCGAGACCACCAGGCGCTTGGAGGGGATCATGGCGGCATTCATCTGGGCGTCGCGGGCGAATCCCACGACGGTCAGGGTCGTGGTCCTGCCGGCGCTGGAGACGGTCACGGTGTCGCCGACATCGGCGCTGTTGATCGCCCGGTAGTGGATCGGCAGGACCACCTCTCCCGGCCCCGGGCTGACGGGTTTGCCGTCGTCGTCGAGCAGGAGGTCGAGGTGCTTGGGAGAGGTGACGAAGGCGGGCTCGTTGTAGGACTCGGACTGGTTGACGCCGTTGATGGACAGCTCCTGGCGCGCCACCGGCAGGGTCTTGATGACCTCGTGGTCGGTGACGTCGCTGCGCGCCTGCACCCACGTCTCGATCGCCTGTAGGTCGCGGTCGTCAATCCGGCCGGAGTGCATCTGTACCAGGTCC
>ERZ772906.1527-NODE-1527-length-12620-cov-2.954954_pt1 | contig 12620 bp, 9 predicted proteins | sample MGYA00511338_ERZ772906 | MGnify/ENA primary metagenome ERZ772906 (study PRJEB29015, sample SAMEA2738076) | human oral metagenome | biome: human oral; feature: human-associated habitat; material: saliva | place: China | collected 2212 ... | reverse complement strand
CTCGCGCTCCTGTCGGGCAGCTTCCAGGGCGCGCTCGAGGCTGTCGGCACCACTCTTCCCCGAGACGCCCGTACCGTCGGCGCCCTCGGCAGCCTCTGCGGTTGCACCCCCGCCCTCCACCTCGGCCAGTGCGGCAGTGGCGGCGGCGAGCTCGGCAGTGCGCTGGACCGACTCGGCCTCGGCGCGCTCCAGCACCCGGCGAGCACGCCCGGTCTCCTCGGCGGCGGCGTGGGCGGCGGAGGTCAGGCGGGCCATCGCCTCGGCGGCCCGGGCAGCCTCGGCGTCGGCCTGACGCAGGGCGGACAGCGCCTCGCTGAGCGCCTGGCGAGCAGCGTCCTCCTGGCGACGGGCCTCCTCCAGAGCCGCGTCGGCCTCAGTCTCGGCCTGTGCGGCGGCAGCGGCCTCAGTGTCGGCCTCCTCGTGGGCGGCGGTGAGCTCGAGGACCGAGGAGGCCCCCCGGCCGGCCCCGGCGACCCAGCCAGGCGCCAGGACGTCACCGCCACGGGTGGCCACGACGGCGTCGGGCAGCTCTGCGCGCAGGGCCCTGGCGGCCTCGAGATCCTCCACCACCCAGGAATCCTTGAGCAGCCGGTCCAGGACCTGCTCAAGACGCCCCGGCTGCGCGGTACCGACGAGGCCGCGAGCCGCCAGGGCCCCGTCAACGGGAGCCGGCTCCGCCTCATCATCGGTGTCGGCGGCCCCCAGTGAGGGGTCATCAGCCAGCACCAGTCGCACCGCCCCGAGGTCCTGGCTTCGAGCATGGTCCAGCCCGGCCAGGGCCGCCTCGGCATCTGCGGCCAGGCCGGCCTCGGCGAGCGCTCCCAGGAGGGCGGCGACGGCGTTCTCCCAGCCGCGCTCGACACTGAGGTGCTCTGCAAGCGGTCCGAGGAGACCGTCGATACCGGCCTGCAGCAGCGCGGCCGTGCCGTCCTGGCCACGCAGGGACATGGCCAGGGTGTCGCGTCTGGCAGTCCAGGTGGCCCGGTCGGAGGCCGCCTCCCGGCGGGCGTCGGTCGCGGCCGCGACGGCTTCACGGGCCTGGGCCAGGTGGCGTGCGGCATCGTCGTGCACGGCGGCGGCCCGCACCGCCGCGTCGGCAGCCGCGCCGGCCTCGGCAGGTACCTGCGCTGGAACGACGGCGTCCTGCGCACCATCGGCAGGTACCTGCGCCGGTTCCGCTTCTCCCCCGGCCTCAGCCAGGGCGGCCCGGGCACTGTCCTCGCGGGCCTCAGCGGCGCGCAGCGCGCTGCGCGCCTGCTCGAGGGCGGCCAGGCTGGCCTCGTGGCGACTACGGGCCGAGGCGACGCGCCCACCGGCCCGGGCGATGGTCTCACGTCTGTCTGAGACGCGACGCTGAGCCGCTGAGAGCTCCTGGTCGGCTGCCTTCTCGGCAGTCTCCGCGTCCGTACGCACCCGGGTGGCGTCACTGAGCGCGGTGCGGGCGGCCTCGAGGGTGTCGGCAAGCTCGGCCTCCTCACGGGCCGCGGCCTCGGCCCGCCGCTCGAGCTCCTCAGGATCGGTGCCGTGACTCGGGGCCGGGGCGGAGGCCAGGAGCCGGATCCGCTCGCCGGCCACGTCCGCGAGCGCCCCGAGGGACTGGGCCGCGGCCGTGAGCTCCTCCCAGATACCGCCGGCGCGGGCGAGGCGCTGGGCGGAGGTGGTCTCGATGGCGGCCAACTCGCTCAGGCGGGCCCTGGCGACACGCTCGGCCTCCTCGACGGCGCTGCGGCGCCGGGCCAGGGCCTCCTTGTCCTCGTCACCGGCCTCCAGGAGGGACTGGGCCTGGACGACGTCGTCGGCCAGGAGCCGGGCGGTGGCGTCACGGACCTCGACCTGGATGGCCCGGGCGCGCCGGGCGACGGCGGCCTGCCGGGCCAGGGGGCCGAGCTGGCGACGCAGCTCCTGGGTGAGGTCGGCGACGCGGGCGAGGTCGGCGGCCATGGACTCGAGCTTGCGAAGGGCGCGCTCCTTGCGCTTGCGGTGCTTGAGGACGCCGGCGGCCTCCTCGATGAAGCCGCGGCGGTCCTCAGGCGTGGCGCTCAGGACAGCATCGAGCTGCCCCTGCCCGACAATGACGTGCATCTGGCGCCCGAGGCCCGTGTCGCTGAGGAGCTCCTGGACGTCGAGGAGGCGGCAGGGGCTGCCGTTGATGCGGTACTCCGACCCGCCACCGCGGAACAGGGTGCGCGAGATGGTGACCTCGGTGTAGTCGATCGGCAGGGCGCCGTCGGTGTTGTCAATGGTCAGTGAGACCTCGGCGCGCCCGAGGGCCGGGCGGGAGCCGGCGCCGGCGAAGATGACGTCGGCCATGGAGCCGCCGCGCAGGTTCTTGGCGCCCTGCTCCCCCATGACCCAGGTCAGGGCGTCGACGACGTTGGACTTGCCGGACCCGTTCGGGCCGACCACGGCGGTGATGCCGGGCTCCAGGCGGAGGGTGGTTGACGAGGCGAAGGACTTGAATCCCTTGATCGTCAACGTCTTGAGGTGCACGGGCGCCACCCTAACAGCGCCAACGGTTCTCACGGGGACTCAAACGACAAAGAGACTTGACACAACCACGTGAGACAAGCACACTTTCCATATCAAGGGAGTCGGGCACGCGGCGCGCACGCCCTCCCCGCCATCCCACCTCGTTCCCGAACCCGAAGGAGCCACGATGCTTGAACTGTCCGGCCTGTCCAAACGCTTCGGGAGCCTGCAGGCCCTGGACGATCTCTCCTTGTCCCTGGACCGCGGTGAGATTGTTGGCTTCGTCGGTGCGAACGGAGCGGGCAAGTCCACCACGATGCGCATCGTCATGGGGGTGCTCCACGCTGACGCCGGCACCGTGACCTGGAAGGGAGCCCCCGTGGACGCCGCCATCCGCCGCAGTATCGGCTATATGCCTGAGGAGCGCGGCCTCTATCCCCGGATGAAGGTGGCCGAGCAGCTCGTCTACCTGGCCCGCCTCCACGGACTGTCCGCCTCCGCCGCCAAGGCGGCCGCGGACCAGTGGACCGAGCGCCTGGGCCTGGAGGAGCGCCGCGGCGACGAGGTGCAGAGCCTGTCGCTGGGCAACCAGCAGCGTGTCCAGCTGGCTGCCGCGCTGGTGAGCGGCCCCGAGCTGCTCATTCTCGATGAGCCCTTCTCCGGCCTGGACCCGGTGGCCGTGGACGTCATGAGCCAGGTCCTCCTGGAGCGGGCGGCCGCAGGCGTGCCCACCCTCTTCTCCTCCCACCAGCTCGACGTCGTCGAGCGCCTGTGCGACCGGGTGGTCATCATCCGCTCAGGCCGGCTCGTGGCCGACGGCACGATTCCCGAGCTGCAGGCCACCGCGACGCCCCGATGGCGGGCCGTTGTCGAGCCGGCCGCGGGGAGCGCACCAGTGCAGACCGCCTCCTTGAACCTGCCCGCCCCCACGGTCGAGGTCGATGACGCCGGCCGCCTGGTCATCACCGCGGCGGGAGCCGATGAGCAGGAGCTTTTGAGCACGGCCCAGCGCCTGGGGACGGTGCGCGAGCTCGGCCCGGTGCGTCACCGGCTCACCGAGATCTTCCGGGATGTGCTGACCGCCACCTCCCGCGAGGGAACCGCAGACACCAACGAGACGAAGGAGACGCACTGATGAGCGACCGGACCAGCCCTATTACTCGTCGTCAGGAGATCGCCCTGGTCACCGGCCGCGAGCTGCGGGCGCACCTGCTGAAGAAGTCGACCATCATCCTGACCCTGGTGCTGCTCATCGCCGCCGTCGGCGGCATCGTCGGCATCAAGCTCTACACCTCGGGCCAGGACCAGGCCTACCGGGTCGGGCTCAAGGGCGTGACCCCCACCCAGGCCGCCGGGTTGGACAAGGTGGCCGCCTCCAACGGGGAGACGATCGAGCTCGTTGACGTCTCCGCGCACCAGGCGAAGGACGTCCTGGCCGACGACGCCCCCGAGGGCACGCCGCACGTGGACATGGTCCTGGACGTCTCCGGCTCGACCCCCACCATCACTGTGGACAAGTCAGCCGACGACGCAGTCGTCTCAGGGGTCACTGCCTTCCTCCAGCAGTCGGCTCTGGGCCAGCAGATCGCGTCCCTGGGAGGCGACCCCGCCCAGGTGGCCTCTCAGCTCAGCGCCGCCAAGCCCGAGGTGACAGTGCTCCACGCCCCTCAGCGCGATTCGGCCGACTTCGGCTCACGCTACGCGATCCTCATGACGATCGACGTCCTGCTGCTGTTCGCCATCATGGGCGGCGGTCAGTTCATCGCCCAGGGGGTGGTGGAGGAGAAGTCGAGCCGGATCGTGGAGATCCTCCTGGCCTGCGTGCGGCCCAGCTCGCTGCTGGCCGGCAAGATCCTGGGGATCGGCATCGCCTCGGTGCTGACCACGGGAGTCGTCGCCGTCGCCGGGGTCATCACCGCGAAGGCAACGGGAGTCATGCCGGACATCAGTCTCAACCTGGACGGCGTGCTCGTCGCGATGATCGTGTGGATGATCGTGGGCTACGCGATCTTCGCAGTCGCCTTCGGTGCCGCGGCCTCACTCGTGAGCCGGCAGGAGGACGTCAGCTCAGTGAGCATGCCCCTGGTCATGCTCTCGATGATCCCCTATGTCCTGAGCTTCATGATGGCCACTGGGGACACCAACAGCGTGACCTTCCGAGTGCTGTCCTACCTGCCGCCCTTCGCCCCCTTCATGATGCCGGCGCGCCTGGTGCTGGGGGTCTCCTCCTGGACCGAGCAGCTGATCGCCCTGGGGCTCGCGCTCGTCTTCCTGCCACTGCTGGTGCGCGTGGCGGCGGCGATCTACACCCGGGCCGTCACCCGCACCGGTGCCCGCGTCCCTCTCAAGGAGGTCCTCAGGAGGGCCGAACGGGCCTGAGCGAGAGGTCTCATCGGCCTTCACCGACCACGCCCCGATGACGATGGTGCGACTCCTGTGAGGGGAGTCGCACCGTCGTCATCTCATGTCATGGCGGGCGTCAGGCGCCCTGCGGGAGGGGCTGGGAGTCAGTCGGCCAGCTCGGGGAACCAGATGGCGATCTCACGGGCGGCGGACTCGTCGCTGTCCGAGCCGTGGACGAGGTTGAGGATGGCGGGGGTGCCCCAGTCGCGTCCCAGGTCTCCGCGGATGGTGCCGGGGGCGGCCGTGGTGGGGTCGGTGGGCCCCATGAGGCTGCGCACGCCCTCGACGACACGCTGCCCCTCAGCAACTGCAGCCACCACGTTGCCGGAGGTCATGTACTCCACGACGCCGGGGTAGAAGGGCTTGTCCACGTGCTCGGCGTAGTGCTCGGCAAGGATCTCCTCGGTGGGGGCGAGAACCTTCAGGGCCGTCAGCACATAGCCCTTGGCCTCGATACGGCGCAGGATCTCGCCGGTCAGTCGGCGCTCGACGGCGTCGGGCTTGATGAGAATGAGGATGCGACCGGTCTGGAACGTGGTGGCCATGGGAGCTCCTTGCTGGGTTGGCTGGTGAGGGACCGAGTGGACCATAACGGGTCTGGCCCCCTCAAGGCCATGGCAGTGCCCGACTCAGGCCTGCTCGACCACCAGGAACGGGTCGGAGGAGTGGTCACGGGCGGCGTCGGCGGCGGCCTGGAGAATGAGAGCCGAGGACTGGGCGCCGGGGTCGCGGTGCCCGCAGGAGCGCTCCCCCAGGAAGGAGGCCCGGCCGAGGCGGGCCTGGAGGGGTTCAGTGTCCTGGGCCCCCTTGGCGGCGGCCTGCACGGCCGCGGCAAGGACTCCGATCTCATCCTCTCCGATCTCCGCGGCCTCCTTGGCGGCCATCGCCGCGGGTCGCCAGGCGTCGGCCATGGTCTTGTCCCCGCTGGTGGCATGTCCTCTGGCCTCCAGGCCCGAGGTGGCCTCCTCCAGAGCCCGGACCAGTTCCTGAGTCCCCCAGGCGGAGGCGTCGCTGGAGCGAGCGGCCTTGAGGAAGGCGGTGCCCAGCAGCGGGCCTCCGGCACCGCCGACGGTGGCCATGAGCGTGGTGGCGACGAGCTTGAGGACCCCTCCGGGACTTGCTGGGACACCTCCGGCCCGCTGAGCGGCATCGAGCTTGGCGACCACCGCCTTCATGCCACGCTCCAGGTTGTCCCCGTGGTCGGCGTCTCCGATGGCTCGGTCCAGCTCGGTCAGCTGGGCGCGGTTCTCGGCGGCCAGTAGGGCGGCGCGACGGGCCCAGTCGAGGGCCCAGGCGGCATCCAAGGACATGGTGTTTCCTTCTCGGGTCTTGGCAGGTGTTGGTTCCGGGCCTGACCGCCATGCACCCGAGGGTGAAGGACGACCATGTGGCTGTGATCGGGCCCTGCGCGGACCCGATGGGTCCCTGCGCATCCCGGGAACGTCTGTGGGACGCGCCGGAGTAGGCCGGCGAAGTGCCCACCGCCCACTCGCGTTTCCATCCTCTCACGCCCCCTGCCGCCTCGCGCGCTGAGACGACCGCCGGGCCTGCGACCAGCCCAAACGCACATGCCTGCGCAGTTGGAACGGGGACTCAAGGAGCGCCGTCGAAGGAGCGGGTCGCTGCTGTCAGGGCCTGCCGAACAGGGCGCGGGCCTCTGCGGCCAGGACCACGGAGCCGACAATGAGGATTCCCGAGGCGGTCAGCGGGGCGTCATACCCCTCGGACAGGGCGACCGCCTGCTCCACGCCCTCGCCGAGCTGCTGGCTCACGACGACGCGGTCGGCACCGTAGACCTCCCGGGCGATCTCGCCCAGGTCGTCGACATCCATGGCCCGGGGCGAGTCGATGGGGACGCACACGACGGCGTCGGTCACCGGCTCCAGGCCCGCCAGGATGCCCTCGGCGTCCTTGTCCGCCATGACCCCCAGGACCGCCACGAGGTGCTGGAAGCCGAAGGCCTCCTCGATGGCTCCGGTGAGGGCCTCGATGCCGTGCGGGTTGTGTCCGGCGTCGACCAGGACGGTGGGCGAGGAGCGCAGCACCTCCAGACGGCCCGGGCTGGTGACGGAGGCGAAGCCGTCCTCGACGATGCGCGCGGGCAGCCGGCGCCCGCCGTGGATCGCCTCGGCGGCCGCCAGGGCCAGCAGGGCGTTGTGGGCCTGGTACTCCCCGTGCAGCGGAACGAAGGCGTCCTCGTAGACGGCCGCTGCCGTGGCGAAGGTGACCATCTGGCCACCGACGGCGAGCTGGCGGTCAAGAACCTGCAGGACACCGGCCTCCGGCGAGGTGGGGTCCTCCTGCGGGTCCCGCTCCCGACGCACGATGGCCCGATGAGAGGCTGCGGCCTGCTCGATCTCGCCAGCGGCGTCGGGGACCTGGTGGGCGACGATGACGGTGGAGCCGTCCTTGATGATGCCGGCCTTCTCGTGAGCGATCTCAGTGATCGACGAGCCCAGCCAGCGCTCGTGGTCGCGCCCGATCGGGGTGATGACGGCGACGTCGGAGCCGATGACGTTCGTGGCGTCCCACCGCCCGCCCAGGCCCACCTCGATGACGGCGACGTCGACGGGGTAGTCGGCGAAGGCGGCCAGTGCCATGACGGCCAGGACCTCGAAGAAGGACAGGCGGGGCCCGCCTGCGGCCTGGGAGCGCTCATCGACCATGGCGACGTATGGGGCCACGTCCTCCCAGGCGGCGATGAAGCCCTCCTCGCTGATCGGTTCACCGTCGAGGCTGATGCGCTCGCGGATGGTGGCCAGGTGCGGGGAGGTGAAGCGGCCGGTGCGCATGCCGCCGGCAGCCAGAAGACGCTCGGTCATGCGGGCGGTGGAGGTCTTGCCGTTGGTGCCGGTGATGTGAACGGTGCGGTAGGTGCGCTCGGGGTTGCCCAGGAGGTCGAGGACGGCCTCGACTCGCTCCAGGGAGGGCTGGACCTGGTGCTCGGGGGCGCGCGCGAGGATCTCGGCCTCGACCTGGCGCATGCGGGCGGCGACCTCGACGCCGCGGGCGGCGGCTTGCAGGTCGCGCAGGTGCTCGCCCTCGGAGTCGTCGGGGAGCTGGGGCTCCCAGGAGTCCCAGTCGTCGGAGTCATCGGCGTCCACCTCGGCGAGGAGCTCCTCGAGGCGGTCAGTGTCACCGCCGGGGATCATGTTGGCGGCGACGAGCTCGCGCAGAGCCTCGAGGTCCTCGCGGTCCTGGGCCTCGGCGTCGGCCTGTCGCTGAGCACCGGCCTCCTGAAGCTCGGAGACGGAGACGGTCAGCCCCTCACCCTCGGCCAGGTCGGGGGCGCCTGCGGCCTCCAGGTAGGGCAGGAGCTCGGGGTCGATACCGGCTTCACCGAAGACGGCGTCGACAACCTCCTCCCCCGTGGCCCCTTCGGGGATGCCGAAGGCGGCACCGGGCCTGACCTGCTTGGAGTCGTCGTCTACGGGCACTGTGCCATCCTTTACTCGACGTGACGGGTTGGGCAGAGGCTCTCTTAAGCACCCCTCCCAGCCCTAATCTAGCCGAGGCCCGAAGACTCCCGGCCACTGCCCAGTCACGACTGATCGGCAGGAGAATCACGTGAGCGCAATCTCTCACAGCACGGCCCGCACCCGAACAACAATTTCTTCTTAAATCTTTTTTCGGTGTGCAAGCACATCAGGACGGCTTCGACAATACGACTACCATGATTGTTGTACAAAAACTCGATGAATACATCCTAATTCTCGGTGAAATATTTGAGGAATTCACCAGGGAACCCTATGGGTATAGGGGTAGACATACCCCCCACATGCCTGCCTAGGCTTCCTCCATGCGTTTGTCAGTGATTGGTTGCGGATATCTCGGTGCTGTTCACGCTGCGTCAATGGCGGAGCTCGGGCATGATGTGGTGGGCGTGGACGTCGACGCCCACAAGGTAAATCTTCTGAGTAACGGCAGGGCGCCGTTCTTCGAGCCCGAGCTGGAAGGGCTTCTGGCCCGTAACGTGGAGGCCGGACGCCTGACCTTCACTCAGGACTTCTCCGCCATTGAGGGAGCCCAGGTCCATTTCATCGGCGTGGGCACACCGCAGTCGGAGTCGGGGGCGGCGGACATGACGTACGTCGACGCAGCCGTGACCGCCATGCTCCCCCACCTGGGGCACTGCACCAGCGGCCCTGAGGTGGTCGCCGGCAAGTCCACAGTTCCCGTTGGCACCGCCGCCCGCCTGTCCCAGCTGATCGAGCCGACCGGGGCGCTGCTGCTGTGGAACCCGGAGTTCCTGCGGGAGGGCTTCGCAGTTCAGGACACGCTGCGTCCGGACCGGATGGTCTACGGCCTGCCGGAGAATCCCGACGCCGCCGGCCGCGCCCAGGAGACGATGGACGCGGTCTACGCGCAGATCCTGGCCGCTGGCACCCCGCGCCTGGTCATGGACTACGCCACCGCCGAGCTGGTCAAGATCAGTGCGAACGCCTTCCTGGCCACGAAGATCTCCTTCATCAACGCCATGTCCCAGGTCTGCGACGCCGCAGGCGCCAATGTGACGGCGCTGGCGGAGGCGATCGGCATGGATGATCGCATCGGTCGCCGTTTCCTGCGCGCCGGCATCGGATTCGGGGGCGGCTGCCTTCCCAAGGACATCCGCGCCTTCCAGGCCCGCGCCGACGAGCTCGGCGTCGGCGACGCCCTGACCTTCCTCGCGGAGGTAGACAAGGTGAATGACACCATGCGAGCCGGTGTCATCCGCACGGTGAGGGGGCTCCTGGGCGACCGCCTGGCCGGAGCCACGGTGACGGTGCTTGGAGCGGCCTTCAAACCGGACAGTGACGACATGCGCAACTCCCCCGCACTGGACCTTGCCGTGGAACTGGCACATCTGGCCAAGCGGGTCGTCGTGCACGACCCTGCCGCCGGCCCGATCCTCGCGGAGCGGTCGAACCGCCCGTACGAGGTCGCCCTGTCCGCACACTCGGCCCTGGAGGGCACGGACCTCGTCCTCATTGGCACGGAGTGGCGCGAGTACCGGGACCTCGACCCTGCCCAGGCGGCCGACCTGGTACGCACCCGCTACGTGATCGATGGCCGCAACTGCCTGGATGCCCAGGCCTGGAAGGCGGCCGGCTGGAGCTACCGCGGTATCGGGCGACGGTGAGCGGGCTGGGCGGAGCCGGCTCAGCGCCGCCCAGCCCGGCGGGCAAGGGTGCCAACCACCGCTCGAGTGCTGGTGGCCAGGACTGTCATGTCGCTGGTTGCCAGCAGGGCCAGGCAGGTCCAGACCGTGGCGGTCAGCCAGGGGCCGCCGTCGACGGACGTACAGCCGGCCATGATGCTGAGCAGCACCAGCTGGTAAGTGAGACGGGAGCGGTCTATGGGCAGGTCGATGCGACCTCTGAGGTCACGCGCCCGCACCACCAGAACGAGGGCGTAGGCCACCGCCCCGGCCAGCCCAGCACCCCACGGCCCCATGAACGGCACAAGAACCACAGCCAGCACCACGTTAACCACCGCCCCCAGCATGGTGGAGACCATGAGCATGCGGCTGCTCATGAGGGCCTGATAGAACGTCCCGAAGAAGATGGTCATCACCCCGAAGGTCGCTGCCAGCATGAGCAGGGGGACATACCGCCAGCCCTCCGAGAACTCAGCCTGGAGCATCAGTCGGGAGATCGGTCGGTTCAGGGCGATGACCAGCCCGGCGACCGACAGGGTCGCCAGGGAGTAGCCCCTCAGCACAGCACCGAAGAACGCGCCCCGATCGGGAGAGCCGATCTCACGGGCCGTCGAGTACTGCCATGCCTGCTGGAACACGGAGGCGACAATATTGACCAGCGCGGGCATCTTGCTCGCCGCCGTGAACAGCCCCGCAGCCACCAGACCACTACCCCACAAGACCGCATAGCGCCCTGAGACGCTGACCAGCCACCATGACAGCAGGTTGGGCACGAGCGGCAGGCTGTAGACAAGCATCCGGCGCAGCAGCACCCGATCAGCCCGGAAGGGCACCAGCAGCCGGTACTCGGCCGACCCCAGGAACGCGACAAGACCACCCACCAGGTAGCCGATGGTGTACGACCACAGGTAGCCCTCGATGCCTGTATGCGCGCGGACCAGGAGCAGGTAGGTGGACACCACCATGGCGAGCGCATTGATGAGCCCGTAGAGCACGAAGCGGCGCACGTGCCCCAACCCACGGGCGAGCTGGGTCGTGGCCTTGAAGACGCACACCGAGCAGAACAGGACGAAGAACGCTGCCGCATGCTCCATGTCCCACAAGAGGCGCCCCAGCGCGCACAGCGCCCCGGCGCACACGACGCCTCCGCCCAGGACCACCAGGGAGCCGGCGAAGAGCTCATCCTTGGGAACGTCGTCGTCAATGGAGAACCGGTAGAGGGCCTCCACGACACCAAGCGAGAGCAGCGGCAGCACGATCTCGATCGCACTGTTGAGCAGCTCGGCCGTCCCGTACTCACCAGCCGTCAGCGCAGTCGTGTACAACGGCATGAGCACCAGGGAGACCGCCTTGACCGCCAAACCCCCCAAGGCAAACACCAAGGTATTGCCCAGCAAGAACGCGATGCGCCCCTTACTGCTTGCCGACACCGAACTGCACCTTCCAGGCCTCGATACCGATGGGCTCATCACCCATGTTGGGTGAACCGATAAAGGCACCCCGCTGCAGAGCCCATGTCATGCGGTCTTCTCCCTGATGATCCTGGCCGGAACTCCCGTGACCGTCGCGCCAGCAGGGACATCGTGGATCACAACGGCACCCGCCCCGATTATCGCGCCGTCCCCAACAGTGATCGGCCCGAGAATCGTCGCTCCACAGCCCACGACCACGTCCTGCCCCAGCACGGGAACCGTCTCAATGCCCTTGCGACCACCGATGGTCACCCCGTGCCCGATGTGACAGCCCGTACCGATCACGGCCCGAGGGTGGATCACGACGCCCAGGGCATGGTGCGGAAAGTCTGTGTTCTCACCGATGCGGGCAGCATACGGAACGTCGCAGGCGAACACCGCGCGCATAGCTCCGCGGATGAGGTATGCGGCGGGCGCAAGATGATGGCGCGAGAGCCACCGAGCGGCCGAGTATGAGACGTAGACAGGATCCATTACGGGAGCCCTTCCTCGAGGAACGTGCGGTAGGGGAACAGGTGGTACCACTCGGGGCGGTACAGGAAGAAGATCGTGGTGGACGCAAAGGCGATGACGACGAGCAGGGCACTGACGTAGGAGCTCTCGGGCCGCTCGCCGTGCGCCGCGAGGTTGGCCAGTCCGACGGCGAAGGGAAGGGTCAGGTACATCTCGAGGCGGTCCAGGAGGTTGAATCCAAGTGCGATCACGACCATGGCGACGTCCGCTACCGCCAGGGCCAGGAGGATGCGGGTGCGCCCGGAGGGGTCGGCCTCCACCGAGGCGTTCCAGCCGCAGGTCGCTGCCAGGAGCAGGAGGATGATGCGGGTGATGATCAGCAGGACCGTGGCCGAGCGGACGCCTCCGTCTGCGTAGTCGCTGTGCAGGTAGTGACCGTAGTAGGCCGAGGAGATCAGCAGCCAGGTCAGGAGCCAGCTCAGCGAGAACATGACGATGCCGATGAGGGCACCCCACTTGAACCAGTCCCCGAAGGTACTCAGCCTCATATACGGAATGAGGTAGACGACGAGCAGCAGCAGCACACTGACATGGAATTGCGAGGCGAGAACAACGAGAAGCACGTAACGCACCAGCTTGCGCTCCATGAGCGCGGGGACGGCCAGCAGGAAGATCGCCACCGC
>ERZ772906.1519-NODE-1519-length-12649-cov-38.385104_pt1 | contig 12649 bp, 10 predicted proteins | sample MGYA00511338_ERZ772906 | MGnify/ENA primary metagenome ERZ772906 (study PRJEB29015, sample SAMEA2738076) | human oral metagenome | biome: human oral; feature: human-associated habitat; material: saliva | place: China | collected 2212 ... | reverse complement strand
TGGACTATCCAGAAGGTTTGCGTAAGTATGAAGGCTACCTTGTTTCAACTGGAACTCCTCTTGAGGGAATGAAAGTGGCCTTGGATACAGCCAACGGTGCAGCAGCTACGAGTGCTCGTCAGATTTTTGCTGATTTAGGTGCTCAGTTGACAGTTATTGGTGAGACACCAGATGGTCTTAATATCAACTTGAATGTTGGTTCAACACACCCAGAAGCTCTCCAAGAACTAGTCAAAGAAAGCCAGTCAGCTATTGGTTTGGCCTTTGACGGAGACAGTGACCGCTTGATTGCTGTCGATGAAAATGGTGACATCGTCGATGGTGATAAGATCATGTACATCATCGGGAAATATCTTTCTGAAAAAGGCCAGTTGGCTCAAAATACCATCGTGACAACCGTCATGTCTAACCTTGGTTTCCACAAGGCTTTGGATAGTGCTGGCATTAACAAAGCAGTCACTGCAGTTGGAGATCGCTATGTTGTCGAAGAAATGAGAAAATCAGGCTACAACCTTGGTGGTGAACAGTCTGGTCACGTTATCTTGATGGATTACAATACAACTGGTGATGGTCAATTATCAGCTGTCCAATTGACTAAAATCATGAAAGAAACAGGCAAGAGCTTGTCTCAACTGGCATCAGAAGTGACGATTTACCCACAAAAACTGGTCAATATCCGAGTGGAAAATGCCATGAAAGAAAAGGCCATGGAAGTACCAGCAATCAAGACAATCATCGAAAAGATGGAAGAAGAGATGGCAAGCAACGGCCGTATCCTTGTCCGCCCAAGTGGAACAGAACCCCTCTTGCGTGTCATGGCAGAAGCACCAACAACAGAAGAAGTCAACTACTATGTCGATACGATTGCTGCTGTGGTTAAAGATGAAATCGGAATTGACTAAAGCCTAGAAAAACTAGATGAAATGATAAAAATGTGGTACAATTGCATAGTAAATTGTAGCAAAGGGAGAGAAAAATGAATCTTAAACGAGAACAAGAATTTGTTAGCCAGTATCACTTTGATGCTCGTAACTTTGAATGGGAAAATGAAAATGGAGCTCCTGAAACCAAGGTAGACGTGAACTTTCAGTTACTCCAACATGACCAAGAAAACCAAGTGACTTCTTTAGTCGTTATCTTGAGCTTTATGATTGTCTTTGACAAATTTGTCATCAGCGGAACAATTTCCCAAGTGAACCATGTGGAAGGTCGTATTGTTAATGAACCAAGCGAATTTAACCAAGAAGAAGTTGAAACTCTGGCACGTCCATGTTTGAACATGCTCAATCGTTTGACGTATGAAGTAACAGAAATCGCCTTGGATCTTCCAGGGATCAATTTGGAGTTTTAGTCATGAAATTAGCTGTCATTACAGATTCTTCCGCCTATTTAGAGGAGAAGACGCTGCAAAGAGAGAATCTATTTATCTTGGATATTCCTGTCAATATTGATGGGGAAGAGTATGTCGAAGGTGTCAATCTGACTGCTGAGGAATTTTATCAAAAAATGGCTCAGTCTGCTGAATTGCCTAAGACCAGTCAACCAAGTATTGCTAAATTGGATGAGATTCTAAGTTCCTTGAAAGAAGAGGGCTATAGCCATGTCTTGGGGCTCTTTCTTTCGTCAGGGATTTCAGGTTTTTATCAGAATATCCAATATATGTTAGACGAGTATGAAGATTTGACCATTGCCTTTCCTGATACCCATATCACAAGTGCTCCTCTAGGATTTATGGTAGAGAGTGCTTTTGAATGGGCAGAACAGGGTGATGATTTTGCTCAGATTCAGGAGAAATTGGCTATCCAAATCGCTGATAATTCAGCCTTTATCATAGTAGATGACCTTGATCACTTGGTTAAGGGAGGACGTCTATCAAATGGGGCTGCCATCCTAGGAAATCTTCTCAGTATCAAGCCCATTCTTTACTTTAATGACCAAGGTGTAATTGAAGTTTACGAAAAAGTTCGTACAGAGAAAAAAGCAACCAAACGTTTGGTGGAAATCATCAAAGAGTTGACAAAAGATGGGGACTACCGTATTACAGTCATTCATGGGAACGCTCCTCAAAAGGCGACAGATTTGCGCCAACTCTTGATTGAGAGTGGTGTGAATTCTGAGATTCCAATTGTCAGCTTTGGTAGTGTCATTGGGACCCACCTTGGAGAAGGCAGTATTGCCTTGAGCTATACACCAATCGTCTAAATTGTTCTTACAGGCTTTGTATCTTAGAAATTGAACACGGACTACCTGCCTCTTGAAAAAAGTTGCCTGTCTTACCTTTCATGGAAAGTCAGCGCCATTCCCTATTTTTCATGGGCAGCTAACGTCCTTTATATCTTAGTCAGGAGTAGAGATGAGTATTCGAGTGATTATTGCTGGGTTTAAGGGAAAGATGGGCCAGGCCGCTTGTCAGATGGTTTTGGCTGATCCAGACTTGGACTTAGTCGCAGTTTTGGATCCGTTTGAGTCTGAGTCAGAGTGGCAGGGAATTCCTGTCTTCAATGATAAGGTTGACTTGGCTGGTTTTGAAGCGCATGTCTGGGTAGATTTTACAACTCCAGCTGTTGCCTACGAAAATACACGCTTTGCCCTTGAAAATGGCTTTGCTCCTGTCGTAGGAACAACAGGCTTCACTAGTGAAGAAATTGTAGAATTAAAAGAATTCTCTCGTGCCCAAAATTTGGGTGGCTTGATAGCCCCTAACTTTGCCTTGGGTGCTGTCTTGCTCATGCAATTTGCGTCCCAGGCTGCCAAATATTTTCCAAATGTGGAGATTATCGAACTTCATCATGACAAGAAAAAAGATGCTCCGAGTGGAACAGCCATTAAAACAGCTGAGTTGATGGCTGAAGTTCGGGAGTCTATCCAGCAAGGTGCGCCCGATGAGGAGGAATTGATTGCGGGTGCACGTGGTGCTAATTTTGATGGCATGCGAATCCACTCAGTCCGTCTACCAGGATTGGTAGCCCATCAGGAAGTCATCTTCGGCAATCAGGGAGAGGGATTGACACTCCGTCATGACTCCTATGATCGCAGCTCCTTCATGACAGGGGTCAATTTGGGAATCAAAGAAGTTGTCAAGCGTCATGAGCTTGTTTATGGATTAGAACACTTATTATGAGATTAACACAAATGCCTTCTGAATTTCAGAAGGCTTTACCAGTATTAGAAAAAATTAAAGAAGCAGGTTTTGAAGCCTATTTTGTTGGAGGCTCTGTCAGAGATGCCATTCTCCATCGTCCCATCCATGATGTGGATATTGCGACTTCATCCTATCCAGAGGAAACCAAGCAGATTTTTCCGCGAACAGCTGATATCGGAATCGAGCACGGAACTGTCTTGGTTTTAGATGGTGACGAGGAGTATGAGGTAACCACCTTTCGGACAGAGGATGTCTATGTAGACTATCGCAGACCCAGTGCAGTTTCCTTTGTGCGCTCGCTAGAAGAGGACCTCAAGCGCCGTGATTTCACAGTTAATGCCTTTGCTTTGGATGAGACAGGCGAAATCATCGATTTGTTCCATGGTCTCAAAGATCTGGAAAATCAAGTCTTGCGAGCTGTCGGTATAGCCAGTGAGCGCTTCAATGAAGATGCTTTGCGTATCATGCGTGGTTTTCGTTTTCAGGCCAGTCTTGGTTTTGAACTTGAGCGAGAAACATTTGAAGCCATGAAATCCTTGACTCCGCTCTTGGAGAAAATCTCTGTGGAGCGTACCTTTGTTGAATTTGACAAACTCTTGCTTGCACCTTTTTGGCGTGTTGGCTTGTTTTCCATGATTGAGAGTCAAGCTTATGATTACCTCCCTGATATGGCAGATAGTCGAGAAAAGCTCCAAAAATTGTTTGATTTAGAGGCGAATTTCACCTTTGAGTCTTCTGAACAAGCCTGGGCGGCTCTCTTGTGGGCCTTGGAGATTAAAGATGCACAGCCATTTTTGAAGGCATGGAAAACCTCACGACAGTTTGCCAAGCAAGTACAGGATTTGCTGACCATTTTGGCTTTGCGAGAAGAAGGAGAGCTGAGCAAGCGTGATTGTTACCGCTTTGACTTGGATTTACTTTTACAGGCTGAAAATCTTCGTCAGGCACAAGGAAAAGAAGTCAATCCACAAGCTATCACAGAAACTTACCAAAGTTTGACCATTCATGACAAGAAAGAAATCCAGATTAACGGTGGTATTTTAATCAAGGAATATGGTTATCAGCCAGGTCCAGATTTGGGAGATATTTTAACTGAGATTGAGTTTGCCATTGTCGATGGTGACTTGGAGAATGACCGTGATGCCATTCATACTTACCTGAGGGAGAAAAAATGAGTGATTTTATCGTTGAAAAACTAAGTAAATCCGTTGGTGACAAGACCGTTTTTAAGGATATTTCTTTTATCATCCATGATTTGGACAGAATCGGTCTCATTGGTGTCAATGGAACGGGTAAGACCACCCTTTTAGATGTTTTATCAGGTGTTTCAGGCTTTGATGGGGATGTCAGTCCTTTTTTGGCTAAGAATGATTACCAGATTGGCTACTTGACCCAGGATCCAGAGTTCGATGATAGCAAGACAGTTTTGGATACGGTCCTATCCAGTGACCTCAAGGAAATCCAGCTCATTCGTGAGTATGAACTCCTCATGCTCGACTATAGCGAGGACAAGCAGGCTCGATTGGAACGAGTCATGGTGGAGATGGATTCTCTCCAAGCCTGGGAAATCGAAAGTCAGGTCAAGACTGTTCTCAGCAAGTTGGGTATTCAGGATTTGTCGACTCCAGTTGGTGAATTGTCAGGTGGTCTGAGAAGACGGGTCCAGTTGGCGCAAGTTCTCCTAGGCAACCACGACCTCTTGTTACTGGACGAGCCGACCAACCATCTGGACATTGCGACCATCGAGTGGCTGACCCTCTTTTTGAAAAATTCCAAGAAGACGGTTCTCTTTATTACCCACGATCGCTATTTTTTAGATGCATTATCAACGCGGATTTTCGAGTTGGACCGAGCAGGCTTGACCGAGTATCAGGGAAATTACCAGGACTATGTCCGCCTAAAAGCCGAACAAGACGAGCGTGATGCGGCTCTTCTCCACAAAAAGGAACAACTTTATAAGCAAGAATTGGCCTGGATGCGCAGACAACCGCAAGCACGTGCGACCAAGCAGCAGGCTCGGATCAATCGTTTCCACGACTTGAAAAAGGAAGTTTCAGATAATAGTAGTGAAACAGATTTAACCATGAACTTTGAGACCAGTCGAATTGGAAAGAAGGTCATCGAGTTTAAAGATGTTTCCTTTGCCTACGAGAACAAACCTATTCTGCAAGATTTTAACCTCTTAGTGCAAGCCAAAGATCGTATAGGTATCGTTGGTGACAACGGTGTTGGAAAATCCACCCTACTTAATCTGATTGCAGGAATTCTTGAGCCGACAGCAGGTCAAGTTGTGATTGGGGAAACCGTTCGTATCGCCTATTTCTCTCAACAAATCGAAGGCTTGGATGAAAGCAAACGGGTCATCAACTACCTGCAGGAAGTAGCAGAAGAGGTCAAGACTAGCGGTGGTTCTACAACTTCCATCGCTGAGTTGTTAGAACAGTTCCTTTTCCCACGTTCGACCCATGGAACCTTGATTGGGAAGTTGTCTGGTGGCGAGAAAAAACGCCTCTATCTTCTCAAACTGCTCTTGGAAAAACCAAATGTTCTCCTCTTGGACGAGCCAACCAATGATTTGGATATTGCGACCTTGACAGTTTTGGAGAATTTCTTGCAAGGCTTTGCGGGGCCTGTCTTGACAGTTAGCCATGATCGTTATTTTCTGGATAAGGTAGCGACTAAGATTCTCGCTTTTGAGGATGGTAAGATTCGTCCTTTCTTTGGCCATTACACTGATTACCTTGATGAAAAAGCCTTTGAAACTGATATGGTCAATCAAGTGCAAAAGGCTGAAAAGGAGAAAGTGGTCAAGGTCCGTGAAGACAAGAAACGCATGAGCTACCAAGAAAAGCAGGAGTGGGCAAGCATTGAAGGTGATATTGAAGCCTTGGAAAACCGTATTGCTGCTATTGAAGAGGAGATGCAGGCAAATGGCTCCGACTTTGGTAAACTAGCGACTCTTCAAAAAGAGCTAGACGAGAAAAACGAAGCACTCCTTGAAAAATACGAACGCTATGAATACCTAAGTGAGTTGGCATGATGGAAGAAAAAATCATTAAATGTAGTCCCAAGAAAATCATTTGGAATGCCTTGTTTGGCCTAGCTTCGGTGCTTTTCTTCTTGTTACCTCTCTATTATCTCCATTCGTATTCGCAAAAGGGGACGGGACTTCATACGGTAAGTCTTTTGTTGATGCTGTTTGTACTTTTTTGTGCTGGAGTAGTCATTTATCAGACATACAGACTGTTAAGTTCCGATAAGGAATATTTGAGATGTACAGTTAAGGGGTTTTACTACAAACCGAATCCAAAGAAACCCAGTCATTTCTACGCTTGGGCTGATGTAGAGGAATTTTCCTTCTCTCGGATTCGAGGGAAGTATAGGGATTCCTACCGGATTGAAGTTGATTTTAAAAACAAGGAAAATGCGAAATCCCAATCACTTATAGTCCTACTGAAGAGAAGGTGTTTCCCTTTTCATCCGTCAGCAGATTTGATCATCCCTATCTTTCTACTAGATGTAGGTCTTCCTGAAAGGGTATACGAGACCATGAAGTACTATGAAAGAGAATGGCGTATCGAACAAAATCGTCAAGCAAGAAAACAGACAAAACAAGCTTCGAAAACCAGATCTTCCAAATAGCTATAAGCCCGTTTAGTTTAAAGAAAATCAATCAAAAAAGGCCCTATCCACTGGATAGGGTCATTGTTTATCTTCTTTTTTAGTTTCCTGGTGGAAAATATTTTGCCAAGTCTCATGGCGACGCCATATACTAGTGTGGACGATGCCATCTAGCTCATAGCAAATGAGTTTGGTTTTTTGACTAATGGAAGTAATCTGAATGTCCTTGATTGTAGTAGGTAGTTCTTTTGCAACTTTATAAGCGCCCTTGTCCATCTGCTCTCCATCTTGACGGATATAGAGAAAGTCCTCAGCAAGGAGTTCTTCTAATTGATTTCCTTGGTCAATCAATTGCTCGCGCATGAGTAGTTTTTTATAGACATTGTCCAAAATTTCGTCTTCAGGTATAGGAGCAGGTTCGATATGAACATCGGTGTCAAAGACTCCAAAACGCTCTTCTAGCATGGATTCGACCTGGTCTGCTATTTCGTGACTTTCATAGACTGATAGGTCAGGATTCATCTCCAGCGTGATATCAAGGTAGATATTGCTACCGTAGGTGCGCCCTCTTTGGGACTTAACCTTACTAATCTTTGGAATCTCCATGATGGCCTTTTGGTAGTCCTCCAGCAGACGGTCATCAAAACCATCTGAAAGACTGAAGGAAGACTCGATAAAGATATCATAGGCTGTTTTTAAGATAAAGAAGGTGATGATGATAGCGACCAATTTATCCACGATAGGGTAATTGAAACTGCTGGCTAGGATAGCAATGGTCGTCCCAAGCGAGGTGACAGCATCGGAAAGATTGTCCTTGGCAGCTGCCTTGAGAGCCTTGGATTTGGATTTCTTACTGAGGCGTGTGTTATAGAGATAAACAGCAAACATGACCGCTGCTGAAATGATTCCTAGAATCGCTCCCAAAGGATCAATAGGTGTTTGTTCCCGACTGACGATTTTCTGAATGGTGTCCCGAAGCACATCAAAACCAACATAGAACATGATGATGGAAGTGATGAGGCTTGCCAAGTCCTCGATTTTCCAGTGACCGAAACGATGGTCTCTATCTGCTGGTTGGCGGGCCAAACGAATCCCAATGAGGAGGGCAACATTTCCGATGATATCAGAAACGTTGTTGAAACCATCTGCTACTAAACTGGACGAGTGAAGGAGGTGGCCTGCTGCTAACTTAGCTGCTGACAAGAAAAGGTAGGTCAAGATGCTTATAATAGCACCTCGTTCAGCTAATTTCAAGTTTGAAACGGATTGATTCATCTGACTCTCTTCCTAGAATTTTTGTATTCTATCATTATACTGGTTTTGTAAGGAAAATTCAAATGGAGGGGATGGGACGTTTATACTGATTCAACAGATTTTTTGATTGAAATATGATAGAATATAAAGTAATCATAATTTTAGAGAGAGTTTTCCATGACCCATAAACAAATCACAGATAGAATGATTCGAATTGGTTTGCTGTTGCTACCATTTCTTATTTTTTATGGCTATAGAGTAGTTAAGGGGTTTGATTATCCAGTGGTTGATGATATCATGGTCAATCAAACCATATTATCTGGTGATAATATGTTGCTTCCCTATATTGGAATTTTGTTATCATCTGCTTTAGTATTTCTTCAACAATTATTTACAAATTGGAATATTTATTTTATTTTCTTAGCTCTCAGTTTTTGCTTGAGTTTTAGCATCTATTTGGAGTTCTTTTTTAGAAAGAAATATTATTTCTTACTTCCCTTAGTAATGTTGCTTCAAATGGTTTTAATGAAGTATTTCTCGTTTTCAGTCATTGCTTACTTGTTATCGACAGCAGGGTTACTATTATTATTTGATAAAAAATACGTAACGGGAATGCTTTTGTCTGTAATAGGTTTATCGATTAGGCCGCAAATTATTGCCAGTTTATTATTGCTTTCACTCCCCTTCCTAGCTTTTGAAGTAATCAAAGGAAAAAAGAAAAAAGAATTATTCTTGTTATCTGCTGTCATTTTACTTATCTTTGCTTCCAATAAAATTTATACCTTAATGCGACCAGATGTTCAAGAATACCTAAATTGGAATACTCTAAGTACCAATTTGAGAGATTTCCCTGCGATTGAGTATGAGAAACATGCCAAGGAATTTCAGGAATTGGGGATCAGTGAAAACGACTTATCTGCTTCAACCTACTGGTTGTTTGCAGAAAAAGATGCTTTGAACAATGAGTTGTTAACAAAAATTCAATCCGTACGTTCTTTCTCTGAGAAGTACTCCTTTAATGTATTTCAGATGGTGAAAGATTATTTCCAAAATATCATTTTGACAACCTTTCTTCTTGTTATGGTTGGCTGGTTTTTGTTCTTCAAGCCTAAGAAAGTCTATGGCTGGTTACTCCCCCTTGTTCCATTTGCACTAATTGGAGCTCTATTTGTTAGGCAGAGAGTGGTAGAACGTGTTTATATCCCGATTATCGTTAGCTTTTTAATCTTTTTCGTCTACTATGCGCCCTTATTTTACAATAAGCGTAAACTGTTGAAAAAAAGAGGAATTTTTTATAGTCTACAACTTGTAGGAATGCTGGCGAGTATGATCTGGGTAAATAGTGTGGGACAAGAACTTTACTGGTTCCCAATCATTCAATCATCCATGGTATCAGAGTATCATGATGTAGTGGAAAAACATTCTGATAAATTGCTTGTTTTTGGCGGTTATGGAACACTTGTCAATTCTCAACCGAGCTTGGCTACGATTAGAAGGAAGCCTGATCAGTTGATTGAAAATACAACAACCTTAGGTAACTGGCAAACTTTTTCGCCACATTATTATCAATTAATGAAAAAGTATAATGTTGAGGAGCCTAGTAATCTTCTTTCTTCTGCTATTGATAAGGAGAATATCCTATTCTTTTGGTCACCCTCTTCAGGAAAGATGGATCAAGTCAAGAAAATAATGAAAGAACATTACCAGAAAGATGTTTATTTCGAAGAAGTTGAGGTGGTCACTTCTGATATGAATCTTTATCGACTAAGAACAGGAGAAGGGAGATAGGATGAAAAAGCGCATAGGTTACCTAGATATGGCTAAGGGGCTAGCGATTATACTTGTTATTATAGGGCATAGCAGTTTTGTGCCTCTTCGTGCAAAAATACTCCTCTATGTTTTTCATATCCCCTTATTTTTCTTCTTGTCAGGTTTTACTTTAAATGTCACTAAATACAAAACATTTAAGGAATATTTTCTTAGCAAGGTGAAAAGTTTGGTCGTTCCCTTTTTTTGCCTGAATATTTTTGTTTTTCTCTTTCAACTCTTTGTCATGTATCCTGAACAAGTGTTTAGTTTTAATCTTATTCATTTTACTAAACAGTTATTGTTGTCAGACCGCTTGCATGTTTATTTTCAGTTATGGTTTCTGAATGTCATGTTTTTAGCACATGTTTTTAGTTACTTTATTCTCAGAAAAAAATGGACCATTATTCAATGGCTTTTGATTAGTGTATCACTCTTATTTTTAGTCGTTTTGGGACAAAAAATCTATGCTTGGAATTTTTATCTTATCTGGAATATTGACCTGGTCCCTGTAGCCATTATCTTTACACTTTTAGGTGTCGGAGTGAGAAAATATTTAGCGCAGATGGAAAAGTTTTTTGCAATTTATTATTTGCCGCTTTCCTTATTGCTAACTATATTTGTTGGTAGATTGAACTATCATTGGAGTGGGAAACAGATTGTTGATCTTTACTATCAACAGATTGGAAACCATCTCTTGTTTTACATTGCTGCAATTTCAGGTATATGGTCCACCCTCATATTCTTTAAATCAATTCCTGAAATGACTCTCTTGAAATCAATCGGTCAAAGAACCTTGATTTACTATGGTGTCCATGCCCCGATTGTTTTAGTATTGGTAGAAAAATTAGTTTTACAATTATCTACTAGATACACCGGTATTTTTGTGAATGGCTACGTTACAACAAGTGTTGTGACAATATTGACTTTGGTAGGGTGTGAATTGATTGTCAGAGTATTTAGAGGGACAAACTTTCCCTTTGGATTTAAAAGGTTAGGAGACAAAGATGAGTAGAAATAATCCGATTTTATATATCGTGATTCCATGTTATAACGAAGAGCAAGTATTACCTCACACAAATCCGATGTTTGTTGGGAAAATTGAGGAATTGGTAAAAAATCAAGAGGTTCATCCACATAGTAAGGTCATGTATGTGAATGATGGCAGTAAGGATAAAACCTGGGAACTTATCCAAGAATATGCTTCATCGAATCCATATGTTTTAGGTATTTCTCAAAGTCGAAACCGTGGTCATCAAAGTAGTGTTCTTGCTGGAATGTACGAAGCTGCAGAATTTGCGGATATCGTGATTACCATTGATGCAGATGGTCAAGATGATATTCATTGTATGAATCAGATGATTACTGAATACAAGTCAGGTTCAGAGATAGTCTACGGCGTTCGAGATAACCGAGAAACAGATTCAGCCTTTAAACGTATTACAGCAGAGGGATTCTATAAAGTGATGCATTTATTTGGAGCGGATGTCGTTTTTAATCATGCTGACTATCGTTTAGTCTCCAAACGTTTTATTCATGAACTTGCTAAATTTAAAGAAGTAAACTTATTTCTTCGAGGTATTATGCCTCTTGTAGGATTTAAGTATTCCTACGTGACTTATAAACGCCATGAGCGAATTGCTGGAGAAAGTCACTATCCACTTTCTAAAATGCTTGGTCTAGCAATGGATGGTATTACGAGCCTATCTATTAAACCTATTCGCTTGATTACTAGCTTGGGAGTTATGACTTCACTTTTTAGTTTTTTGTTGATCATCTGGGTTTTGTGGAGCAAATTTGCTGGTAATGTAGTAGCTGGATGGGCCAGTACCTACGCCATTGTAAGCTTACTTGGCGGGGTTCAACTCATTAGTCTTGGTGTAATTGGGGAATATATCGGAAAAATCTATCTAGAAACGAAACAACGTCCAAGATATATTATCAGCGACCGCACCTATGATGAGAGTGATGAGTAACCCCACCTCAAGACTTGAAAACTTTTGAAATTCTGATATAATAGAACTACTCAAGGGAGTAGCTGGCGGTTAACCGCGATAGTGTCGTCATTACGAATTATTTCCGGCACTATATTAAACAGCGAGACTTGTTTTTTTAAAAAACAGGTCTCTTTTTTTGTAAAAAGAGGCCAAAAAGGAGGAGACTGTTTTGTCAAAAGAACAAAATAAAGACTTGTTTTACACACAAACCTCAGAAGAAGTCCTAAAGAACTTGGACTCATCTATCGAAGGTTTGTCAACTGCTCAAGCTCAAGAACGCTTAGCGACTTATGGTCGTAATGAGTTGGAAGAGGGAGAGAAACGTAGCCTACTAGCTAAATTCCTTGATCAATTTAAGGATTTGATGATTATCATCTTGCTTGCGGCAGCGGCACTTTCTGTGATTACAGAAGGGATGGATGGGTTAACAGATGCTATTATCATCTTGGCCGTTGTTGTCTTGAATGCTGCCTTTGGTGTTTACCAAGAAGGTCAAGCAGAAGCAGCCATTGAAGCTCTGAAAAATATGTCTAGCCCCATGGCCCGTGTTCGTCGTGATGGTCATGTTATTGAGATTGACTCAAAAGAACTGGTGCCTGGGGATATCGTCTTGCTAGAAGCGGGAGATGTGGTGCCTGCTGATATGCGCTTGTTTGAAGCAGCTTCCCTTAAAATCGAAGAAGCAGCTCTTACAGGGGAATCTGTCCCAGTTGAAAAAGATGTGACAGGACTTGTTGAAGCAGATGCTGGTATCGGGGACCGTGTTAACATGGCTTACCAAAACTCAAACGTAACTTACGGTCGTGGTATTGGTGTCGTGACCAACACT
>ERZ772906.1503-NODE-1503-length-12691-cov-3.727129_pt1 | contig 12691 bp, 17 predicted proteins | sample MGYA00511338_ERZ772906 | MGnify/ENA primary metagenome ERZ772906 (study PRJEB29015, sample SAMEA2738076) | human oral metagenome | biome: human oral; feature: human-associated habitat; material: saliva | place: China | collected 2212 ... | reverse complement strand
AAAAGAAGGTTAACTAAAAATTAGTTAGCCTTCTTTTATTGTGCTTGTTATTCCTATTCCTATTCTTGTATAATCTTAATATTAGATTCTTATTTTTCTCTATCTCTCTTACTATTATAACAAGAACCAAATAGCAACATAATGAGCAATACTACCAAGTATAACAAAAATATGCCATATCATGTGATTGAACTTACATACCTTCCACATGTAGAATATAGTTCCTAATGAGTATAATATTCCACCTGTTATTAAAAATCCAAGTGAAATTGGAGATATTTTTGATACAAGTTCATTCCAAGAAAAAACTATCATCCAGCCCATTATTAGGTAAACTATAGTTGAAATACCTTTGAATTTACCAGTGAAAAATGCTTTGAATGTTATACCTAAAGCACATATAATCCATTGTATTACAAGTAGGGTTATACCCATGTTGGATTTTAAGCCTAATACTAAAAATGGTGTATAGCTTGCAGCTATAAGGAAATATATAGAGGAGTGGTCTAAAATTTCGAACACATTTTTAGCTTGACTTGGTTTTAGACCGTGGTAAATTGATGACATTGTATATAATACCATCAGTCCTAAACTAAATATTATGTAGGATATTAGTGCAGGAACATTATTGTGCCATGACGCTCTAATAATAAGCATGATAAATCCTAAAATTGCAAGACCAGCACCTGCTGTATGTGACACAAAGTTTGCTATTTCTTCTGCTTTAGATTCTATTTTTTTCAGTGTATTATTATTTTTTTTCATAATTTATCTCCTTTCAAATTTTTGGTATGTTGATTATATATTTTTTGAATGAAAATTACAAATAATATTGTTACATGTGGTGTAAAAATTCCTTGATTTTATTGTAAAAAAAGCATATGTTTAGTATAATTTATAGTAAAGTTAGAAAAAAGAGGAGAAAGATGAAAGCAGTAGAAATTAGAAATATATTTTTAAATTATTTTAAAGAAAAAGGACATACAATTATACCTTCAGCACCTGTAGTGCCAGAAGGAGATAGTTCAGTTCTTTTTACAACAGCAGGTATGCAACCTATAATCCCATACTTACTTCGGACAAAAACATCCAGGAGGGAATAAGCTTTGTGGATACCAAAAATGCATAAGAACAGTAGATATTGATGATGTTGGAGATAATAGGCATTTAACATTTTTTGAAATGCTTGGAAATTGGTCGCTTGGATCATATTTTAAAGAAGAATCAATAAAGATGAGTTATGACCTATTGGTAAATTATTTAAATATACCAAAGGAAAAATTATCTGTGACTTGTTTTATGGGAGATGAAGATTCAGAAAGAGACGTAGAAGCAGCAGAAATTTGGAAAAAACAAGGAATAGCTGAAGAAAATATATACTTTTTTGTTAGCTTCAACTCTTTTAGGTTTTGCATTGCCGACAACAGTTAAGGCTCATACCTCATTGGAAATGATAGAACAAGATGTTCATACATTTTCTATTTCTGTTTATGGTTCTGTTCTTCGTATTGAAGGAGCAAACGATGAAATGTTGCAGATTTATAATGTGACAGGTGTTTGTGTTATGAGTATGAGGATAGATGGACAAGATAAACGTTACAATCTTAATTTGCCAAAAGGCTGTTACATTATAAAGGTTGGGAAAGTAGTTCGTAAAATTTCAATACGTTAATTATACTTATTTGTTGATCAATTTGCTTCTGTGTTGTGCGTCAGATAGAAGAAACTGAACTCCTTAAAGCATTAGCAGAGCCTAAAACACGTAATAAGGCATTTGCCTTATTGGTAAATATATATAGTAAGACTTTGTATTGGAAAATACGAAGCTACATTTTATCGCATGACGATACTGATGATGTTTTGCAAAATACTTTCTTAAAAGCGTGGAAAAACATAGAAAGCTTTGAGGGAAAATCGAAGATATCTACATGGTTGTATCGTATAGCTATTAATGAATCTTTAGACTATTTGAGAAATAAAAAAAGAATAGATACTTTAAGTTCTGATAATGACAATAATAACATAGCTAACAATCTTTTAGCAGATAATTATTTTGATGGAGATAGAGGACAAGCTATTTTACAGGAAGCTATCTCTTCTTTGCCAGAAGTTCAGCGTACAGTCTTTATTATGAAATATTACGATGAATTAAAGTATCCGGAGATTCATGAAATTCTTGGTACAAGTGAAGGAGCTTTGAAGGCATCGTACCATATTGCAGTAAAGAAAATATCGCAATATATCAAAGCTCACGAATAAAATTTTAAATTTGAGTTAAACGAAAGTGAATCATCTGCGTCAAACTATCAAAAAACATTAGCAAGTAAATATTAATTGTGATGGAATTAGAAAAGGAATTACTTTCAAAATTTGGAAACAGGCGGCCTTTTAAGTTGCCTGATGGTTATTTTGATAGTTTGGAAATGCGAGTTATGTCGCAAATTGCATCAGAGAATACAAAAAAAACGATTGAAAAGCAATGTAGTCATAAGAACGGAGCTATCTTTTACAAGCGCTTACGCCCATTGATGAATGCTGCCTCTTTTGTTGGAATAATGCTTATTGGTGCAATAGCAATGCATTTTTATAAAAATGAAAGAAACGAGGCACCAGCACAAAGAAATAATGTTTCGACCCATACTACAATTTCAACAGCAAAAGAAAACTCTGACAATACAGAATATTTAGAAGAAGCCGCAGAATACATGATGCTTGATAACGATGATGTATATGCTTATTTGGCTGATAATTAAATGAAAGTATATACTTAATAGCTTATTGATAATGAAAAGGATACAAATAATTATTATAGCTTTTGTTAGTGCTATTAGTTTGTTGGCACAAAATAAGTTTAACCCTGAGAAGTTTAAAGCCGAACTGCATCAATATATTGTAACATCAGCAAATTTAACAGAAAAAGAATCTACAAAGCTTTTGCCGATTTACGATGAGATGATTTCAAAGCAACGAACACTCCACAAGCAATTACGAAAATTACAAAGCAGCACTCCGCAAAATAATAAAAGTGCAAAGAATACGATATTAGAAATTGATGATTTGCATATGCAGATTAAACAAATAGAAAAAAAATATCATATAAAGATGTTAGAAGTAATTTCTGCAGTAAAACTTAATGAAGTCTTAAAGGCTGAAAGACGCTTTCATAAACAATCTTTTAGTAATGCAGCACGGCAAAGGTAAGTCAGTCTTATAAATAGAATTAAAGAATTATTAACCCATTAGAATTAATACATAATTTACAATGAAATTATATCGTTTGCAATTTGTAAAAGTAGCTTTTATCTTGTTTTTACTTTTTACAAGTAGTTATTCTTTTTCTGCAACCCTTCCTAAGAAACATCAGTTTAGGGGAGCGTGGATTCAATGTGTCAATGGACAATTCCAAGGCATTGGAACTATACAAATGCAACAAACACTCATTTCGCAGCTTAATAAACTACAGCAGATGGGTGTCAATGCTATTATATTTCAAGTTCGTGCCGAGTGTGATGCGCTTTATCCCAGCAAATATGAACCATGGAGTAAGTTCTTGACAGGAAGGCAAGGTGCAGCGCCAACTCCTTATTGGGATCCTTTACAATGGATGATAGAGCAGTGTCATAGTCGTGGAATGGAACTTCATGCATGGATAAATCCTTATCGTGCAAAAACAAAGAATACAACGCAACTTGCCTCAAACCATATTGCAGTTCAACATCCTGAAAGGGTTTTTGATTATGATGGGCTTAAAATACTCAATCCAGGTATTCCTGAAAATAGAAATTACATTTGTAATATTGTAACAGATATTTTACAACGTTATGATTTAGATGGTTTGCATATAGACGATTATTTCTATCCTTACCCCGCTGCAGGACAGCGTATTCCTGATTTAAAAGAATTCAGTCTTTATGGTGGAGGCTTCGGTCGTATTCAAGATTGGCGTCGCGATAATGTTGATATGTTCATTAATCAACTCTGCGAAACTATTCACAGAGTTAAACCTTGGGTAAAGTTTGGTGTTTCGCCTTTTGGAATTTATAGAAATGAAAAGAGTGCCCCAAACATTGGTAGTAAGACTAATGGATTGCAGAACTATGATGACCTTTACGCAGATGTATTGAAATGGATAAATAACGGTTGGGTAGACTACTGCGTTCCACAGATATATTGGGAAATAGGTAATAAGGCAGCTGACTACAAAGAACTCATAACATGGTGGAATCGCTATGCAGCAAATCGTCCATTATATATTGGTGAAGATGTGTTACGTACGGTTAAAGCACCAGACCCACAAAATCCAAGTTCGCATCAGTTACCAGCAAAGCATCGTTTACACGAAATGTCTACGAATGTCAAAGGTACAGTTTTATGGTATGCTGCATCGGTAGTTGAAAATCCAGGCAATTATGCTAAGGTTCTTCAGACTAATTATTGGCGTTATCCAGCTTTACAACCTTTGATGCCTTTTATTGATGATGAAGCTCCTAAAAAACCACGTTCATTGAAAGTAAGTTGGTCTGATGATGGCTGTATTTTACATTGGAAAGCTCCTAAGGGAAGTGGTTGGAAAGATGAAGCACATAAGTATGTTATTTATAAGTTTGGGCCAGGAGAAGATATTGATTTAGACAACCCTGCAAAAATTGTAGCAATCACTTATCAAACAGCGTTAAAACTCAAGTTAAATGATGGTGAAACAAAATATACTTATGTTGTAACCGCACTTGATCGCATGAGTAATGAAAGTGCAGGTAAGAAAAAGAAAGTAAAGTTGTAATTATGAAGCGCTGATTTTAAGTTTTTTTACTTTACTCCTTGCAATTTTCAAAGAAAAAACTTATATTTGTAGCTGAATAAAAACAATCGCTCAGACCAAATTAGATTATAATGATGATAGCACTAACGAGGTTACTTTTAGCAAGGTTACATGTTCCTTCTTGGAACAGAAAATTATGTATGCCTCGTACGCTTGTCAATATGTGCTCTCATTTATTTGAAGGACTTCTTAGACGCTTGAATAGCTCTCATGCTATTTGTCCTATGTTTGACCAAATATATTTACTGAAGGCTCCGCCTATATCTCTGTCAAAGGAGGTAGAGGTGGAGCCTTTTGCATAATATTGAGTATTTCGATGACAATTTGATATTTGAGAAACATCTAGATAAAAAGGAACTGAACAAGATATATTCAACACAAAATTTTAGAGACATAGTTAACAATTAATAACCAAAACGCTCCGGTCTCGGCAATGCGTTCTCTCTCTAATAGAGAGAGTCATGGAGAGACACCAAAACAATGAAGAACAATCTATTTAAGAAGACGTATCCAGTACTCGTCATGCTGTTTGTTGCATTGTTTGCTTTATCTCAGCAGGCAAATGCACAAAGTAAAGAAGCCTATGTGCAAAAAGACCTTGATAGCAAGGTTATGACTTTCTATTACGATGATCAGAAAGCAAGCCGAAAAGGGATTATTTATGACATTAATGCTATGCAGACATTAGAAAGTGGTGCTGAGATTCCTGTTTGGGCAGGAAATTCAAAGAACGAAGAAAAGACTACCACTACAGCTGTTTTCGATGTTTCGTTTAAGGACTATCAACCAACAAACACAAGCTACTGGTTTGGCCACTATTTAGTTCTGAAAGAAATTAAGGGAATGGAAAATCTTAATACGTCAGAGGTAACTAATATGTCGCATATGTTCTACCATTGCGATGCTCTACCTGCAGTAGATCTTTCACATTTTAATACAGCGAAGGTTACAAATATGAACTCAATGTTCTCTGATTGTGCTTCGCTTACTTCGCTCAACGTTTCTAAGTTCAATACAGAAAATGTAACTGATATGAATTCTATGTTTAATTTCTGTGCAGGACTTAATTCTCTTGACCTTTCTAATTTTAACACAGCAAAAGTAACAGATATGCGCGCAATGTTCTTCTGCTGTACTACACTAACCTCGCTTAATATTTCAAACTTCAATACAGAGAATGTAACCGATATGGGTGTAATGTTTTTCTATTGTAAAGCATTTACCTCTCTCAATCTTTCAAATTTCAAAACAGGAAAAGTTACTAACATGAAGGGAATGTTTTCTGGTTTAGGTGCACTTAAATCGCTTGATATTTCAAACTTCAATACTGAGAACGTAACCAATATGAATGGTATGTTTGCAAGTTGTATCGTTCTTCCTTCGCTCGATCTCTCTCATTTCAACACTGCGAAAGTAGAAGATATGAACGGAATGTTCGCGAACTGCTCAGCTCTTACCACTCTAGACCTTTCTAAATTCAATACAGGAAATGTAACTGATATGACTTCTATGTTCTCTTCATGTTCTGAACTCGTTTCACTTGATGTTTCTAATTTTAACACAGAGAAGGTTGTAACTATGTATGGTATGTTTGCAAACTGTAAAGCTCTTACTACTCTAGACCTTTTAAGCTTTAATACTCCTGAAGTAACTATATTCAAAGGAATGTTCTCTGGTTGTACTGCTCTTACAACTTTAAATATTGCAAACTTCAAAACATCAAAAGCTACAGATATGTACGGAATGTTCTTCTCTTGCGAATCCCTTCCTACGCTCAATCTTTCACACTTTGATACTGAGAATGTAACTGATATGTACGGAATGTTTGCATATTGCAAAGCTCTTAATTCGCTTAAAATTCAAAGTTTCAATACTAAGAACGTAACTAATATGTCGTTTATGTTCTTCTATTGTACTTCGCTTCCTTCAGTAGACCTTACAGGTTTCAATACAGCAAAAGTAACTGATATGGGTGCGATGTTTAAGTATTGTATGTTAATGGAAACCATTGATGTTTCTAAATTCAATACAGAAAAAGTGACTAATATGCGCGGAATGTTTTCTGGTTGTAGAAAGATTACCACACTCGACTTTTCAAACTTCAACACCGACAACGTAACCAATACGAACACAATGTTCTTCTCTTGCGACGCCATTACCTCGCTTGATCTTTCAAACTTCAAGTTGGAAAAGGTAACTGATATGGCTTCAATGTTCTTTGGTTGTGAAGAAATGACAACAATCTATTGCGACTACACATGGAATTGTGGACAATCAGAAAGTATGTTTGGCTATTGCAATAAACTTAAAGGTGCCGTAGCATACAATGAATATAAAGTAGATGTTAAAATGGCAAATCCGGATACAGGATATTTCACAAAGATAAATTCTACTGGAATTGCTAAACCAAATACAGCTACAGATTCGCAAGTTGTAGCAATCTATTCTCTTGATGGTAAGAAGCTCTCAGAGTCGCAAAAAGGTGTAAATATCGTACACATGAGCGACGGAACAACACAAAAGATATTAAAATAAAATAACCGAAAATGATAAGATAAGCCGCCTTAGCTAAATGCAAAGGCGGCTTTTGTTTTGCTACAAATTAAAATATTGAAAGGAAATGTTTTAGTTCAGTAAACGATTAAACTTTTGTAATTTCTTATATCTGTTTTGATAGTTTGTTTTTACTAAAACCATATATCTTTATTCTTTAAATGTTCCATAATTTTAAATAAAAAGTTCGATTATTTTTCTTAAAAAGCCCCATCGTTTCATATTAAAACCACTATAATTCGATTTGAAGTATAATTTTAGATGTCATAAAAAGCATTGTATGTTTCATAAACAAAAATCTTTTCATTAACTTTGTAACATATATTGGTGTGAAACTTCTGCTGCGATGAGGAGCAAATCACACTCTAAGTATCTAAACAATCTAAAATCTATTTATTCATTGAATAAACGCAAAATGAGTGTAGGTAAATTTAAAGGTAAGGAAATGTTTGTGGCAAGTGCAGTTTGTCAGAAACAACACATCTCTTTTGAACAACTTTGTGAGCGAATGACAGCAGATTCTACTATTGGAGAAGCAGATATTGCTGCTGTTTTCTACAAGTTTCGTAATGTGCTTAACGGGTTTTGTTCACAGGGATATATTGTTAATGCTGGTCCACTAGGCAAGTTCCGTCTAACCTTCTTATCAAAAGTAGTGGAAGAAGGAAGAGGATTTTAAACCAACGGAATGTATTACTAAGACGCAAATTCTATTTACACCTACAGCAAAATTCAGAGAATTAAACCCAAATAAGGTCATTAGAAAATGCTGTTTGTATACTGTTGTTTATCAATAATTTACTAACTTTACCACGCAAAAGAATCAGGTATTATGATGCACAACTATGATATAAAGTTAGTAAATAAAGAAATAACTCCATTTGGTGGGTTATCCTTATTCTTAAAGATGCTTGAAAAATGCCATTTTGAAGAGCATTTAGCATCTTGTTCTCTTCCACAACAAGGTTCAAATCGTGACTATAAGCCCATACAACTCATCCTTGTTCTGTTTGCTGGTGTATGGTGTGGCGCTGATTTTTGATAATTACACGCTTGACTTCGATTCTACGGTCATGGTGCGTGAGGGAAATCAAGAAGGTGCAGCTAAGGGATATAATCCCAAACGTCCCAGCAGACCATCCCATCACCCTTTGTTGGCTTTCATTTCAGATGTCAGGATGATTGCCGATTATTGGCTGCGTTCGGGCAATACTTCTGCAAGCACCAACTACATTTCATTCTTAGACGATACGCTCTCAAGGCTTCAGAATAAGAAGGTTGGCTTAATTCGCATGGATAGCGGCTTCTTCTTTGGAAACATCATGAACTATTTGGAGGACAATCAGTTACCATACATCATCGCCTGCCGCACCAATAACCGTATAAAGTATAGCCTTACTCATGAAACAGCATGGGTGGAAGTAACCGATGGTTTAGATATATCTGAAACAACATATAAGTCATATAGTTGGGAGAAACCAAGGCGTATCATTAATGGTAAGGCAGGAAATACAGAAACGCCCTATGGCGACAGGAAAGCAGATTAAGCAGTTGGAGTTGTTTGAAGATGAAGAGGATTTTGGCAAATACCGATACAGCTGCTATGTAACCAATCTAACCCTACCTGCCAAGGTTGTGTATGATACATACAGAGGAAGAGCCGATTCTGAAAACAGAATCAATGAACTTAAATACGACTTCTCGCTGGATGATTTTGTATCACACAACTTCTGGGCAACAGAGGCATGCGGAAACTTTATCATCATGGCGTATAACTTTATGTCGCTCTTCAGGCACACATTGATAAACTCTGACAATAGAAAATTTCTAAAGACCATACGATATGAATTGTTGGATACACCCGCATATTTGGGTAAGGTAAAGGACAAGCATATACTCTAATTGGCAAGGTCGATAAAAACTAGGCAAGCTTTCCTAAATATATGGGAAAAACTAAAGGATTTCTCTATGCCATACAACACAGAGAAATCCTAATGACCGATTTGGGTTAAAAATTAACTTTGAATAAGCTTTAATACACTCTTTTTTCTATTTTTTACGTATAATTTTGTATATAATAGAAAAAAGGTTGGTTAAAAATTGACTTTGCAAAAAAAAATATTTAAATTTGCAAAAGAAACAGCTTAACAGTAACTTATCTAAATTAGCTATTATGGGAAAGTATAATATAACAGGAAAAAAGGAGAAAGCAGCCACGTATCGTGGTCTTGTAAGTCCAAAATTAATGGAAGAGTTAAAAGATCAAATTCTGAATATAATACTCTTTCAACAGAGATATCGGGATAAGGATTATTCCGCAAAACAACTTGCGGAGGACTTGGAAACCAACACAAGATACATCTCTGCAGTTGTGAATGTAAAGTTCAATATGAACTATACTTCATTTGTAAATAAATTCAGAATTGAAGAGGCTATGGCTATTCTTTCATCAAAGAAGTATAAAGACTTGAATATGGAAGATATAAGCACTATGGTAGGCTTTGCAAATCGCCAATCATTCTATGCTTCTTTCTATCGTATTAATGGAATGACTCCTCGTGAATATAAACTAAATGCTTTGCGTCCACTAAGTAAGGAAACTGTTGATGTTGAAGCGAAGTAGGGGAGTTAGTAAATAATGTTATAAAAATGGATGAAGATTCTTTTAGTTATTCGTCGGAACGATTTGACGATATACAAATGCTACGCTATCGATTAGATGGATTTAAGGACCTCACGTTAAAACAAAAACTATATATTTATTGTCTTGCACAAGCTACATTGTGGGGACGAGATATAACTTTCCATCAGTTTGGTCAGTATAACTTGAAAATTAGAAAAGCCTTAGAGTGTATTGTTAAAGAAAAGTATAAAGATGATAGCGATGACTTTAAAGCTTTAGAGTTGTATCTAAAAAAAGTTTGGTTTGCAAATGGTATTCATCATCATTATGCAATGGATAAATTTACACCAACTTTTTCTCGCAATTATTTTATAGAAGCACTAAATATTGTTGGTAAAACTAAACTAGGTCTTTCTTCTAAAGAATCTCTTTCTGAATTCATTAATACATTAAGCGAAGTAATATTCAATCCGGACTGCATGCCAAAAAGAGTTAATAAGGCAGAAGGAACTGATGTTATATTAACTTCGGCAAACAATTATTACGAAGGTGTTAGCCAGAAAGAAGTAGAATACTACTATTCTGAACAAAAAAAGAAAGCAATTGATAAACGTTTATCATTTGGATTAAATTCCACATTAGTAAAGCATGGAGACTTAATTGAAGAAATTGTTTGGAAGCTTAATGGACGCTATGGAGAAACCATAGAGCAGATTATTCATTGGTTGGAAAAAGCTATTGCTTACTGTGAAAATGACGATCAAAAAGAAATAATCCGATTACTCATTACATATTATACATCAGGAGAACTTTCAGATTTTGATAAGTACTCTATTAAATGGGTAACTGAATGTAATGGTCAAGTAGATTTTATTAATGGATTTATTGAAGTTTATGGTGATGCACTAGGTTTAAAAGGTTCGTGGGAAGGCATAGTACATTACAAAAACTTAGAGGCGACAAAGCGAACACAAACAATTTCCACCAACGCTCAATGGTTTGAGGACCATTCTCCTGTAGATAAACAATTTAAAAAAGAAGTGGTGAAAGGAGTTACGGCAAATGTTGTTTGTGCTGCAATGCTTGGTGGAGATGAATACCCAGCATCTGCAATAGGTATAAATTTGCCTAATGCAGATTGGATAAGAGCTGAATATGGTTCAAAAAGTGTTACCATTTCTAATCTTACTCATGCTTATGAAATGGCTGCTAAAGGAAATGGTTTTTTAGAAGAATTTGTTATTGATAATCAAACTCGAGCGTTAATAAAAACCTTTGGTAATTTAACTGACGAATTACATACGGATTTGCATGAATGCTTAGGACATGGTAGTGGAAAACTACTTCCAGAAATAGATCCAGACTCACTTATAAACTATGGTAATACCATAGAAGAAGCACGAGCAGACTTATTTGGGCTTTATTATATAGCTGATGAAAAGCTTTTAGAGTTAGGATTGTTAAATTCTAAAGAAGCATTTAAGGCACAATACTATTCTTACATCATGAATGGTTTGATGACACAATTAGCCCGCATCAAACCTGATAAACAAATAGAAGAATCGCACATGCAGAATCGTGCTTTAATATCATGGTGGGCTTTCGAATTAGGTAAAGAGAAAAATGTAATAGAGTTTATCAAACAAACTGATAGTATCACGAATGAACTTAAAACCTTTATTCGCATCAATGACTATACTTTGTTACGCCAAATTTTTGCCCAACAGCTTTCAGAAATACAACGAATAAAGAGTATGGGAGATTTTAATAAGGCTCGACAACTTGTTGAAACCTATGCCATAAAGGTAGATAAGATACTTCACAGTGAAGTTTTGCAGCGTTATAAACAGCTGAATATTGCGCCTTATAAAGGCTTTATAAATCCAATAATGACTTTAGAGTATAATTCTGAAAACCAAATAATTGATGTAAAGTTAGATTATACAGAAACTTATACAGACCAAATGATGAGATATTCAAAAGATTATAGTTTATGACAACAGAAGAAACTCATGAGAAACTAAAACAGATAAAGCAATCATTTCGTTTGTTTATGAATGGTGTTACTGCACAATCAATGCGCGAAAAAGGTGCAGATTACAAAATAAACTGGGGAATAGATTTGGTTAATTTGCGAAAAATAGCAAATGAATATGGTAAGGATTACGACTTGGCTATTGCTCTGTGGAAAGAGAATAGTCGTGAATGTAAGATACTTGCAACCTACATAATGCCTTCAGATAAAATGATTCCGGAAATTGCAGACATTTGGTTAGAACAGATGTCAACGCAAGAAATTGTAGAGCTCCTTTCATTTAATCTGCTAAGATATGTAGATTTTGCACCTTCATTAGCTTATCAATGTCTTGCATCTAATAAAAGCTTATATCAGGTGTGCGGTTTCCAAATATTAGCTTGTTTATTCTCTGATGGTAAAGAACCCAATGAAAGAGGAATGAATGAGTTTCTCGATCAAGCTGATGTTGCACTTGGAGGAAATGATTTAGTTGTTAAACAAGCTGCTTATCGTTGTGTAATGCGCTTTTGCGATTTAGGAGAAGAGTATGAGATGATTGCTAGAAAGGCATTGATGAAATTTGATATATTGTAAAAAGCAAAATAAACGATTTATAAAAAGGTATTAACTGCAAGGGCAAGTTAATACCTTTTTTTAATCACGTAAATACCAACAGCAG
>ERZ772906.1496-NODE-1496-length-12727-cov-11.020518_pt1 | contig 12727 bp, 13 predicted proteins | sample MGYA00511338_ERZ772906 | MGnify/ENA primary metagenome ERZ772906 (study PRJEB29015, sample SAMEA2738076) | human oral metagenome | biome: human oral; feature: human-associated habitat; material: saliva | place: China | collected 2212 ... | reverse complement strand
CGGCAAACTGAATGGAAATCTCGCGGATGCCCGGCAGTTTTTCCATAATTTTTTCAGCACCGATATGGTCGATTTTCAGCAATACATGGTCTTTGTTTTTGCCGCAACCGCGACCTTCGTAGATTTCCATCGCCATTGCACGGGAAACTACGTCGCGCGAAGCCAAGTCTTTTACGGTCGGCGCATAGCGTTCCATAAAGCGTTCGCCGTCAGCATTCAACAGAATACCGCCCTCACCGCGTACGCCTTCGGTAATCAACACGCCTGCACCTGCCACGCCGGTCGGGTGGAATTGCCAGAATTCCATATCTTCCAACGGAATGCCTGCACGGGCGCAAATGCCCAAACCATCGCCGGTATTCATATAGGCATTGGTGGAAGACGCATAAATACGGCCGCCGCCGCCGGTAGCAAACATCACGGCTTTAGCGTGGAAAATATAAACTTCACCGGTTTCCATTTCCATGGCGGTCACACCGACCACGTCGCCGTTCTCATCGCGAATCAAATCTTGCGCCGTCCATTCCACAAAGAATTGCGTATTAGCACGGACGTTTTGTTGATACAAGGTATGCAGCATTGCATGACCGGTACGGTCAGCAACCGCGCAGGCACGTTCTACTGCACGTTTACCGTGTTCGGCAGTATGACCGCCGAAAGGACGCTGATAAATTTTGCCGCTTTCCACGCGGTCAAAAGGCATACCCATGTGTTCCAACTCAATCACCGCTTCAGGCGCGGCGCGACACATAAACTCAATCGCATCTTGGTCGCCCAACCAGTCTGAACCTTTCACGGTATCGTACATGTGCCAGTCCCAACGGTCCTCCTGCACATTACCCAGCGAAGCGGAAATACCGCCCTGCGCCGCTACGGTATGCGAACGGGTCGGAAACACTTTAGATAAAACGGCACAATTCAGACCGGACTTGGATAATTGGAGGGCTGCGCGTAAACCTGCACCACCACCGCCGACAATCACGGCATCAAACTTGCGAACAGGAAAACCCATACTTACCCCCAAATTACTTTAATTGAATACACCAAGCAGCCGACCAACCAAACGATGGTGGCAACCTGCAAAAACAAACGCACGCCGAAGGGTTTGATATAGTCCATCCACAAATCGCGGATACCCACCCAAGCGTGCAAAAATACGGCGATAAAGCTGACCTGAGTGAACACTTTCACCCAAACTTGATCGAAAAATGCCTGCCATGCCGAATATTCTTTAGGCAGAGTAAACAGAATCACTAAAAGTGCAACGGTATAGATCAACATGATAACCGCAGTCGCACGCTGCATCGCCCAATCGCGCAAACCGTAATGGGCACCGGTCAATTTACGCTCTACCATAACAACGCTCCCAAAACGACGGTCAGCACCAATGCGGCAGTAAACACCAATTTGGCGGTATTGCGCGCAGTATTCAGCTCAAGGCCTTTGTGTGCATCCAAAAATAAAAAACGGATACCGGCGAGAAAATGGTGCAGATAAGCCCATAACACGCCGATTAAAATCAACTTGACCAAAGGATTGGAAACGATGGCACGGTAAGTTTCAAACGCCGACTCGCGGCTCAACGTACCGGACAGGAGATACAGCAAAACGGGAAGCATTATAAATAACCCTACCCCGCTGATGCGGTGCAAGATGGAGACAATTCCCGGTATAGGCAACCGTATATTGGGAATCTCCAAAAAGACAGGACGCGGTTTGACGGACATAGCCAGTTCCTCTGTATTTTTTATCAGCTCAAAACCAATAACTCAAATTACATCGAGTTACATAAACTATAATTTACCTGTTTTATCCGATTTTGAACAGTCTAATTTATAAACAATCTAATAAATTTTACCAAAAAACATCATAAACTGTACCAATAACAAAACACTATCCATTAATAATTGAACCAATACCGCTTCAACTGCCGTTCGACAACCTCCATATGGCTTTCATGCCCTGCAATACCATCTTAATATCTTTGTTTTTATAATATATAAATAGAAATAAATATTATTTTTATAATCCAATAACCACAAAATTCGAATATAAATCGAACCGCAAAAACATTACATTCAACGCCTGCAATCGGTATGTTTCAGACGACCTCTTCAGCGCCTATCACAAAACTGCACTATACTGACATTTCTTTGCCTTACTCCGTTTTATACTTTGCCCGCATTACGGCAAACTCTTTCCACTCATTTACAGCGAGGCTTGTATGAAACACTCCGAAGAAAAACAATACACCCGATCTTCCGATCCGGAAAACTTTATCCCAAAATTCAGAAGGCGTAATTTGAACAAAACGGGCTTTCTCAACAAACTCGCCCGTTTTGCAGGTCGATTAGGCGAACCCATCGTCCGTCAGTTGTATGCGCTGTATTATCTTTGGGACTCCCCGCACACGCCTAGACGAGCCAAGATGATTATTGTCGGCGCATTGGTTTACTTCCTCAGCCCTATCGACAGCATTCCCGATTTGCTTGGTCCTTTGGGATTCAGTGACGACATTGCCGTCATTACTTTGGTGTATAGCCAGATGAAAACCTACCTGACCGAAGACATTAAAGAACGGGCAAGAGTCGCAACCGAAAAGTTGCTGCGTAAGACATCATAAAGATCCACATCCAAAACAAAAGGTCGTCTGAAAATTTTCAGACGACCTTTTGTTTGAAATGCGAAACTTATTTCAACGGAGTCATGTTCATGACTTCCATCAGGAAGTTGGTAAACGCCGGATTAGAAGGTTTGTTGCCCATATTTTTCCAACGTTGCTGCCATCCGCGCAAAGCATTTTGGATATACAGCTTGGATTGTTCGGTATTGATTTCGCCTCGTTGGCTGTCAACGGCAGAACGCAGATAAACCTCATATACGCTGTCATCCACGACATTACGACCGACAAGCTGGATACGGAACTTGTTCAGATATTGGGCAGCTTGAACTTTGGTCATTTTTCCTTGGCTGACTTGATAGCTCAAACGCGTTGCCTCGTCGCGGATTTTTGAAACATCACTCCAATGCGAAGAAGCCAAACTGAACGCTGCAGGTTTTTCAGCCTTATTCGCTTTAACATTAGGCTTAACATTAGTCGGACGGACAGGCACTTCTTGCAAGCTTGGGACATAAATGGTCTCACAACCGGCAAGTGCCGCCAACGCAAATAAGATGGGGATATATTTTTTCATGTCTACCATTATAATCAGGATTATCCAGATAACCAAATTCTATATCAATCTGACTTTTTCCGTTGACTGAATTACAACAACTTTCGCCTTACATTCCAATCTTTACATGATATGACACCTTAAATTTATTTTTGTACCACACCAAAACACGAAACCACGAAACCACGAAAAAAGACCGCCAAAGCGGTCTTTTTTATCACTTATTTTCTCTCAACCCTACTATGCCAAATCGGCAAACAGAGGCGTAGAAAGATAGCGTTCACCATAAGAAGGCAGCAGCACGACAATCAGTTTGCCTTCGTTTTCAGGCTGTTTGGCGAGCTGCAATGCACTCCATACTGCCGCACCGGAAGAAATACCGACCAAAATACCTTCTTTTTCCGCCATCGCACGGGCAGTTTCAAATGCCGCTTCGTTCGGGGCTTGGGAAATGCTGTCATATACTTTGGTATTCAATACGGTAGGAATGAAACCGGCACCAATGCCTTGAATCGGGTGCGGACCTTTTTCACCACCGCTCAACACCGGAGAGGCTTCAGGCTCGACGGCAACAACTTTGACTTCGGGTTTGTATTTTTTCAACACTTCGCCTACGCCGGTAACTGTACCGCCCGTACCGACACCCGCTACAAAAATATCGACTTTACCGTCGGTATCGCGCCAAATTTCTTCCGCAGTTGTTTTGCGGTGTACTTCAGGATTTGCCTCATTATCGAACTGGCGCGGCATGAAATAAGTATCCGGATGTTCGTCCACCAAGGCTTGGGCTTTTGCAATCGCCCCTGCCATACCTTCGGACGCTGGAGTCAAAATCAATTCAGCACCGAATGCACGCAGCAGCATTTTGCGTTCTTTACTCATGCTTTCAGGCATGGTAATCGCCAGCTTATAGCCGCGTGCCGCACACACCATTGCCAAACCGATACCCGTATTACCGCTGGTCGCTTCTACAATCACGGTATCTTTACCAATTTTGCCCGCTTTTTCAGCGGCTTCGACCATCGCTTCGGCAATGCGGTCTTTCACGCTGCTGCCAGGATTGAAAAATTCCAGTTTGACAGCGATTTCGGCTTTCAAGCCTTCAGTCAGACGGTTTAATTTGACCAACGGGGTGTCGCCGATCAGCTCGGTTATGCTGTTTGCAATCTTCATTTTCTACTCCAGATTTTGATGTGATATGACCTGTATATTAAGGACAGGTCGTCTGAAAAACCAATATCGAATATTTCTTTCTTTATAACTTTTGGTTGTTTGGCTTGATTCGCAAAATTTTTTTTCTTAATGAAGCCCGATTTCTCCGACCAAAGCTCCTGTTACCAAAACCTGCATGACCAAAGCCATCAGCCAGCCCAACCTGAGTTGCGCCTTACTGAACACCGCCGGCGACTGCTTGGCAATGCTTCTGCGGTGCAGATAAAAAACGGTCATGATAACAAACTGCAAAATAAACCAATAAACAGGCTTGAGCGCGTACAATTTCAACAAAGCCGGCAACGTAAAAGCCAAAGAACGGCCCGGCAGCATAAAATACAATATAGCGATAATCGACACAAAAGCCAAAGTCATCAACACATTGCTGACAGCAAACACACTCAAAAACGGATGCCGTAAGTCCGCCTGCCAAAAATCAGTATCCGCCTGCTTTTTCCAATGAAAAGCAAAGAAAAACACACTGGCAAAAGTCAGATAAAAATGCGGGACAAACAACGGACCGACATGGGTAATCCCCCATATCCCCGGCAAAAGCTGCGATCCCAAAATCGACACACCCAGCCACAAAACAACCGAAGCCCAAAACCACTGGAACATTTCAGCGCGGAAAATCAATCCAAAAAACACCAGTCCATAAGCAACAACAGCGAGAAAATCCAAATTCGTCCAAATCATGAATACTGCAACTCGCCTTCAAATACCGTTTGAACAGGACCGGTCATCAAAACGTCCTCACCATCCGACCAAGTAATAAACAAATCCCCACCCGGCAGCGAAACCTTCACAGGCACGCCTTCTGCCAGCAGCCCCAAACGGACGCCCGCAACCACAGCCGCACAAGCCCCCGTACCGCAAGCCTGAGTTTCACCCACACCGCGCTCAAATACGCGCAGGCGGATAGACTCCCTATCGACAATCTGCATAAAGCCGACGTTGACACGTTCCGGAAACTGTTCGTGCGACTCAATGGCTTCGCCCCAATGAGCCACGGGCGCAGTCTGTACATCCTCCACCACGATCACAGCATGAGGATTGCCCATATTCACACAACTGACCTGCACCGTCTCCAAACCGACCATCACCATATGCGTCAAAGCATCTTCCGCTTCGTCAGGAACCGGCACAAACGGGATTTCCGACGACGTAAAACGCGGTTTGCCCATATTCACGGTCACCAAGCCATTATCCAACAGCTTGGGAATAATCACACCCTTAGCCGTTTCAACCAAAATTTCCTTTTTATCAGTCAAGCCTTTATCCGCCACAAATCGGGCAAAACAGCGCGCGCCATTGCCACACTGCTCCACCTCGCTGCCGTCCGCATTAAAAATACGATAACGGAAATCCACCGCATCCGAAGAAGGTTTTTCCACCAGCAGCAACTGATCGAAGCCCACTCCTCTAAAACGGTCGGACCATTCGGCAAGCGGCGCCGTCAGCGGATCAAAATCCTGCCCGATACCGTTTATCACCATAAAATCATTGCCCAAACCGTGCATTTTGGTAAATTTCAAGGTTTTCATCAGTTTTCCTGTTTGTAATCGAATTGAGATGTTTTTAGATATTGGCAACTAGGCATGGATACTCAGACAGAGATTTGACGCATCATCTTTTTTCAGACGACCTTTAGCCCTGTTCCAATGATTATGATTGTAAAATATCGGATGCCGCTGTAATTCTTCGGTCGTATTCCTCGCGGTGTTCCGGCAAGAGATAGGGGCGCAGGAGGCTTAAAGTACGACGGATGCCGCGTGCTTTGGAGTCTTCAGTCAGTTTGGTACGCCCGCGTAGGGAGCTGTCAAAGTCGAACCAGTATTTCGTGACCATCCACATATTGACAGCAAGGTCGTTCATGGCGGTTTGGTCGGCTTGGATGATGTTCAGACCGTTGAGCTGGGTAAGCAGGTTGACCAAGAGCGGGGAGACTTTGGCTTGGGTAAAGGTATTGTGTTCGCCCAACAATTCGGCACTGCGTGCAAGTAGGGTGTTTACGTCGCTAAAGAGGAAGCGGTATTCCCACATAACGTCGTAAATGCCCGCCATATAGTTGATGGAGTCTTCCACATCAGACGGTAACACGGCTTCGTTCAGGTATGCCAGCAGCGCTTCGCTGTAACGTTTGAACAGTTGGACAATGATTTCGTCTTTGTTGCGGAAGTGGTAATAGAGATTGCCCGGACTGATGCCCAAATGCGCCGCGATATGGTTGGTACTGATGTTGCGCTCGCCTTCCTCGTTGAAAAGCGTCAGGCTGGCGTCAATGATGCGGGTGTAAGTATTGGTTTTTGCAATGCGGGTCACGGGCATACTCCTTGGATTTATAGGCTGAACGAAGCAGGCAGCCAATTGGGTTCGGCGTGTAATTCTACCTGAAATCGAGTAAATACTGTATTGCAGACGTGTTGCGCCAGCTTCCAGACGTCGTCTGAAGAGGCATTGTTTTTGTTCACTAAAACCAAAGCCTGCCTGTCGTGTACCGCCGCGCCGCCGATTTGAAAGCCTTTCAGACGGCATTGGTCGATCAGCCAGCCGGCGGCGAGTTTGACCGAACCGTCGGGCTGAGGATAGCGCGGCATATCGGGATGCTGTTGCAACAGGGACGCGGCTTTTTCCGCGCTGACGACGGGGTTTTTAAAAAAACTGCCAACATTACCAAGTACGTTAGGATTAGGAAGTTTACTGTTGCGGATTGCACACACTGCATCGGAAACATCTTTTGCCGTCGGCGCCCTGCCCGCGCTCCGTTCGGCAACGGCGGCCGCCAAATCGCCGTAACCCAAATTCGGCTCGAAACGCTCTTTCAGGGCGAATACGACCGAAACAATCACATAACGCCCTTTGCCTTCCTGCTTAAACAGGCTTTCGCGGTAGGCGAAGCGGCAGTCGGCATTGGCAAGCTCGACAAAGGTTTCCGTATCCAAATCGAAGCAGCGCACGCTGTGAATCACGTCTTTTGCCTCCACGCCGTATGCGCCGATGTTCTGCACGGGCGACGCGCCGACCGTGCCCGGAATCAGGCTCAGGTTTTCCAGACCGTTCAAGCTCAGCGCGACGGTGTGCAGGACAAAATCGTGCCAAATTTCGCCCGCCTGCGCTTCGATGTAAACGAGGCCGTCTGAACGCGCAATCTCGCGTATGCCTTTGTTCTCCATATGTACGACCAGTCCGGCGTAATCCTGCATCAAGAGGATGTTGCTGCCGCCGCCTAGCCATAAAACGGTATCGCGGTCGAACTCGGGCAATCGGACGATGTCGCGCAACTCGTCGGCGTGTTCGAGCGCAATAAAAGCTTGGGCTTGGGCGCGAAGACCGAAAGTGTTGTAGGGGGTGAGGTCGGTTTGGTATTGGATGGGTTGCATGGGTTTTAAACTTTAAAATATATTTTTTCTCAAAATAAAGATGAAACGGGTTTATCGCTGTTTATCCTCAAGTTGTCCTTATTTCAGCAGGCGATCAAAGTTTTTTAGTTTTACCATCATCAACGGTTACCCAAAAATTTTGAATAACTGAATTTTCTTCTTTGGGCTAGAAAGTGCGGCTTCAGACGACGTTTTGAAAACATTGAGAGAATTGACCGCACTTTTTACTCCTTCAACTATAACAATCTAATCATTTCCTCAATAGATTGTCTAAGTTCATTTTCCGTATAAAGTGCATTTCGCCGATTTTCAGGATGATGGATATAGTTGCGGATAAATGTTTGCAAGGTTACGTCATATGGAGCTTGTGCGGCTCCATTGTTTTCTCGTATCCATTGTTTAGTGAACTGAATATTCCTACTCTGTAACCATTGTTCAAAGTCTTTTTCTCGAAATTGCCCACTATCATGTTGTAATTTCCCATATAATTCATTATGTAACTCCACGGTAGGTAATTTATACGCCTTGAAATTAATCTCTCCCCAAGTTGGGCTCCAAGGAAACATTGGCTCCAATGAAGCGTCTTCAACAATATTGCTAATTCCGTCCTTTCTAAAAATAAACAGACCAACATTACTTAAATGAGGTGTAACCAAAAAATATGGGGAATGCGTAGTCAAAAATACTTGTTTCGTTCTTGAAATTTCTAATAACGCCTCAAGTAATTTAGTTTGCCCTTTTGGATGTAAACAAAGCTCAGGTTCATCAATAAACAAATAAAACGGCTTAGTTTGACCTCGCTCTTCATCATGTGCCAATTCTTCTGCATAGACTTGAAGTAAAGCTAATGCGACTGAACGCTGCATTCCATTACCTTTTTCAGACATCGGGATATCCACGCCATCGTCAATGAAGATAGATGCACTTTTAAAAAATGAATCTATCTTTAGTTCATCGAATCTAAAATGAATATCTGCTTGTCCAAACTGTTCTGTAAAAATATAGTGGATTAAATTTAAACCAGTACGGCGTTGCCTCGCCTTGCCGTACTATTTGTACTGTCTGCGGCTTCGTCGCCTTGTCCTGATTTAAATTTAATCCACTATACGCTTAACTTTCTGTTCAACGACTGCAATTTTTTGACGTAACTCTGAATTAGGGTTATTAAAAACACTGTTAAAACTATCTTGGAACTCCCTATATTCAGAAGTTGTAATGTGAGCCTGTGCAATTTCTTTTAGTAACAATCCACAAAGAGTTGTCGAACCAAAAGTTGCCTCATTATTAGGATTTGTATCTGCCCAGATAAAATTTGTCTCAAAGAGTTTTTTGAATGGTGCATCAATGCCACTTGGGTTGGAATATCCTTGCGAATTTTCATTCCATAAATCTAATTGTTTACAATCTACTGTACTTCTTCTTGCTCTAAGCTCATTGTTGCTTGTAATTGAACTGGTAAAAGCTGCTTGTTTATTGGATTGAACAAAATGATTAATTGAGTTTTGAATATCACCGAAAAAAGTGAGTTCAATGCAGGCATGATCTTGTTGTGTGTTATCCTCACGCTTGCTTCTAATTCGATCGATTTCTCCTTTGATTCCGTTTCGTAAAAAATCCACCGCCTCAAAAATAGATGACTTACCAGAGTTGTTTTCTCCAACAAATATATTTAAACCACTACCTGCCGTAGTGCCATCAGGAATCTTAAAGTTAATCTGATGGTTATCACCGATAAACCCTTTAAAATTAGATAAACAAATACTTTTTATAAACATAACGGTTTCCTTATCTTAGGTTAGAAATAGAGATTAAGCTAAAACACCAAACTCTCTCCCTTCAAAAACTCTAAATCCTCCCAGTTCAACCCTGCCACATCATCTATTAATATTGTAATTAGCAGACTTCATCCTACCCATGGAGTTTTCAGACGACCTTATGCGATCTGACCATCTCCCTGCTGCACAATTCCAAGCACCACACCAAGGCGATGGCTGCGATGGTGAGCGAGGCAATCAATGCCGTCCAGAAGCCGTAAATGCCCATATCGAAACGGTAGGCGAGCAGGTAGCCCGGCAGCAGGCCGCAGCCCCAGAAGGCGGCGGCGTGGATGAACATCGGCACCTTGGTAACTTTGTAGCCGCGCAGGGCGTAGGATGCGATACATTGGGTGAAGTCTGCCGGTTGGAACAAGCCGGCGAACAGCAGGACGGTGGCGGCGATGCTTAAAACCGCCGGATCATTGTTGTACATACTTGCCAGCGGCGAACGGAATAATACCAAAGAAAGTACGGTAATCACGGCGAGCACCCAGCCCGACACCAGCGATACGCCCGAAATATAGCGCGCCCGCGAAAATTCGCGCCGCCCAAGCGAAAAGCCGATACGTACCGTCCCTGCCGAGCCGACGCTTTGCGGAATCATATAGAGAATCCCCGACAAACTGATGCCGACCTGCTGCGCCGCCACATAATCCTCGCCGAAGGGCGCGATCAAAAACACGATAAACGAAAACGCGCTGGCTTCCAAAAAATAAGACAGCCCGATGGGTGCGCCGATTTTCCAAATTTGTTTGAACACCGCCCAATCCGGTTTGCCGAATTTTGCCGTCAGTCCGAACGGACGGAAGAATTTTTCCTTGGCGATATAAATCCACAACGCCAGCGCGCTGAACCAAAACACCGCCATCGTCGCCAGTCCGCAGCCTGCGCCGCCCAAAGCGGGCATACCGAATTTGCCGTAAACGAAAATATAGTTCAGCGGCACGTTCAACACAAACGCCGCGAAGCTGACCAACATAATCAGGCGCGGGCGGTTCAGGCTGGAAGCGTAGGCGTGTAAGGCGCGGTGTACCATTGCCGCCGGCATCGCCAGACTGGTGAACAGCATATACTGCGCCATCGTATCTTCCACATAATCGCTCAAGGTCAGCCAGTTGCGGAACGGCGTAATCGCCGCCCACATCAATACCATGCCGAAAATCCCCAAGATCAGCCCGAACCAAATCCCCTGCCGCCCCGTTTCGCCCACTTCACCGGTTTTACCCGCTCCGTAAAGCTGGGCAATCATCGGGTTCAGCGCCGCCATAATGCCCATAAAGGTAATATAAACCGTGGCAAACGCGCTGCTGCCCAAAGCCACCGCCGCCAAGTCCTCCTTACCCGCACCGCCCGCCATCACGGTATCGACGAAACCGATACCCACCTGTGCGACTTGCGCCAACAGCATGGGCAGGGCAAGGGCGGTCAGCAGGCGGATTTCTTTCAGGAAGACGGAAAAGGAAAAGCGGTTGAGGTCGAGCAGCATAAGTGTTTGTAGAACTTTAAAAAAGCGGAAATAAAGAAACAGGTCGTCTGAAAACAGACGGCCTGTTCCGTATGGGATTTGAAAACGAAATTATATTGGAAACAACGGTTGATGGACAGCCAGAAACCTTTCAGACGACCTTAAACACCCTCAATGTCGTCTGAAAACCGTCAAATTGCCGCCTCAGAGCGTTCGCCCGTACGGATGCGGATGGCTTCTTCCACAGGCAGCACAAAGATTTTGCCGTCGCCAATTTTGCCGGAACGGGCGTTTTCGATGATAACGTCGATCACTCGTTCGACATCTTCATCGGCAATGATCAATTCGACTTTGACTTTAGGCAGAAAATCGACGGCGTATTCCGCGCCGCGATAAATTTCCGTATGCCCTTTCTGACGGCCAAACCCTTTGACTTCGCTGACGGTCATGCCGGTGATGCCGATTTCGGTAAGTGCTTCGCGCACATCGTCGAGTTTGAAGGGTTTGATGATGGCTTCGATTTTTTTCATGGCACACTCCGATTGGAATAAGAATAAACGGCAAATATAACAGAAGCAGCAGGGAAATGATAAGCGGTACGGAAACTCGGCGATGCGGCAATTTGCCAAAAGCCGTCTTTCCCACGCAGACGGGAATTCAAACCTCTGCTCAGAAATATTTAAAGACTACTGTAAATCCAAACTTCTAAATTCCCGCCCGCGCGCGAATGGCGGCATTGGATATATGGACATACGGAAGCAGTTGCCCACCTCCTACTCCCTGAAATTTTCCACATACCCGACTTCCGACGAAAATCAGAAAAACAGATAAAACCCTTATTCCTCAATATTTTCAGACGACCCCCACATTCCCACCGGCCGCAGGCCGTCTGAAAAATTGTCAACATTTCCACCCAAATTACCAAGCAACCCAGACCCATTCGGCGTATAATACAGCCTTTCCCAACCGCATTTGAGAGCTGAATCATGTCTGTTGTTTTGCCCTTGCGCGGCGTTACCGCCCTTTCCGATTTCCGTGTTGAAAAACTCTTGCAAAAAGCGGCCGCACTCGGCCTGCCCGAAGTGAAACTGAAAAGCGAATTTTGGTATTTTGTCGGCAGCGAGAAAGCACCGGATGCCGCGACTGTTGAAAAACTGCAAGCCTTGTTGGCGGCGCAAAGCGTTGAACAAACGCCCGAAGCGCGCGAGGGCTTGCATTTATTTTTGGTAACGCCCCGTTTGGGTACGATTTCGCCGTGGGCTTCCAAGGCGACCAATATCGCGGAAAACTGCGGTTTGGAAGGCATAGAGCGCATCGAACGCGGCATGGCGGTGTGGCTGGAAGGTCGTCTGAATGATGAACAGAAACAGCAATGGGCGGCGTTGCTGCACGACCGCATGACGGAATCTGTGCTGCCCGATTTTCAGACGGCCTCCAAATTATTCCACCATCTCGAATCCGAAACCTTCTCCACCGTCGATGTTTTGGGCGGCGGTAAAGAGGCTTTGGTCAAAGCCAATACCGAAATGGGTTTGGCACTCTCCGCCGACGAAATCGATTATCTGGTTGAAAACTATCAGGCTTTGCAGCGCAATCCGTCCGATGTTGAATTGATGATGTTCGCACAGGCAAACAGCGAACACTGCCGCCACAAAATCTTCAACGCCGATTTCATCCTCA
>ERZ772906.1487-NODE-1487-length-12784-cov-2.517401_pt1 | contig 12784 bp, 6 predicted proteins | sample MGYA00511338_ERZ772906 | MGnify/ENA primary metagenome ERZ772906 (study PRJEB29015, sample SAMEA2738076) | human oral metagenome | biome: human oral; feature: human-associated habitat; material: saliva | place: China | collected 2212 ... | reverse complement strand
CCAAGTTTTCGTCAATCACATCGGCGATTTTGTTGAGTATGGCGGCGCGTTCGGTTGTGGTGGTCTTGCGCCATGTTTTGAACGCTTCCTGCGCGGCGGCGACGGCGGCATCGACATCGGCGTCGGACGCGTCGGTAAATTTCGCCAGTGTTTCGCCGTTGGCGGGATTGTAGGAATCCAAAAGCGTGCCGGGGCTCGTCCACGCGCCGTTAATCAAAAGACCGTACTCTTTATCGAACACATTTAAATCTTTTGCCATGATGCTGTCTCCTTAAGTTGTATTTATTGGGTTTTAGTTGTTTTTCTTGGTTTTTGGTCGTTTATTCAACGTCATTTGAAAACAGGGTAGTATTTTTTCTCTTTCAGTTCAAGCACTAAAAATGAGAGTGTTCTCGAAATTCCAAATATGTAATTTTGTGAAACGGAAAAGCAGTCAAGTCACATCTTGATGATGTATGGGGGCGAGGGCGGTTTGTTAATACATTTTAATTTTTCAGACGACCTTGCGATCACCGCGATACGCTCGCCAAGTATCTGGAACCTTCTGAAGCGCTTGATGGGGTGCGAGCCTGGAACTAGGAAAAACTATCCTTGCTCGTATCTGGAAAATCTGTAAGAATATAGTGTTAGCCAAGGCGAGGGCAGGTTCTGCCGTTATCGACGAGGTGGCGCATGGAATCCCATGATTCGCGCCATTATTCTCTTGGCGCATCACCCATCATCAAAGAGTGGAGATTACCATGTCTGAAATTAAAATTGCTGCCGAGCCCCGCACCGATTTCGGTAAGGGCTATGCACGCCGCATCCGCGCTGTTGGCGATATCCCCGCCGTTATCTACGGCAATGGCAAAGAGCCTAAGCACGTGATCCTCCCCGGCCACGCGACCACCATGGCTGTTCGTAACAAGGACGTCGTTCTGGTGATCGAGGTTGATGGTGAGCAGTTCAAGACTCGCGTGCAGGATATTCAGCGTCACCCGATCCGCCCCGAACTGCAGCACATCGACCTGCTGTTCGTCGACTAAGGTTAGGTAGACGAAGGAGCGCGCGGCGCATCAACGTTTACGCCGGAACCTGCTTTAGAGGTTTTTCGGCAACGGTACGGCTCGTATCTGCTTCGGGCGGGTGCGAGCCGCTTCCATATTCCCCGCCAACTTACGGCGTACCCCCCCCATATTTACTGTTTGACTCAGGTGCGAGATAGCCGACCAGTAACCGTCTAATCCGCCCATAGTTTTTACCCGGTTTACCGAGTAATCTCTACCGAGCATTTTTTATTTCTCACCCTATAACCCGCAGGAAGGTACACGAGAACATGTCTGATGCGTGGCTCATCGTCGGCCTGGGCAACCCCGGACCACAGTACGCGAAAACCCGCCATAACATCGGGCAGATGGTGCTCGATAAAATCGCCTACGAAATGGGCAGCACCTTCAAGAAGCATTCCAAAGCATCCGCCGTAGTTGTCGAAGGTCGCCTAGGTATAGGCGGTCCCAAGGTAGTACTCATGAAATCCCTCGGGTATATGAATATCTCAGGCGGGCCCGTATCTGCGGTCGCAAAATTCTATGGCATCGACCCCGATCACATAATCGTGGTGCACGACGAGCTCGATATTCCCTTCGACACCATCAAACTCAAAATCGGTGGGGGAGAAGGCGGCCACAACGGCCTGCGCGATATTACCAAGGCGCTAGGCACCAAAGATTATTACCGTGTGCGCGCTGGTATCGGTCGCCCACCCGGGCGCATGAACACCGCCGACTATGTGCTCAAACCCTTCACGGCAGCCGAAGTCAAAGACCTGCCGTTCCTGATCGACAACTCTGTTGATGCGGTCGCCATGCTTATCACCGACGGGCTGACGGCGGCGCAGCAGCGCTTTCACAGCGCATCCTAAATATGCGCAGGGCACGGACGCTCGACAAACCGCACAATCTGGCGCCTCTACATCTGCCGGGTGCGCCTAGCAGCAAACATGACGCCCCGTTACGCCCGTAGCTATGGTTAGGCAGATTTCCTAGGCTGTTGCACACACCTAACTAGGTTTTGATCGCGCCAAGGAATAAGCTAGAAAAGCATGACGTTATAGCCCCACAGACACTAAGCCCGGGCGTACGGCCCCGACCTAACGTGCCACGCAGTAGGGGTCTCGACGCCATGCGGCGCGCCTGAAACCGGTCAAGAGAAAAGGAACAACCGTGGCAGAATACTCAGTCCCCGCCAACACGCCGCTCAACGATGACACCGTGCGAGCGTTGCGCGCAGACTTCCCTATTCTCAACACCGTCGTCAACGGCAACCCGCTCGTTTACCTCGATTCCGGCGCCACCAGCCAAAAACCACTCCAAGTTCTCGATGCCGAACGCAACTTCTACCTGCACGCCAACTCTGCGGTACACCGCGGCGCGCATACTCTTGCCGTTGAAGCCACCGAACTCTTCGAGCAGGCCCGCACCACCGTTGCCGCCTTCGTAGGAGCCCGCGACGAAAACATCGTCTGGACCTCCAACGCCACCGAAGCGCTCAACCTTGTCGCCTACTCAATAGGCAACGCCTCCCAAGGACTCGGCGGCGAAAAAGCCCAGCGTTTTGCCCTGAAACCCGGCGATGAAATTCTCACCACCGAAATCGAACACCACGCCAACCTCATACCCTGGCAGATCCTCGCCCAACGCACCGGCGCAACCCTCAAGCACATCCCCGCCACCGACGACGGACAGATCGACTACGAAGCCGCCGCCGAACTCGTTACCGAGAAAACCCGCATCCTCGCTTTCACCCACGTTTCCAACGTCACCGGCGCCATTGCGGATGTGCCGCGCTTCGTCGCACTCGCCCAAAAAGTCGGTGCCCTCACCGTCCTGGACGCCTGCCAATCCGTACCCCACATGCCGGTAGACTTCCCCGCACTCGGTGTCGATTTCGCCGCATTCTCGGGGCACAAAATGCTCGCCCCCACCGGCATCGGCGCGCTCTACGGTCGCGCCGAACTTCTGGACGCGCTGCCCCCATTCCTCACCGGCGGCTCCATGATCACCCGCGTCGAACTCCAAGACGCCGACTATATGCCCGCCCCCATCAAATTTGAAGCGGGAACCCAGCGCGTCTCCCAAGTTGTCGCCTTTGCCGAGGCAGTACGCTACCTGCAGCACCTCGGCATGGATAACGTACACGCTTGGGAACAAGAACTCGGCGCGAGGCTCGTGGCTGGCGTGCAGAACATTGAGGGCGTGCGCCTGCTAGGACCCACCGACCTGAACAAACGCGCCGGGCTCGTCTCCCTCGGCATCGACGGGGTACACCCGCACGACGCTGGGCAGCTGCTCGATACGAAAGGTATCGCCGTGCGCGTAGGTCACCACTGCGCCCAGCCGCTGCACCGCGGTGCCGGACTTACGGCCTCGACCCGCGCCTCCGCATACCTCTACAACACCACCGAAGACATAGATGCGTTCCTTGCCGCGCTCGCCGAGGTGCGCCCCTACTTCGGGCTGTAGAGAATCCTTTACTCATATACACAGGATTGGATAATTCATGTCCCTAGAATCGCTCTACCAAGACATTATTCTGGAACACTCAAAGCAGCGCACCGGCGAACACCTGGTGGAGGTACCCGCCGGGCACGCCAGCGCCGACAACCACCAGTACAACCCCACCTGCGGAGACGAAATCAACCTGCGCCTCGTGCTTTCTGATGAGCAGAAAAACGGCGAAAAGGTCGTTGAATCGGTCTCGTGGGAAGGCGACGGCTGTTCCATTTCGATGGCGGCGGCATCAGTACTTTCTGAGATGGCACCGGGCATGACCGTGGGGGAGCTGCAGAACCATGTGGATGCGTTTCGTGAGATGTTGCGCTCGCGCGGTCAGATTACTCTGGATGAGGAAGAATACGGCGATATGGCGGCATTTTCCGGGGTCTCAAAGTTTATGGCCCGCGTCAAATGCGCGATGCTCTCGTGGGTGGCAGTCGAAGAGGCAGCCCGCGAGGCAAGCACGAAATAGACGCATCTATGGTTGGCTGCTGCGCTGACCCTAAAACATAGCTTCACCCATCGAGCGGCTCTCCGGTCACCATGACCGAAGGGCCGCTCTTCTATGTGCATGCACATATGGCATATAGGGTTTTGAACTCCGGAGAAGGAGGACTTCAAGAATATGAAATCATAGTACAAAAATTTTTGAACATTTTTATAACTCTCTACCGAAAGTACAGATTATTTTCAAGAACCCTTGTAAGATGAAGAGTAACTCTAGCTATATCTAACTTCTGGAAGAGAATCATGACGTCCGAAAAAAATACCCTGTTTCATGCCAATTCAAATCCTGTTGAATACAGCCAAGAGGATGCGGCAACGCTTGCTCGTGCTTTTGATGACGCGGCCCATAAGCTAGGGGATTTCCAGGGCAAGATTCGCTCCGAGGGTATGCATGCTGCCCAAGAGTTCCGTGGTCGGTACGCCACGTTGTTTGTACGTAACTATAAGCAGTGTATAGATGATGCGGGACGTTTAGCTGATGCATGTCGTCGTGCATCTGAGGCGGTGCGTAAAATTGCTCAGGCTGCTAAACAAGAAGAAGAAAATCGTCGACGGGCGCGCGAGGCTGAGGAAAAAAGGTCTGATCTCCCTGAGGGCACAATACGGGATGGATACAGACACTTCGATCTTATGAAAAAGAAGGCAATGCCTGCATATCGGGCTAGTGAAGAACCTGCCATTGTTGTTAATCCGGAGGAACTATCTCGGAAATCTACTCTCGAACGTACTTTGACCGAGAAGACTGGCGTACCTCCTCAGCTTTCTATTGCGGCACCTAAAGGTGTAGCGGCTCCTACTGAGAAATCAGACAGCGAAAAATATGCTGAGGAGCTGGCATCATCGAGCGGTACATCGTCTGCAGAACCTGATGCTTTGGAAAAGTATACAAACTTTGTGCTGAACACGCTCAATATTGAGATGAATACTGCGTTCGGCGCTATTAATCGTGCTTACGATGTTTACGTTGTTAATTGTAAATGGGGGATCTTAAATATTGAAGGTTTGCTGTTAGCTACTAAAAACTGGATTTTGGATAATGATAATGATGCTGCCTGGATTAATGCGGTAGCTCAGGCGTTTCGTAACGCTGGTGCCGGAGTGAAATTCACGGTTTCTGACGCTGCGTTGTATGCCTCGATTCAGCAGGCTGGGGTTAGTGCTGGGCGTAAGAATCTTGAGGTTCCTGATGTGCTGGTTTTGGGTGCCCAGCCATCGAGTGGTTATGCAAACGATCCCGTGAATGTGGCGACGGGGAATTTCATTGAGGAGGAAAAAGACCTCAGCGATGGTGGCGTGTCTTTGGTGCGGATGTATAACAGTATCGCAGCCGCTGCCGGACCTCAGAAGACCCATGAGGGGTATGCGGCTCCGGTGGGCGCGTTTGGGCCTGGGTGGTCTTCTACAGTGGATACGCATTTGGGGTTTACGGCTTCGGGCGTGGTGTGGGCTGATGTTGATGGGCGGCAGGTTTTCTTTGCTCGTTCTGGAGCTGGATTTACTCGGGCTGCTGGGGAGGCGTGGTGGCTGCATCGATATGCGGTGAACCCAGCGGATTCGTCTGCGTCTCAGGCTTCTGACTCTGAGAATGGTGCTGCTCATGATGAGGCTAACGGTGGCGTGCGTGCGCAGGCTGCGCGTGCTGGGTTTGCTGTTGTGATTTCTTTGGCCGCTGAGCATTCTGACCAAGTGGTCTCTGACGGTGAGTTCTATGCGGTGTCGAATAATACCGGGCAGTACCATTACTATACGCGGGGCGGTGCCTGGCTGGGCTCGTGGGGTTCGGAACCTGGTTCTGCGGTTGCCGCTATCTATGAGGACGCTTCCAATGGTGGTTCTTCCTCTCGTGTGCGGGCTATGGTGGGTGCTTTCGGTAAGGCTATTCGCCTCTCGTATGATGATGTTTCTGGGCGTGCGGTGGCTGTTACTGGGGCTGGATCTCGGGTGGAGTATGCCTATAGTGAGACGGGACATCTGGTAGAGGTGACAACCTACTCTCTAGCCTCGCAGACAACATCCGATCCCGTGGATGAGCCTGAGAGTGCTGTCAAGGGTGGTACTGCTGCGGCTTGCGGCGTTGTGGTTGCCTCGCGCTTGTATACGCATACCGAGGATGGCTTGGTGCAGACGGTCACGGGCACTGGCGGCGTGCGTGAGGTGACTAATGTGTATGGGGATCCGGATAACCCGGGGCGTGTTACCCAGCAGGTCAGTGAGCATGGTCGTGTGATTGACTATACGTATTTGCCGGGTGGGATTACGCAAATTACCACCGGTACTCATGAGAACACCCTAGAGACCGATTCTGAGGACTCTGGTACTGCGGATACTGCTGAGCGGGCGCTGCATCCGAATACGTGGGTGTCTGATAGTAAAGGGCGGTTAGTCTCGGTTACGTCGGCGGAAGGGTCTACGGTTCGTTTTATTTATGACGCGTTTGGGAACCGGATTCAGGTGACCGACCTTGAAGGGTCGCGGACGGTGCGGTCTGCGAATACTCGTGGGCTTGTGGTGAAGGAGCTTGCTTCTACGGGCGCGATGAGTATTACCGAGTATGACGACTTGGACCGACCGGTTCACAAGCGGACATATGGTTCGAAGGATGAGTGGATTCGTAAAGATGCTCCGGTAAAGGTTATTTCATATGAGTATGCTGAGGAGGGTTTTTCGCGTCAGCCGGTTGCGGTGACGACTGATGGTGCCACCAGCCGGTATACCTATACGTCGGCGGGGCAGATATTGTCGGTGATAGATCCGACAGGGGTCGTGACGCGGCTTTCCTATGATGCTCGAGGGAATCTGACCGGAGTGCTTAATGCTGTGGGCGACATGCTCAAGGTTGAGTATGATGCCCAGGATCGACCGGTGGCGGTGATCTCTCCATCGGGGGCAACTATGCGTGTGGAGTATGACGCTGCCTCGCGTCCTGTTCGGGTGATTGACCCGGCGGGGAACCCAAGTGTGTATACATATACTCCTGCGGGTAAAGTCGCCAGTATCACGGATGCGGTTGGGGGTGTGCGCCGGTTTGAGTACAACGCCGCTGGGGAACTGGTTGCGCAGGTAGCACCTGATGGCGCCCGTACCGTGCGTGAGATCAACGAGCTGGGATACACGGTTGCTGAGACTGATCCGCTGGGGCATGTGACGAAGTTTGTCCATGATGGTATGGGCAGGGTTACAGAAAAGATTGATCCGGCCGGGAATGTGTGGGCGAGCAGGTATAACGCTGCTGATACTTTGGTGGAGCATACCGATCCGACGGGTGTGCTCACACGGGTAAGTCGAGATGGTGCTGCCGGTGAGATCACGCATCAGGACGGTGTTGGGAACACCGCGACGGTGGGATTTGACGCGCTGGGCCGGGTGATGAGCAGTATTGACCCGTCCGGGGCAGTCACGTCGTGGGCGTACCAGTTTTTGACTAACACCACGGCTGCCTCCGCGGGTGAAGGGGATCGGGAGCCCGTGCCTCATCAGGGTGCTTCAGAGTCTGTTCGCGTGCAGGATCCGACAGAGAATCTGGTGAGGATTCCCGGTGCCCATGCGTTGCGGACGTGTACTGATGCTGCTGGTCAGGTTTCGGGTGAGGTGTGTGATGCTGCTGGGCGGTTACTCAGGCAGGTGAGTGCCTCGGGGGCTGTGACGGAGTATTCGTATGATGCGTGTGGTCGGGTTGCCTCAGTGACGGATGCTGATGGGGTGATGACTGAGTACCGGTATGATGCGGATTCGCGTTTGGTGGCGAAGACTCGTGCTGGCGTGGTAGTGGAGTCTTTTGTGTATGACCTGTGTGGGCGTGTGTTGGAGCGTCGTGCTGGGACTAAGCTGGTGGGCAGGTATGCCTATGATGCTGCTGGGCGTGTGGTGCGGTGTGTGGATGCTGCTTGGGGCACCCGGTCGTTCTCCTATGATGCGTGTGGGCGTGTGGTTAAGGCTGTTTCCGGCGTAGGTGGAACATGCTTTTTTGATTATGACGGCGCGGGGCGTTTGCTAGCGCGGCGTGTGGCTACGTCTGAGGGTTTTGCGACAACCTCGTATGCCTATGACGCGGTGGGGAATGTGGTGTCGGTGACGGACCCATTCGGGGCGGTGACCAAGTATGCGTATGATGGCGCGCACCGGTGCACTGAAGTCATGAATCCGGATGGTTCGCGGGTGTCGTATGCATACGATGGTGCCGGCGAGGTGGCGAGTATGCATGTGGCTAAGCCAGGTGAGCACTTAGGTCGGTTGGCTTGTGAGTGGGTGCGGGATCGAGCCGGTCGGTGCCTGACGGTGAAGGACTATCTGGCGGGTGAGAACCTGGCACGGCTGGGCACTCAACGGTCTGCAGCTGCTACGGTCGCTACAGCAACAACCACCGTTGGCTCTGCTAACGCGAGTGCAACAACGGCTGCTGGTAGGTCTTCTATCGGTGTCTCAGATGGCGCGGAATCCGAAGCTGATGTGTATGTTCAGATGACCTATGTCTCAGATGCTTTGGGACGTTTGGTGAGGGTGGATTCTGCCCCGAAACTCGGGGATGAGGTTTCTGATACGGCGTTCTTTGCAGCGGGTAATCGAGTATCCGCTGCCGAAAATGCTTCTGCGGCTGAGGTGTTCGCATCTACGGGTGCGTGGAGTCTAGCGTACTCCTATGACGCTGATGGGAATGTGGTTCAGCGTACTACTCCGTATGGTTCTACCGTGTATGGGTATTCTCCGGGCGGGCGTATTAGGTCTACGCAGCAGATCCCTGCCGGTGTCGGGGTAGAGGACTCATCGAGTGCTGGTGATAAGCCTGGGGTGGCTGAGTTCGCTTATGATGCGCTGGGGTATTTGGAACGTGTTCAGGTTGGGGAGTGTGTCTCTTCGTGGGTGCGTGATACGTCCGGAGCCGTTATGGGGTACACCGAGGAAGTTCTCGGTGAGGCCGACGAGCCTGGTGGTTCATCGTCGGGTGTGGTGCAGGGCGTGCGGGTACGCCGGAATCCTGCGGGGAAGATTACTCGGGTGGAAGATACCGTTAAGGGTTCCTGGTGTGAGTACGCCTATGATGTTTCCGGCAGGTTGATTCGTGCGGTGAGTTCGGATGATGTGTCGGTGGTGTGGGTGTATGATCCGGTCGGGTTGCTTATGAGGGAAGAAACTCATCAGGAAGGTGCCCTGGTTCGGGTGCGTGCGTTTTCCTATGTGGGGGAGCGGGTGCAGACGGTACGCCTGTATGAGGCACTAGAGGATGGTGGTGGTTCTTCTGCTGCACCTGTTGCGGGTGTGGTGGAGGATCTAGCCGGGTTAGATACGTCATCTTTGGTGTGTACGGGGTCGGTTCAGTATTCCTATGATGTGCGGGGTTTCCGTACGGGGGCGGCTGATCATACTGGTGCTGCCGTGACGTGGGGCTGGGATGCTCTGGGCTCTTTAGAGCTGGTGGAGCGCATCAACCACACCCCTGAGTCTTTGCTGGGCAGTCATGTGGCTGCTGGTGGTGAGGATTCTCTGACGGGTAACTCGGCGGTGTGGTTTGCGGCATCGTCGGTTCGGAATATGCCGGTGGCTGTTGGGAGTCAGCAGGATGGGCAGGGGGCTGTTGTCTCGCCGCTGATCTGGGATACGACGGTACCTGATGTTGCTTCGTTGGTGGGTGTTGGTGTTACCGAGGTAGTTTCGGCGGGGTCCGTGCTTGGCGGGCGCGATAGTATCCTCACCGGCACAGGTATGGGGGCGTATGGTTTTGGCACGGATATCTTCGGTGTCGAGTCCCCGGTAACTTGGGGAAGCAACACCACTGCAGCTGCTGGTAATGGGTTGCCGGGTTTGCCTGCTGGTATGGGTTTGACGGCTCAGGGTGCGTTAGCAACCGTTGGCGGTGAGTTGATGGGTGCGCGTTTGTATGATCCTGTGACGGCTGGGTTTTTGTCGCCGGACCCTGTGGAGCCTGTGGCCGGGTCGGGGTATATGGGTGCGTCGTATTTGTTTGCGTCGGGTGATCCAGTGAACCTGCACGACCCCACAGGATTACGTCCAATTTCTATTGAGTGGATGCGATTATATATTGACCATGTCAATAGTAAAGAAGTTGAGGAACAGTACCAGCAAGAGGGCTGGGAAAATTTCATGCAGCACTTGAAGAACTTCTTCTCATTCTCCTGGGATGATTTTATTGATAGTTTAGCTGAAGCTATTACGCACCCATTAGAGCATTTAGATCAGATTGGAGCGATGCTGCTCTTCGTAGGAGCACTTGCAGGAATAGCATTCTTTCCGCCAACTTCACTTATAGCTATTATTAGCGGGGGTGTCCTATCGGGGATGGCGTTTTCCGCCATTCTTCAACGTTGGGAAACCGGTGAGGTTGATGCTAATCAGCTGAGCCTTGACGGTCTTATATCGGGAGCTACTAGCGGTGGAATCTGGATTATCTACGCGCGGCGTTTGCAGCGGTTGAGTGCTATTGGCGCACCTCTTCGCCTTGAAGGAACCGGCATGAATGAAGTCATGCCAAAAGCGGCTGCTAAGGAACCCTGGTATGCTTGGGGGTTTTCGAAGCCTAAAGTCTCTTCGATAGAGGAAGATATTACTAGGCTCTATCGCGGAGGTACAGAAAGTTCTCGGGCAACAGAGCGATTGCGTGAGATTCGGTATCCGAAGGTGGAGATCGAGGTTAAGTCTGTTGCTGGTGCTGGTGGTGCTCGTTCTGCGACGGAGGTTCCGCCGGTTGCGGTGTCGCGTGTTGATGTTCCGCAGGTTGCTCCGGTGGAGGGTTCTGGTGCTTCTCGTGGTGCTTCGCAGGTTCCGTTGAAGCCTGTGGAGGCTCCGCATGTGGGTGAGGTTCCGCCTGCTTCGGGTGCTGGGTCTGGTGCTGCTGGTATGCAGGCTGTTAAGCCTGGTGGTGTGGCTGATGATGCTGTGGTGGTTCGTGGTTCTGCTGGTGGTGTGCGTGAGCCTGAGGTGCAGCTGAAACCTGTGGAGGGACCGAAAGTTGAGAACCTGCCTCCGGCGAAAGGTGCGGCTAGTGATTCTACGGCACTGGAGAATCCTGTTACGGCTGACAGGCATGTATCTTGGACAGAGCATCCCCCTGGGTCTACTGTGCAGAATGGTGATCAGACGATTACGTATCTTGATGCTGCCGATTTCAAGAGTGCTCTTGCAACGGGTACTAAGGATAGCTCTCGGTATGTGCCTGCTGAAGAGCCTGGAACATATAACGTGTACGGATTCGATGAAGCAAGGCTTGTAAAGGATGATTACTATAAAAAACTCAAAGGACAGGATTCTCCTGCCGACTTGTCCAAGGGCGAGCCTAAGTTTGCTTTGTGGCGTCCTGAAGTTAGTGAGCCTAACCTGGATACTGCGATGACTGGTTTTAGGAATGTTACCCGACATGGTAATACAGTTGAAGCTCAGGTTGGAAACCACAAGTTCATGGTGACTAATCTGGATGAGTATACTGGGACGATCCCTGATGATGTGGTTCCTACGGCTAAGTCAATTTATGAAGATGGGGAAGTATACTGGAAAAATAAGGATCATAAGCCTGAGGGTTTTGGGAATGTGCCGGCTCCTCTGCCCTTTAATAATAAGGAAGCTCGTATCCTTCCCACGCATGATTACGCTGGGAATGAGATAGATTATACAAAATACAGGGTTAGGCGGCTAGCACGTACTGCAAACCAAGTAAATGACCCAGGCGCAGAACGTTTGATTGTCGGTTCTGATGGGAGTATGTATTACACTCCTGATCACTATAAGACCTTTGTACGAATTTTCTAAAGGAGATCATGATGACTTACGAAAAAATCTATAAGGATGAGTTCATTGTTCCGGTTTTCACTTACGAGAGCGGGTACTGGGAACAGGTGATGAAGCCTCGTTTACAGGAGCAGAGGTGGTATATCGCTGAAGTGGATTGTGCCGGTGTGGATACCTCGCACGAACTCGGGCGCAGGCTTTTACGAGCGCTTGGGTTTAATATTGCTTCGGATCAGTGGGTGAATGGGTTTTGGGTTAAAGATGCTGTTGAGGAAGCTGACTGGAATGATATGCGTCAGGGTCTTTTTGTATTCTATGAGAACTTTGAAGATCTCTTTAGCGTACGGGAAGAGTGTTCGCCTTTTTATGCCCCGGAGTATGCGCTTCAATTAGCTGAACGTATGAGCTACTACTATTCTGATCTTCGTGGGTATATCTATGAAGAGTATCCTGTGGTGGTGGGGTACGGCGTTGGTCTGCCCACCTCATATATTCCGCAGTTTGAGGATGTGATGGGTGCTGAGAACGTGATGATTGCCGGTGAGGGTGTGCGATACCCCTGGTCTGATTTCGAAGAAGAACAGCGCAGGAACTTCCCGAACGGAGCCCCGGATCCTCTCTACGATAAGACAGGTCAGCTCTTTGGTGGGGTTATAAACCATGATCCGCAGGCTACGGGTATCTATGTTGCTGATCCTCGGTATTATCCTGAATCACCGTTTTATGACCCTGCTCTTGCCTCGAAAGTACACCTGGTGCATAGTGAAGATGTTGATGATACAGAATAGTATATAAGCACGTTCGTATATATTGAGGGTTATTCATGATTGGGATACTGCCACTTCATGAATGACCCTCAAATTTTTTTTATTTCCGCATCATGATGAGATGTTTATTTTGATTAAGGAGTAGAAATATTATGGGTTTTTATACTGATGAATGGGATGACGTCTTTTTCCCGGTTGTTTATGTGCGGGAGGATGGTGTTTTAGAGCGGCAGTTAGAGTTGT
>ERZ772906.1484-NODE-1484-length-12826-cov-35.514525_pt1 | contig 12826 bp, 8 predicted proteins | sample MGYA00511338_ERZ772906 | MGnify/ENA primary metagenome ERZ772906 (study PRJEB29015, sample SAMEA2738076) | human oral metagenome | biome: human oral; feature: human-associated habitat; material: saliva | place: China | collected 2212 ... | reverse complement strand
CATTCTGTCTTTATTCTCTTCTACATATTTCTTAATCATAATTCTTTATTTATTGATTTTCTAATGTACACAAATTTAAGCATCATTTATCAATTTCGCAAGTCTTTTGTTTAATTTTATACTTGTTCACATATATGATAATAGAAATAATTTGTATATTTGCGAAAACTAACACATTACCCCATGAATAAAATTATCTTTACTATTATCCTTTCATCTTTACTATTCGCATGTAGCTCTGTTAAACTTACAGAAGAACAACGTATGCTGAATGAAATAAGGCGAGATATCCCTTTTCAATTAGACTCTCTTAAACCCACCAATAGTAACAGCTGGAGCTTCGCCAACAATGATATTATTACAGCAGAGCCTGACTATGAAATAAGGGATGACGGTGCATTATTTGTTTATCGTACTTTCTTTAACGGACCAAAACAAGCACAGCAGCCCAATATAGTATGGCGTAACCTCTTCATAATAAAGAAGAAGCACCGAGTAATATGCGTGGATAGGATTTTGATAGATGGTAAGACGAAAGGTATAGTTTATATTCTTCAGAGCAAGAACAAGTCCTATCCTTCTTATGGGCTTTATCAATGGGATGTCACACGATTGGAACATTTAGAGTTAGTTGGCTCTATTTTAGAAGATATGAAGAACTCAACTCTAAAACGATTCAACCTTTCTAACAGCACTCCTAAATTAATGTCTTCAGATATCAAGACACCTTCCTCACAGGATGATTATTGGCGTCTTATTTTCCATGCCGACTCTCTTTATGAGCAAGGGCGTTATGATGATGCCATCCGTGTATATACTGAAGCATTCGCAGATGATCGTTACATCTTTCCTTCCAAGTTATCAAGTGTTGCTTATAAATTACGTATGGTTGATAAAGAAGAGGCTGCTTATAAGTTTGATAAGCACCGTATAAGAATGGAAAAGGATTACTATCAGATGCCAGACTCTGCTACTGTACCTTCTTATGAAGATGAGTTTGATAAGCGAGCAGATATCTATAACTATGATTTATCACTGAAGAACCATTTAGAAGAGATGCTTGAACGTGACCAAGCTTATAGGACACAATGGATATTGAGCCGACAGTTGCACCATGAGGAGACACAATATGATATAGCGTTAAGGCTTCGTGCTGATAGTATTGACTCTCTCAACCAAGTCGAGATAAGGCAAATATTGAAAGAACACGGCTTCCCTAAAAAGACAGAAGTAGGCACTTCTGCTTGTGAGGCAGCATGGATAATCATTCAGCATGCACCCTTGGACGTACAGAAAGAATATCTACCTATGTTGGAGAGAGCTGCGACAGAAGGGAACATTCAAGCAGCTTTAGTTGCTGCTCTACATGACAGGATTGATGTAAGAGAGGGGCGACCTCAGAAATACGGAACACAGAGAAATCGCAATGGAATCTGCCCTTTACTTAATAAGAAAATGGTCAATCAATGGCGGAAGGAGGTTGGTCTTCCACCATTGGATGAATATTCAAAGTGAACTTAGGATATCCATTTCATAAAGACATTTTGTTCCCTTGTTCTATTGCTCTTAAAACTTTCACACCTTCTCCCACCGTTTTAACGTCACTAACCACCATAGAACGCTTGCCATTTCGCTCTTTCAGATTACAACGGCGGGGATGAGAACCAATGTAGTTGAGTACCTTATCAAAGGCAGCACTCTGATAGTAGACACTATTAGGGTTAGAAACAAACTGCATCTGCATACGTCCCTGCTTGAGGATAATCTTCTCACAACCCAATCGCTTACCTACACGACGAAGTGCAACGACTTGCATCAGTTCCTCACCTTGACGTGGAACAGGACCGAAACGGTCTTGTAGACGCTTACGATAAGCATCGAGGTCTTCATCTTTTTCTATATTATCCAGTTCACGATACAGCAGCATACGCTCAGAACTACCCGGCACGTAGTTGTCAGGGAAGTACATTTCAAGGTCGCTCTCTACGGCACAATCATCAATGAAATCATCACCCGTAATCTGCTTTCCTTCTTCCATCTCCTCTTCAAACAAATCTTGGAACTCATCATTTTTCAGTTCCATCACCGCCTGATTGAGGATTTTCTGATAGGTCTCATATCCTAAATCCTCCATAAAACCACTCTGCTCAGAGCCTAAGAGATTACCAGCACCACGGATATCAAGGTCCTGCATGGCAAGATTAAATCCACTACCGAGGTCAGAGAAGGTCTCTAAAGCTTCCAAACGACGACGTGCCTCTGGGTTTAATGCAGCCAAAGGGGGAGCAAGAAGATAGCAGAAGGCTTTCTTATTAGAACGTCCAACACGCCCACGCATCTGATGCAAGTCGGAGAGTCCGAAGCGATGAGCATCATTGATGATGATGGTATTAGCGTTAGAAATATCAATACCATTCTCAACAATCGTAGTTGAAAGCAGTACGTCATAGTCATAATTCATAAAGCCCATCACTATCTCCTCCAATTCTTCAGGCTTCATCTGCCCGTGTCCGATAGCGATACGGCAGTCAGGCACATACTTCTTGATAAGCTTTGCTATCTCAGGAAGGTTACTAATGCGATCGTTAACGAAATAAACCTGTCCGTTACGGCTCATCTCAAAGTTAATAGCATCTGCTATCACTTCATGTGAAAAAGAAGCTATCTCGGTCTGAATAGGATAACGGTTGGGTGGCGGTGTACGCATAATACTCATGTCACGTGCACCCATCAGTGAGAACTGTAGCGTACGTGGAATAGGCGTTGCCGACATTGTCAGCGTGTCAACATTTGTTTTCAACTGGCGAAGTTTCTCCTTTGTAGACACACCGAACTTCTGTTCTTCATCAATGATAAGTAGTCCGAGGTCATTCCACTTCACCGACTTCCCTATCAACTTATGCGTACCAACAAGAATATCTATCTTTCCCTCTGCCAAATCCTCCAACACCTGTTTTGTTTGTTTAGCACTACGAGCACGTGAGAGGTAGTCAACACGTACAGGCATATCCTTCAATCGCTTCTTAAAAGTCTGGTAATGCTGGAAAGCTAATACAGTTGTTGGCACAAGCACAGCTACCTGCTTATTATCCACAGCAGCCTTGAAAGCAGCACGGATAGCCACCTCGGTCTTACCGAAACCCACGTCACCACAGACAAGACGATCCATCGGACGTGCGCTTTCCATGTCCTGTTTGAGTTCTTGTGTTGCCTTCAACTGATCGGGTGTGTCTTCATAAAGGAATGAAGCCTCTAATTCGTGCTGCATAAACGTGTCTGGAGAAAAGGCAAATCCCTTTTCACGACGTCGCTTAGCATAGAGTTTAATGAGATCGCGTGCAATATCCTTAATACGCTTCTTCGCCCTTTCTTTCAAGCGATCCCAAGCACCTGAGCCAAGAACAGACAATCGTGGTGGTTCACCACTATCGCCACGACGATACTTACTAATCTTATAAAGCGAGTGAATAGATACGTCTACAATGTCATTATGCTGATAAACAAGACGTATCATCTCCTGATAAGAGTCGCCAGCAGGTACACGAACCAGACCGGCAAACTTACCAATTCCAAAGTCTACATGCACTAAGAAGTCACCTGGTTCCATCTCTTGCAACTCCTTCATTGTCAAAGCCATCTTGCCTTGACGAGCCTTGTCAGACTTGAGGTTATACTTATGGAAACGATCAAAAATCTGATGATCGGTAAAGAAACATACTTTCAGCGTATTATCAACAAAACCTTCATGTAGCGTTCTGTTGACTGGCGTGAAAGGTAAAGCTTCTACCGTCGCATCCTTACCCTCTCCAGACAATTCGGCTACGGACAGATTCTCATTATCAGATGACACACTTGTCTCTGACAACGAGTCGAAGATATCTCTTAAACGTACCGTCTGCTTTTCACTATCAGCAAAGATATAAAGCTTATAACCTTGTAGAAGATAGTCACGAAGTGTCTTAGACAGCAAATCAAAGTTCTTGTGAAAGAGTGGTTGTGGCGAGGTACTAAAAGTAATCGTAGCCCGTGAACCATCCTTCTTCTTTGCTAAATCGGAACTGAAATGATTAATACCAAACTCTATTCGACGGAAGTCAAGCGCATCGTTCATCCAACGTGAGGCTGGCACAAGTTGTCCTTCTTTACGGAAAGCCACTTCCAACTCACGCTGTTCTAACTCCGTCTTTCCCTCTAACTTCTCTGTCAGAGCCTGATTAGCAAAGCCCTCTTGATAGATATTATCAATCGCATCACGAACATAAAGGAAGTCCTTGAATGCCAACACAGCATCTTCTGGTAAGAACTGAAGGAATGGAACCTTCTCTTCTGACATCGTTGTCAGTTCTGGAACAATCTCAACACGTGTTAACTTCTCTGTAGACAGCTGCGTCTCCACTTCAAAGTTACGAATGGTTTCTATATCATCACCGAAGAAGTCGATACGGAAAGGGAGTTCGTTTGAGAAGGAATAGACATCAATAATACTACCACGCACAGCAAATTGTCCAGGTTCATAGACATAATCAGTCTCTGTAAAACCAAAAGAACGTAAGGTTTTCTCTACCTCCACAATATCAATATGCTGGTCAACAGTCAATGTCAAACGCCGTTCATCCAATTGCTTTTTTGACACAACAAGTTCTGAAAGGGCTGATGGTTCAGTGACAATATAAAGTGGTAGAGCGTTGTCAGCATCCGAAGCAAGTGCAGAAAGACGTGTTAAGACCTCTGTACGCAAGATTTCATTACCCGCATCACTCTGTCCATATTTCACTGCACGACGATAAGACGATGGGAAAAACAGCACTTCCGCCACCTTCCCTTCACCGTCAGCAGGCATAGCAATCGTCTTAAGGTCATTGTAGAAATAACCCGCCTCGTCATTGTCATTCAACACGAAAACAGTTGTTGTCTTCCATCGTTCAGCTATTGATGCAAAGAACATCGGAGCTGCTGAAGCCACGAGTCCTTGCAGAAAAACAGTTCTTATCGACTTATCTTTCTGTATCTTCTGTATCGCTCCTGCCTGTGGCAGCATAGCGTATAGTTTCTGTATGTCTTGTATCTTCATCGCAAATGCGTTGTGCTTGCAAAGTTACAACAAAATTCAGAGAGAGGGCAATTATCTATGAAATTAAGCAGAAAAGTACTTAAAGATTTGGTAGTTTCGTGAACTCTCCTTATATTTGCAGTCTGATTCAGTGGAAACAGAAGAGGAAATAATAGGAAAACAAGAATGATTAATGTCTACTTAAACCTATAAAAATCCTCATAGTACTATGGGCTTGTTTGGATTTGACGGCAAGACGAGATGGTACGTAAGCACGCGGAGCATCGTTGACTGGCTCCTAAATCTCAGTTATCGAAAAATTAATTGGCGAAAACAATTACGCTCTCGCTGCCTAACCGAAGTACAGTAGGTTACTGGCTTTATCCAGCTATTAGATAGCTGGACGAGACATCGCTCCGAGGATGTTGTTCCGAATCCAGAGAGTAAGCGATGCAGGTTCAATCGGAAATAGTCAGTGTATGCCTCGATGCACTGATGAAGATTTAGAGGATAAGATGTCGGTTGGTGGTCCAGGTCTTGCCGACATACGAAAATCGAAGGCTGGAATAAACGTGTAGAAAGCGTATGGTTTCCTTGTGCGGACGTGGGTTCGACTCCCACCAGGTCCACTTTTTAATCCTAAAAGGGATTATCTAAAACAAAAAGGCAGTATCAAATTAAACTTTGGTACTGCCTTTTTTTTATTTATCATCATTGAACTAATCTGTGAATCTTCCAAGAAGTGAAGTAATCAAACCTACAAAAACAAAGAGAAATTATTACCTCTATTACCATAATAAGTTTAATTTCGTTTTGCTGTCACTTTTAACATTTATCATAACAGCATTGTGTATCAACGCATTAACCTGTCACGTTGAGTGACAACAATGACAGGAAAATTTGTTCTCAAGTAATGTCTCCTTCGAGACAGTGCCCAAGTCTGATCCATTTCCACCCTATGATAGACTCTACAAGATAAGGGTTATTTATGTGGCAATAATGCTTTCAGATGCTCAAAGTGCCTCATCATACTTTGTTTCGTTTGCTCATCACGTTCTACCCGACATGCCGCTTCTAAGTCAGATAAGAAGGGAAGATAGTCAGTCTCAGCAATAAAGCGAGCCGCACGTTCTCTTACCGCAGGACTATTGTCAAAGAGTAAGCCTTGCACCCAACGCTTAGCATCCCATGACCGACATGCCTGTAACCAGTCGAGTGCAGCTATCTTCTCCTTAGGCGAACCATATAAGAATGTTCTATAATATCCACGTTCCTTTCTCAAATCATCTTTCGTCATGAGAATCTCACGATTGTATAAATCGGGATTAACGACTCGCTTCGAATATGCTACGACTGGCATGCGTAAGGTCCAACGCACCATGCGTGGTATCATCCACATCATTCCTGGTGTTGCCTCTGGGTGCGAGATACTACTAAAGACACGCCCTTTCCCATATTCATTGGCGATAAAGAAAGGACGATTATTCGTCATGTTAGCTGGGGCATTACCCTCTTCATGCACATCGGTTTCCATTATCGCCATAGTTATGTAAGGAAGTGGAATATTGTCACTCTTTACAAGGACAGGACCTTCGTAATACATGACATATGACTTATCACGCTTAGCAAGCTCAGGGAATAGTTTTTTCCCTTCTGCCGTGAGGGAGAAGGCTGATATTCCATGTCCACGATTATCATGCTCGATGTCTATTGCCTTTCCACCATTAATGTGCATACAGGAATATCCTGGTGTGTCTGTAAAGAGATAGGCACCAGCACAGATACCCACAGCACCTTTTCCTGAACGAATAAAGTTTCTTATTCGCTCCATGTTTTCCTCTCCCAGATTCATATACTGCGTCGCTCCTTCCCCTCCTGGGATGATGATAGCATCCAAATCCCTCAAAACACCATTCGCAATATCACCCGTAGTGATAGTTCGGACCGTCATATCAGGATCCAATTGTATGGATGCAATCGTCTCCCAAATACACGTTTGTGCACCGCCATTACCTTGGAAAACACCCACACGTACCTTGTTTCCTACTCCCATACTCCATGCACTCAGTCCTACCAAGCACATAGCAATGATGAAAAACGTTTTTCGTAGCATAATTGTTTATGTTAGTTTGTAATTCTTTTATAGTCAAGTTTGCGTATAGTCAATCTACTATGAACGAAACAAAGATAGTATTTATCTTTGATATTTACATGTAAACAAAAGTGTTTTAAGTATTTTTAGACTATCGTTTAGTACCTTATTCCACACACTTATAGGTTCCGACAGACCTATCCTACCCTTCCCTACCGAAGTATAAATGCCCAACACCATTGGTGCTAATGCTCAGCACATATAGTGCGGAGGGTGAGCACCATTAGTGCGGAGGGCATAAACGACACCAGCAATACCATAAGAATGGGATAAAGCAGTATAGACATTTACATGGAATGAGCCTTTACTTACACTCTATTACGTATGTTTATAGAAAATGATTACCTTTGCACAGTAGTTTAGATCAAATCACAACGATATGAAAAAACAACTTATCTTGCTTTGTGCGTTAGCCTTCTCCGCATCGTTACACGTCACAGCACAATCATTCAGAAAGCAAATCAGTGAGCATCCTGAACTTTCTGCCAACAATTACCTTGCTTACCCAGCACCTTCTGGTAGGCTAACGCCTGCTCCTTCAGGCTATCTTCCTGTATATCTATCGCATTATGGGCGACATGGGTCACGCTATCTCATTCATGAGCAACAATATCTCCGCCCTATAGAAACCCTACAGCAAGCCGATTCAGCTGGTGTGTTGACTAATGAGGGAAAGGACATCTTGAAGAAATTACGCCTCATGTATACAGAATCTTATAAACGATGGGGAGAGCTGACACCATTAGGAGCACAGCAACATCAGCAGATTGCACGAAGAATGTATCGTCGTTTCCCATCTGTATTCCGTGATTCTGTATGGGTGGATGCCAAGTCGACGGATGTTATCCGCTGTATTCTATCCATGGAGAACGAACTGCAGGAACTGATTCGACATAACCCTCGGTTGAGAATTAGGCATGATGCGAGCGCACATGACATGTATTTTATGAAGCAACCAGACAAGAAACTCTCTCGTCAAAGGGATAGCAGTGCTGTAAAGAATACGATTGACGAGTGGGGCAAACGCAATATTGACACAAAACCGTTGATGGCTCGTCTCTTTAAGGATAAGGAATACGTGACAAAGAAGGTGGATGCAGGACAGCTTACTTTCGACCTTTTCAGTTTGGCAAGTATTGTTCAGAACTCTGAGATACGCCATTCGCTCTCGCTATACAACCTCTTTACGACTGATGAGTTGTATCAACTATGGCAGAGGAGCAATGCTTGGTGGTACTTACGTTATGCCAGTGCACCACAAAGCGGAGGTAATCAACCCTTCTCACAGCGTAATCTCTTGCGTAAGATTATCACTGATGCTGATTCTTGTCTTGCCCTCCCTCATCCAGGTGCAACCCTTCGTTTCGGTCATGACACGATGGTTATGCCATTGACGTGCCTACTGAATCTTAATAACAATGACATCAAGGTTTCAGACATTGACAGTCTTACCCTAAAGGGTTGGAGTTCTACACGCATTGTCCCTATGGCTGCTAACATCCAGTTTGTTTTCTATAAGAATCCGAAGAATCCAAAAGCTGATGTTCTCGTGAAGGTTTTACTCAACGAGGAGGAAGCTACGCTGCCTCTTCCAAAGACCTCTACACCATATTACTATCGATGGAGCGACTTTAAGAAGTTCTATCTTTCAAAGCTAAATAGTTATCGTGAATAAGGAGCTATGCCATTGGTTGTTATCATAGCTATACGCTCTTCCCCCTTAACTCCTATCATATAGTACAGAAAGCAGAAAAGGTTGAACTACCAATGGTTAGTCCAACCTTCTCTATCTAATTTATTATCGCCTCAAACACTGAAACTAAGCAAAATCATATTTGCTGTCATTTCTGTCATGCGCTTACGACTTGTAATACACTATAATTTAGATTATTACGACAAATGTTAAATATGACAGCAAATAAAAATGAAACTTAATAGGGGTTTATAGTGTGTTTTGTTGCGCACTCAATATTGACAAATCACCTTGACTTATCTAAACTAAACAATAGATCACGCCCCTGTGCATCCTTACTTGCAAACAATCGCATGATATTTCGGAAAGGGGTAGGCATGTGTGAGAAATCACTTTCAACACAATCAAAGATGGTGCGATTATTTACTTCGAGCGATGAACACATTTTCCCCTTCCCATAACGATCATAATGCTCACCATCTCTTACCCGTGCTTCAGGGTGCTGACGGATTAGCGTTATGATGCTATCATTCGCCTTTTTGGATAATCTAATACGATTGCCCTCCAGGTAATAGATCCGCTTAGTTGTCATAACTATCAGCATTTGTTACGAACAAGGGACATACTTCTTTATTCGTGCGTGATAAATCGTTGCTCGGCTAACTGCTCGTACTTCGTACCCTTACGGCCATAGTTAGCGTATGGATAGATGCTAATACCACCACGTGGAGTAAAGATTCCAGTCACCTCAATGTACTTAGGATCCATCAACTTGATAAGGTCCTTCATAATCGTATTTACACAATCTTCATGGAAGTCACCGTGGTTACGGAAACTAAAAAGATATAGCTTCAAACTCTTACTCTCAACCATTCGCACGTCTGGGATGTATGAAATGCGAATCTCTGCAAAGTCTGGTTGACCTGTGATAGGACACAAACTCGTAAATTCAGGGCAGTTGAAGCGTACCCAATAGTCATTGTCTGGGTGTTTGTTTACAAATGATTCTAACACCTCTGGCGCATAATCCATCTTGTATTGGGTCTGTGAACCTAATGACTGTAACCCTTCTTTTTCTCTTTCCATATTCTTCTTTTTAAAGAAATTAAGCCAATAAGTTTAGTACACTAATGTGCAATAAACCCTATTGGCTTAACTTGTGTTTTATTTAACTTAATGCAAATATTTTCCAAATACTATAGTTTACATCAGTATCGTAAGTATCCTCTCCCTCATGTTCCTTCAATGTCTTTACAATACGAATGGTAATTGGAAGAGCGATAACCTCATAAACCGTCTTCAACAACACCTGCCATAGCATCAACTTTGGAAGTTCGTCAGTTGGTACAACACCGCCCAATGCCAATGGGAAGAAGATAACTGAGTCGAAACTCTCACCCACAATAGTACTAAGAATTGCACGCAATGAGAAGTTACGCCCCTTGTCGCGAATCTTCATCTTACTCATCACGTATGCATTAGCAAATGAACCAATGATGAAAGCTACGAAAGAGGCTGCTGCAACACGTGGAGCCAAACCAAAGATAGCATGAAAGCCTGCTTCATTATCCCAATAAGGTGCACCCGGAATCCAATCACACAACGCACCCATAGCCACGAAGAAGAAGTTCATCGCAAAGCCTGTCCATATCAACAGACGCGCCTTTTGGAAGCCCCACACCTCACAAACACAATCGTTGATGATGTAAGAGATTGGAAACACAATCAATCCACCTGTCAATGAGATTCCTAACACAGAGATTTGCTTTGTCTCAAGGATGTTTGCCGCAATAAGGCAAACGCAAAAGAGGATGCTGAAAAGCATAAACAGCACACTCACTTGTTGTTTACTTTTTGTCATTATCTTGTTTTGTTAAAGGGGGTTGATCAAGTACCCCTATTCAATAAAGTGACTGCAAAGGTACACATTTTTATCCAAATAGCCTTAACTTCTGTGGAAAAAGAAAAGTGTGTTAAAACACTGAACTACAATAACAGACGCTCTGTCTGTCGATAGAATCAGTATTCTAACACACTTAATTATATGCAATATAAGTTTAGTTGTAACTAAAAACTATATTGCTCTTTTACCGTATAGAAGCTTAATCTTCCCAAGGAGTGAATGCAATTTCGCCCCATTCGTTTTCTTTCGCTTCAAAACCATCTACTCCACCTGTTTCACCTTTATCACCAGGATTAGGATTAGTTGGCTCTACTGGCACACCACTTGTATTACCGAAATGGTTATCAAGGATGTCACCATTAACATTCAATACTACCTTCTCACTCTGAGGAGTTATATATATTTTCTTCATAATTGTACTCCCTCCTTACTTAATTACAACCTTCTTACCATTCACGATATAAACACCACGAGTTGGGTTCTCTACACGACGACCCTGCAAGTCATAGTAAACGCCATCCTCTGTGCTATTCTTTGAGCTTTCGATAGACTCAATACCTGTTGTACTACCGTCCTCGAACTCTAAGACAAAGCTCTTAGCCTGTGCCTCTGCATTGGTAAGTACAAGGAAAGCCTTATTACCTGGGATTGTTGTCACTGTATTATTCACCTTATAGAAACCAATTGGGTTTCTGCTATCTGCAGTATTGATATTGAAAGCACGAATGTTATCACGTGTTACAAAATGTGATTTACCTGCGCCGTCCTTTGCTTCAAAGCCTTCAAGCTTTGCACCAAAGAAGATTCCACAGAGACGATTATCACTAATCTCAGTTACCTCTTCACCTACTGGTAACAATTGATTGTCCGCAGGATTAGTAGAGCTACACTCTAATACAACTGGAGTCTGAGCTGGAACTGTTTCGTTCTTACCAGCCAACTTCTTCACCTTAGCAAAGTAATAACCAGAAGCATTCTTTGCATTAACACCCTCTATTGTATAAGCAACTACGTCACCCTTAATTTGGAATGGGAAGTCTACATAGAGTGTTGTATAATATTTACCATCTCTACCCCTCATGTTAGTAGAAGGCTTCACACCAAAGTAGTTTGTATCATCAACCTTTTCAAGGATCCACATAGCAGCATCCTTTACTACAGGAAGCTCTGGACCAAACCACTGATCTGTGGTATTATTATTTACAAAGTCGAACTTAGGAAGTGCGCCATCATACTCATTATGAGATGTATTAGCCAAGTCACTTGGATTATAAGCTCTACCATTTTCAATCTTCTTGAGTGCACCAGACATCAGATAGTAGGTACGTCCCTGATTAATACGGTCTACACCGAAATAACGTCTAACAACGTCCATGATTTCAGTGTTATTATATTCAGTTGTTGCTATCTTTGCCAAAGCAAGTACCTGCACAACATCCCACACCTTATCAGGATTCTTTGCCTCTAAAGCCAAGTACAAGTCATTAGAGAGACCTCTTACAGCCGCCTTAATCTGTCCTGCAATGCCAGCACCAAATTTTGCTCTAATAACAAACTCATCATAGAAATCTACAACTGGTTGCATAGAAGGAACCGTTGCAAAAGCATAGTAAGCAGAACGACCATCAGGAGTAGTAACTGGCTGCATGTGCATCTTCAGGTCCCACTTGCCAATAACCTCTGTATCAATAGCGTAATAAGCTGCAGTTCCTACAAACTGTCCGAGCTGAGCTTTCAGCCTATTCTTCAAAGCCTCGTTCACCTGAGCAATAGCTGGATTTAAGTATCCATTGATAACATCAACACCCTGTGAACGGAGTTTTGTCACATCAAGCCAATTAGGGTTTTTACTATTATTCTCTGTCTTAAGGTGAATAACAGTACCTGGCAATGTCGTTGCCTCAGCCTTAGTGGCATTAGGCTGTGCCGCAATTTTACCAGTTACATAAACATACTGCTTGCCATCTGTACGTTGACGAGCATTTACAATACGATAATAACCATCATCTGGTTTTGTTACAGTAGCTG
>ERZ772906.1482-NODE-1482-length-12837-cov-22.619856_pt1 | contig 12837 bp, 9 predicted proteins | sample MGYA00511338_ERZ772906 | MGnify/ENA primary metagenome ERZ772906 (study PRJEB29015, sample SAMEA2738076) | human oral metagenome | biome: human oral; feature: human-associated habitat; material: saliva | place: China | collected 2212 ... | reverse complement strand
TGGTGCAATTGACACAGTTGTTGCGACTTTAGTCGCTTACAAATGTGGCTGCAACATGACGAAATCAGTTGCCTCAAAACGTTAATCAATACGATTATATCAACGTTTCAAAGCACTCAAGAGTTTACCTCATGGGTGCTTTTTTTATGTTTTTTGAAAAAGTTCACCTCAAAGTTTACCTTATTTTCACCTTATTGTTTTATAGACTTTAAAGCAAATTCACCAACAGCCATTGGAATAACATTTGAAGTATTTACATAAGTCTTTGTTGTAAGGGTGTCGCTATGGGTTAGAGCTTCAGAAATAGCTTCAATAGACGTTCCAGCCTGTTTTGCTAATGTTGCTCCTGTATGTCGTAATTTATGAGGTGTTTCATGTTTAAGTTCTGGATGACGACGTTTGACAGATTTCATTTTATTATTAAGATAGTCAGAGTGTAGAGGGCTATTAACATTACCTTTCATATCGATATAAGTAAAGACATATTGTTCATCGGATTGGATAATTCCAAATTTTGCTAGTTTGAAATTAATTTTTTGTCCCCCCCCCCTCAAATTTTGGTCCAAAAATTTAACAATGAATTCCTCAAATTTTTTGCAAAATATGGCATAATAAAAGAAAGAGCCTATTTTTACCCATATAAATTAGTATTGGTTGTTATTTAGATTGAATATCTGGTTTGTAAGAGTTAATTTTAGGTGCGTAAAGAAAGTAAAAATGATGTATTTTCTGAATTCATATTAGCTAGTAAACATTAAAAATCAAAAAGAAATATAAATACCTGCTGAGTTTAGAACTTCAGCAGGTATTTATATGTTGATGTCATTAGAGGTTGAGGAAATTTTGGTATTACTTGGAGATGATTTGATTAATAATAGATATGTTTACTTAATCTTTTACACAATATTTTTGAAATAATAGTTGAATTAATTCTATAACAAAGTTACTGGAACTTATTGATGTAGTCTGGATTACTCAAATTTTATTTTGATGAGTTTTACGATAATCTCCAGGAGACAGTCCAGTCCTTTGTTTAAAAATTTTAGTAAAGTAAGAATAATTATCATACCCTACTTGACAAGATACTTGTGATATCGAGATATTTGTTTGAGATAGGAGAGATTTAGCAGCATTAATGCGCTTATCCGTTATATATTTAACAAGAGTTTCTCCTGTTTCTTTTTTAAAAATTCTAGCCAAATGATCTGCGCTGAGATAAACCATATCTGCTAATATAGAACGATTTATATCTTCATAGTAGTGATGATCTATGTATTCGACAATGCGTTGAATACTATTTTTCTGGTTTTCAATGTTTGTTGCAAATTTCTTAGCATGTGACCAGTAATAATCAAAGTAATCCTGAAAAGATTCAATTGAATGAAAGCGTCGTTGGAATAAGAAATCATGAGTGCTGTTTTGGAATAATTTATGTGCCGAGATTCCATTTTGATCTAGATATATTCCTATTTGTTGAGTCCAATCTAGTAAAATTTGTTGTAGTGTGAAAGTAGGAATTTGAGAATTATAAGCAAGTGAATTAATTTTTTCTCTTAATTCGTATTCACTTAAGGTATCTAAAAAAGTAATTGAAAGAGTTTCTGTTTTAAAGGAAGTTGGAAAACTATGTGGAACACATGTAATAGTATTCCAATAAGAAACATATTGTTCATTATAAGTGTAGAGTTCTTTGGTATGAAATAAAATATCGGATATTTTATGGCAACTCTTATATATAATGTTTGAGTATTTACTAAAGTTATTAGAAATTTGAGAATGAATCTCATATGCCAATTTGTCACTACGTTTGGATGAGTCTACTCTAAAGAGACAAACATATTGATCAACCTGGCTTTCCATTTTGAATAGACTTATCAGCTTATAAGAAGGTTGTGAAATTCTTTGAAGTTCTCTTTTTAGTTGAGAAGTCCATGATGGAGTTTCTGCAGAATAATCTTCTTCATTAAGATTGATTGTTAAAACTGCAAGAAAAAAATACTGGTGTTTTTGAAGAATAAAATCTTGTTTGCTTGCTATATTTTCTAGCTCATCAATGCGAGAAATTTGAGGTTTTCTAAGGTAATCATACCAGAAGTTATCTTCTATTTGTAAAAGTGCATCATTTTTTCCGTTTAAGTTATGATTCTCAATTTTACTAATGGCTTTTTGAATAATAAATTCTAATTTTTCAAAGTTAATGGGTTTTAGATAGTATTCGAAGCTTTGCAATTCAATTGCTTTTTGAGCATAGTTGAAGTCGGCGTAATTGGTTAAAAAAATTGTTTTTATATCATATTTTTCATTTCTAATCCACGATAAGAGTTCGAGGCCACTACCTTGAGGCATTTCTATATCGCTTATCATGAGATCAATAGGATTCTCTCTAATAATATTTTGAGCTTGAGTGAGGCTATAGGCAACATAAACAGTGTTAATGTGTAGTTTAGCCCAATTTATTTTCTCTCGTAAAGCTTCAATGATAAAACGATCGTCATCAACTAATAAGATGTTCATTATAACCTCCATTTATAATCTTGTATGGAATAAGTAAAAGAATTTTAGCCCCACCTTCTTCATTATTTTCAAATGCAATACTATAGTCATTAGGATAGAGAAGATTTAAACGTTCGATGGTGTTTGTGATCCCAATATGATGTCCATCTTCTGTTATTAGAGACTGTTTCTGATTTAGTTTTGATAAAATTTCTTCAGAGAAACCTGGACCATTATCCTCGATACAAATCTGAATATAATCTGAGTTCTCAGTTTTTACTTTTTTTATTGATAGAAAAATTGTAAATAAATCCTGAAATGAAAAACCGTGTTTGATTGTGTTTTCAATAAATGTTTGTAAAAGTAATGATGGGACAAGAGTATTTTGTAGGTCATCATTATAGTCTAGTGAAAAGTTGATACTATTTCCATACCGAATTCGTTGTATTTCTAAATAATCTTTAATATGCTGAACTTCATCTTTAAGTTCTGAAAAATCTTGATTAGCCATAAATAAATGACGGAGATAATTTGAAGTTAGGATAGTTAAATCTTCAATTTCCTTGTAGTTTTTGGTTTGAAGCATACTATGAATCATCGATAACATATTTAGGTAGAAATGCGGACGGATTTGGTTCTTTAGATAATTAAGTTCAATCTTTTTAAGTTCTAGTTGTGAATGGTATTCCCGGATTTTTAATTCTTGCATGTCAAATATTACTTTATTAAGTTTATCATTTGCCTTATCAATTTCTAGTATACCTTCAGATATAAAAAATTCAGAAGGGAGGATGGAATCTCCAAGTTGAGAGAGTCGTTCAGTGAGTCTTGTTATAGGTTTAATCATCCACTGACGAATATACAGGATAATGATGATTGATAAAATGGTGATAATGATAGGAACAGCTGATAAAAATATTTCTAAGAGTGTAATGTTTCTAAAGGCTTCAGCATAATCGACTAGAACATAAATATCAAAAGGTAGATGCGTTTTTTCATTTTGGGCATGAATTAGGTAATTAGCGGACGGTATATTGCTAGGTTCTTTTAGGGAGAGTTTACCATTATTACCAATATTGAGTTTTCTTAGAGGTTTTAGGATATCTTCTGAAGATATGACGGCATAAATGATTTTTCCTTCGTAATGAACAGATTTAACTAAGTATTCGCTGTTTTTAGTAGTTACATTTTTCCATTTACGGTCACTTATATCACTACGCAATGATTTTAGATTTGATTTTAACAGTAGATAATCTTCATATGGAATATAAAGATTGGAGACATTTATAAAATGATCAGTACTATCGGTTTCTAATAAGAATGTCATATGAGTTTCATTTTGATATTCAAACTCTGTAAAGCTAGTTTGAACTTTTTTAAGATTTTCTTGATACTCAAGAAACGTTTGTACATGATTTAATTTCTCTAAAGATTCATTATGCGTTATTGTTGAGTACATAAAGCGTTCTACAGAATGCAATTTCTCATTAACAGAGTCAGCATAAATTTCAATTGAACTACGTAAGTGTACTATATTTTGGTTTTTAATAAAATTTCTGGTTATGTTACTCATAGCAATATTGATTAAAATATTTATCAATAGTAGCACAAGTAGGAGTTTAAAGAAAAAATGAATAGAATGTTTTTTTGATAACTCGCGATTTAATTTCATATACTAGCCTCGTATTTAAATTATATCACTTTGAAAATATGATATCATGTACAAAACAGATATGTTTTATCAAGATGTCGGAAAAGTAATAGTTCTCAGAAATGATAAACTGAAAAATTGATAAACCTAGTCCAAAAAGTTATATTAAGGGAATTTTATATGGTGTAAAATAATCGTAGAAAATCAGATAGGAGGAAAAAAATGAAAGTAGCATCTCAGCTTCATAAAATAAAATTAAAGCATAGTATTCCGTTATATATATTACTTTTTCCTTCAATATTGCTATTAATTTTATTTTCCTATATTCCCATGTTGGGACTAATTATTGCATTTAAAGACTATTCACCAGCCAATGGTATCTTTGCTAGTCAGTGGGTAGGATTTAAGTACTTTACTCAATTTTTCTCATCATTCCAATTCGGGACAACTATGTTCAATACATTAAAAATTTCACTTTATAGTATTGTAGTAGGATTCCCCTTACCTATTATACTAGCTATAATTAGTAATCAGTTAAGAGTTGGGAAGTTTAGAAAAATATTTCAAGTGACAACTTACTTACCCCATTTTATCTCTACAATGGTTATGTGTGGGATGATTATCTTATTTTTATCTCCTACTAGTGGTTTGTTAGCGAATGTATTTAAGTCTGTTGGAATCACTATTCCAGATTTTTTATCAAAACCTAGTAGTTTTGCAGGTGTTTATGTTTGGAGTGATGTATGGCAACATATTGGTTGGGATAGTATTATTTATCTAGCAGCTCTTTCTGCAATTGATCCTACATATTATGAGGCTGCAACTATGGATGGTGCCTCTAGATTACAAAAAATTCGTCATATAGAATTACCATTACTTCTGCCGACTGCTATGATTCTATTAATATTAAGAGCGGGTAGTTTGTTGAGTGTAGGATTTGAGAAAGTGTTACTATTACAGAATCCTCTTAATTTAGCAGGAAGTGAGATAATTTCGACCTATGTTTATAAAGTTGGTATGGTGAATTTTCAGTATAGTTATTCGACAGCTATAGGGTTATTTAACACCGTAGTCAATCTAATAATTTTGCTATCTGTCAACTGGTTCTCAAAACGATATACTAGAACGGGTCTTTTTTAAAGGAAGGAGTGCTTAAGGTGAGATGGTTTCATAAATCAAGAAAAACAAACTCTGAATTATTATTTGACATAGTTACCTATGGTTTGGCAATTTTCCTTATCCTGTTAATTGTATATCCGTTATGGTTTGTAGTGATTGCATCTTTTAGTAATCCTTCAGATGTTGCAAACGGGAAGGTATGGTTTATTCCAAGAGAATGGAAATTAGATGGATATTTACGTCTTATTCAACAACCTTTATTTTTACGTAGCTATCTAAATACAATTTTATATACTGTTGTTGGTACCTTAGTTGCTTTAGTAGTCAATATTCCAGCTGGTTATGCTTTATCTAGAAAAGAATTAGTTGGTAGAAAGTGGATGAGTATTCTATACATAATCCCTATGTTTGTATCAGGTGGCTTGATTCCTACCTACTTAACAGTAAAGAATGTAGGCTTGATTGATACATTTTGGGTAATGGTAATACCTTTTGCAGTTTCATCATACAATATTATTGTTGCTAGAACTTTCTTTAATAATAGTATTCCAGACGGGATGTGGGAGGCTGCGCAAATTGATGGCTGTGGTACAATTCGTTATTTTATTAAGATAGTCGTTCCTTTATCAAAAGCTATTATTGCAGTTATTGGACTTTGGACTGCAGTTGGTATTTGGAATTCGTGGTTTAATGCTTTAATTTATTTAACGAATGAAAATTTACAGCCATTGCAATTAATTTTACGACGTTTACTAATTAGTAATCAAATGTTACAGTCGCAAGCAACAGGAGAAGTGGCATCAGATCTTCGTATCAAAGCCGATATGATGAAATATGCAGCAATTGTTATTTCAACCGCTCCGATTATGTTGTTGTATCCCTTTGTTCAGAAATATTTTAATCAAGGCGTAATGATTGGCGCATTGAAAGAATAGGAGAAAAACATGAAAAATAAATCATTTACATATTTGTTCTTAGGAACAGTTACACTTGCTGGCTTAACAGCCTGTGCAAATTCCACTAATACGAGTAAGGATGAGAAATCTGGAGAAGATTCTTATAAAATTACAACTGTTCGTTGGTCTGACTGGGGAGAAGATTATCATAAAGGTTTTCTAACTGATTCTGCCAAAGAATCAGGTATCGATGTTAAATGGGATACACTTGTAGCTGCAGATTGGGCAGATAAGAAATCTGTGTTGGTTGCTAGTGGAGATTTACCAGATGCATTTTTAGGTTCAAATGCTTTTACAGATTCAGAAATTGCTCAGAACCAATCTTTATTTATTCCATTGGAAGATTTAATCAAAGAAAACATGCCAAATTTAACTAAGGCTATGGAGAAAGAACCTAAGATTAAAGCTATGATTACTTCACCAGATGGTCATATCTACAGTCTACCTAAAAAATTACCGATGCGTCCTACTGTAGCTAATCAGCTATTTATTAATAAAAAGTGGTTAGATAATCTAGGATTAAAGGTTCCAGAAACTTATGATGATTTAGTAAAAGTACTACAAGAATTTAAGGATAAAGATGCGAACGGAAATGGAGACGCTTCTGATGAAATTCCATTCGGAGCAGGAAACTTTGATCCAACATTCTCATATATTCTTCCGTTCAATAATCGTTTAGGGGCAGATAATACATATGAAATGTCTGTAAAAGATGGAAAACCAGTCTACCTTCGTACAGAAGAAAGTTATAAACAAGGGATTGCAGCAATGCACGAATCTTATAAAAAAGGTTTGATTGATCCGGAAATCTTTACAGAAGATACCTCTATGAGTGTAGCAAAACGTATGGATAAGGGAGTATCTAGAGTAGGTGTTTCTAGTGGTTGGACAGCAGATGCAACGTTTGGCTTACATTCAAGTGAGTATATTGCTCTACCTGCTTTAAAAGGTATGGATGGTAAACAATATGTCTTTTCTGATCCAGATCATTACAACTATGGTCGAAATGAAATTTTGATTACAAATAAGAGCAAAAACCCTGCTAAATTATTGAAATGGTTGGATAAATTATATACAGATGAAGCAAGTATTCAGAATTTCTATGGATCATTTGGAATAGCTACTGAAAAGAATGGTGATAAGTTTAAAGTGTTACCTCCTAAAGATGGTAAATCAGCTGATGAATGGGCATGGATTAATTCACTTCGAGATTTTGGTCCTAAATACGTAAGCGATGATATCAATAGTCGCGTAGAAATCGATCAAACACAAGGTGATGGATTGAAATTGAAGATGGACCAAGATTTGAAACAATTTGCGTTGCCGGCTTACCCTAATGTGATTTATTCGCAAGAAGAACTTAACAAATTATCATCAATCTATGTGAGTATTGAATCTTATGTCAAACAACAAGCATCTAAATGGGTAGTTGAAGGTGGCATAGAAAAAGAATGGGACTCATACAAAGAAACTCTTAAGAATATGGGATTGGACGAATTTATGAAAATTCAACAGGAAGCATATAATCGTTACCAAAAAGAAGTAAAAGAGTAATATTTTATATGAACTCTTGGTTGTATGAACAAGGGACTAGCTATTTATAGGAAGCGAGACTGATAACATCAAATTATCTCGCTTCCTTTATTCTAATTTTTAAAGAAATTTGGAAATATTTTTTTAATAATTTAGGTAATATTTTTGTACAACTGACATTCTAAAATATAGAGTTAAGACAATCGATTTTATGGAGATATCTATTATGCAAAAATTATTTTCATTAGATGGAAAAATGGTTAGAATTTTAACTTTTTTGACAGATTTAATTATTTTAAATACTCTATTTATTGTTAGTTGTATTCCAATAGTTACAATTGGGGCATCACTAACTTCTCTTACGACAATGTGGTATCGTATTTTAAAATGTAAAGATACCGATATTACTTATCATTATTTTCGGATCTTTAGACGAAATTTTAAACAATCAACTTTTATTTGGTTGTTTATCCTCCTAATAGAATTACTTTTATATGTGAACTATTGTCTTTGGGGCTATTCAAATTTATTTTCAGAGTATAGTTTATTATTAGTGTTGCCCTTTTTATTTGTTATAATACTTTTGATGAGTGTTATTTTTCCCTATATTGGTCTATTTAAAGATAATCTAAAAAATAGTATTGTAAATAGCGTATTAATTTGTATTTTAAATCCAATACAAGCTATTATTTTGGTTTTATTTAATATTTCTGTACTGTATATGAGTTTCAGTAGTCCAGAACGGGTTTTAACAGCTATTTACGTATTTACATTTGGGGGATTTGCTTTTTGCGGATTGATGAATGTAATGATAACGAATAAAATGTTTGATAAAGTAAAGCAATTTACTAAAAGGAGGGAAACAAATTGAAAATTTTTAAGGGAGAGTTTTATCGAATTTCTGTATTAACAGACAAGCTAGTAAGGTTAGAATACTCTAAAACTGGCAGTTTTGAGGATAGAACTACACAACTTATCTATAATAGAGATTTTGGCGAAGTTTCGTTAGATTCTATTGAGACATCAAACGTACTAGATATTATGACGAACTATTTTCATTTGCATTTTAATAAAGGAGAATTTAACGCCGAAAATTTATTTATAGAATTAAAAGGAAATTTTGCCGTATATGGTAGTCGCTGGTATTTTGGTGAATCTATTGAAACATTAAAAGGAACAGCTCGGACTCTGGATGAGGCAGATGGAGCAATCTCGTTAGAAGATGGAATTATTAGCCGGAATGGTATAGCCTTATTGGATGATTCTCAAGGATTTATTTGGGATGAACAGTCTGGTTATATTGAGAGAGAAAATCAAATTGACCTGTATTTCTTTGCCTATGGGCATGATTATAGAGGAGCAATCAGAGACTTTTACCATTTGACTGGTTCAACACCTTTGTTGCCAAGATATGCTTTAGGTAATTGGTGGAGTAGGTATTGGCCTTATACGTCGGATGAATACTTGGATTTAATAGACAGATTTGAAACAGAGAAAATTCCATTATCTATTGGTGTTTTAGATATGGATTGGCATATAACTGACATTCCAGCCCGTTTTGGAAGTGGCTGGACAGGATATAGTTGGAATAAAAACTTAATACCTAATCCAGAACAGTTATTGCAACAACTTCATGATAGAAAGTTAAAACTCTCCTTAAATGTCCATCCTGCTGATGGTATACGGGCTTATGAAGAAGCTTATCCTCGAGTTGCCAAACGATTAGGGTTAAATGTAGAATTAGAAGAACCTGCTATTTTTGATTTTTTTAATCCCTCTTTTAGGGAAGCTTACTTTAAAGATGTTCATTATGAGCTAGAAAAGCAGGGAGTAGATTTTTGGTGGATTGACTGGCAACAAGGGACACAAGGCATGTTGGATCCACTATGGCTTTTAAACCATTATCATTATCAGGATAGTTGTAAAAATGCAGAAGGTGGTTTGATTTTATCAAGATATGCAGGGCCGGGTAGTCACCGATACCCTGTTGGTTTTTCAGGAGATACCATTATTAGTTGGAATTCCTTAAGATTTCAACCTTATTTTACAGCGACAGCATCTAATATCGGTTATAGTTGGTGGAGTCATGATATCGGTGGACACATGCTGGGGGATTATGACGAAGAGCTACAAACTAGATGGCTACAGTTTGGCGTTTTTAGTCCGATTACTCGATTACATAGTTCTAGAAGTCCCTTTAATAGTAAAGAACCTTGGTTTTTTTCAGAAACAACATCTAAGATTATGAAGAAATACCTTCGTTTGAGACATCAGATGATTCCCTATCTATATACTATGAATGTAAAGACACACGAGGAAGGTGCCCCATTAATCAGCCCAATGTATTATTTCTACCCAGAGAATGATGAGAGCTATAATGTTCCAAATCAATACTTTTTTGGAACAGAACTGATGGTGGCTCCCATTGTAGAAAAGATGGATTTGGCATTCCAATCTGCAAAAGTGGATGTATGGTTCCCTGAAGGTGAATGGTATGACTTCTTTTCAGAGAAAAAATATACAGGTGGTGTGAAGTTAAGTGTTTATAGAGACATTTCGACGATACCTGTGTTTGCAAAAAGTGGTGCAATCATTCCTTTGGTTGGTTCCGAGATAGATATGGGTGTTGATTTACCTGAAATTGTAGATTGGTATGTATTCCCAGGCAAACAACATTCTTTTGAAATGATTGAAGATCAAAATGGTCAAAGATATAAAACAAGATTATCAATCAACTGGGAAATGGGGATGGTAGAGTTAACATTACAAGGAGATTCTAGTATCGTTCCAAGTAATAGAAGGCATAGAATTCATTTTAAAGGAACGAATGTGTCTATAATTGAATTGCCAAATAAGAATGATACAGCTAGATTTGAATGTAAAGATCATAAAAGGACATCCCTAAATGACGAAGTTTTTAGACTACTAAAGACTGCTTCTCTTCCATATGAATTAAAAGATAGATTGTTAAATCAATTCATCAATGCCAAAAATTCTCATGAGTTAATGAATATCTTGCATCATCAGGATAAGGAATTGAGAGGGCGTTTGTTGGAAATGATATTTACTAATGAAAACTAATTGAGACATTTCGTACACAATTTCTATTATTTAATGTGTAATAGTTTTACATCTCTATGCTTATTGACTTGTATTTTAGTAATTACAAGTTTTGCATAGGGATGTTTTTGTTTACTGAAGAGGAAAGGATAAGTATTTTTCAAGGTTTGAAATATTTTTTAAACTAAACAAGAGCAAATTTTTAAAGGTGATTTCTCAAAGTAACTTCCACTTGCCTGACCGAAGTGGAAGTTAGTCTGAAATGGATTTTTATGATGGAATTAAGTATGAGACGTGTGATTTTTTCAGAAAATTTTCTAAAAGAAATAGGATTTGTTTGACATTTGTTTGAAAATTCTGTAAAATGAATTATTATATCGCTAAAGGAGAATATATATGGAAAAACAGAAAACATTTTTTGGACATCCTATGGGCTTGTCCACCCTCTTCTTTACAGAGATGTGGGAACGCTTTTCTTACTATGGGATGCGAGCTATCCTACTTTACTATATGTACTATAGTGTGCAAGATGGTGGGTTGGGGATGGATAAGACCACAGCTGCATCGGTTATGGCGATTTATGGCTCGCTGGTATTTTTATCCTCGGTTGTCGGTGGTTTTGTCAGTGACCGTATTTTAGGAAGCCGTAAGACCGTCTTTTACGGTGGGATTCTGATTATGCTAGGGCATATTGCTTTGGCAACACCTTTTGGACAAGTGGCTCTCTATCTTTCTATTGCTTTGATTATTTTTGGTACTGGATTTTTAAAACCTAATATCTCAGATATGGTTGGGGGTATTTATGAGAAAGAGGATGATAGACGGGATGCAGGATTTAGTATCTTTGTCTTTGGTATTAACTTAGGTGCCTTTGTTGCCCCTTATCTAGTGGGGTATCTAGGTCAGGAAGTCAATTTCCACCTAGGTTTCTCATTAGCTGCCATTGGGATGTTCTTTGGTCTGGTGAAATATGTTTTAGATGGGAAGAAATACCTGCCTGAATCAAGTCTTTACCCCACTGATCCACTTTCACAGAAGGACCAGCAGACCTTGATTAAACGCTTGCTGATTACACTTGTCATGGTTGTTCTGGTGGTTCTAGGTTTAGTCTTTACTCACCAGTTTAACGTGGATATGATTGTTAATATCTTTACAATAATTGCGGTAATCATTCCAATCTACTATTTCTTCAAAATTTTATCTAGTAAGAAAATAACTGCTACTGAGAGATCCCGAGTATTTGCCTACATTCCTTTATTTATCGCTGGAGTACTCTTCTGGTCTATTGAGGAGCAGGGGTCTGTTGTTCTCGCTCTATTTGCGGATGATCAAACTCGACTTTACTTTAATGTATTTGGGAATCAGATTCATTTCCCATCTAGCTTTTTCCAAAGTATCAATCCACTTTTCATTATGATTTATGTGCCGATTTTTGCGTGGTTGTGGGGGAAAATGGGTAAAAAGCAACCATCCTCTTCTAAGAAATTTGCTTACGGTTTATTTGCGGCAGGTTTATCCTTCTTGTGGATGATGTTACCAGGGATGCTCTTTGGGACAGATGTTAAGGTCAGTCCTCTCTGGTTGATTATGAGTTGGGCTATTGTGATTGTAGGGGAAATGTTGATTTCGCCGATTGGTCTATCAGTCACTACAAAGTTAGCACCAAAATCCTTCCAAGCACAAATGATGTCTATCTGGTTCTTGAGTAATGCAGCTGCCCAAGCTATCAATGCTCAAATTGTAAAATTTTATACAAGCGAAACTGAAGTTGCTTACTATGGAATTGTTGGAGGAATTACGATTGTATTCAGTATTATCTTACTCTTCTACGTTCCACGTATTGAAAAACTAATGTCTGGTATCAAATAGAGAAAAACTGGAATTTCTGTAGGGATTCTAAAAGTTAGATCAATTATTTATTCAAAGGATTTAGTTCTGTATTGTGTAGGGCTAGGTCCTTTTAGTTTGATTAATACTCTTCGAAAATCTCTTCAAACCGCGTCAACGTCGCCTTGCCGTACTCAA
>ERZ772906.1471-NODE-1471-length-12890-cov-3.886015_pt1 | contig 12890 bp, 13 predicted proteins | sample MGYA00511338_ERZ772906 | MGnify/ENA primary metagenome ERZ772906 (study PRJEB29015, sample SAMEA2738076) | human oral metagenome | biome: human oral; feature: human-associated habitat; material: saliva | place: China | collected 2212 ... | reverse complement strand
ATTCAGAAGATGGTGCAGGCGTTACCCGTATTAACGGTATCGTCATTTTTGTGCCAGGTCTTCTAAATGGAGAAGAAGCAGAAATTGGTATCACAAAGATGAAGAAGAATTATGGTTACGGTCGCATCGTCAAGATACTAAAACCATCAATTCATCGCATCGATCCAATCTGTTCTGTATATAAACAGTGTGGTGGTTGCCAACTCCAACATATGGATAGTATCGAACAAAACACGTTTAAAGAAAATAAAGTCAAAGACTGCTTCCATAAGATTGCAGGAATGGATGTAGAAATACAACCAATTATCAAAGTGGAACCACATTGGAATTATCGTAATAAAGTACAGATACCAGTACAATGCAATGATAACAAAGTTGAAATGGGCTTCTATGCACCACACTCCAATCGTATTGTGCAATATGATGTATGTCATGTACAAACAGATTTTTCAAACGAACTAACCAATTACTTCCGTAAGCAGTTTGATATGCTTGCATGTGCAAAAGAAGTGCGTCATGTATTGATTAAACATGCACATAACACAGGGGAAGTGATGGTTGCACTTGTGGTAAGAAACTATCCATTCCACAATAGTGATAGCTTAATCAAAGATATCCTAGCAAACTACCCACAAATTAAGAGTCTTGTCGCTATCGTGAATAAACGAGAGGATAATGTCATCCTCGATGGCGAAGAAATCTTGCTAGCTGGAAGACATTACATCGAAGAAGAACTGCTCGGTTGTACGTTTAGAATCAGTGCTAGATCGTTCTATCAGATTAACCCATACGCAACACGTAAGCTCTACTCTAAGGCAATTGAACTTGCAGGGTTAACAGGCAACGAAACACTCATCGACCTTTATTGTGGTACCGGTACAATGGGAATCATCGCCGCAAAACAAGCCAAGCAAGTATATGGTATTGAGATTGTCGCAGACGCAATCCGTGATGCGAATACCAATGCAGAAAATAATAATGTAACAAACATTAAATTTATCAATGCGGACGCATCCGAAGGTGCACAACAAATTATCAAATCAAAGATACAAGCAGATGCGATGATTATTGACCCACCACGTAAAGGATGTTCAAAAGATACGATAGACGCTATCGTTACTATCGCACCAAAACGATTAGTCTATGTGTCCTGTGATCCAGCAACACTTGCACGTGATGTAAAGATACTCAGTGATAATGGATACAAACTAGAACTCGTACAACCAGTAGATCTATTTCCACAGACAGTACATGTAGAAAATATAGCGAAGTTATATAAGTGAATAGAAAGGCTTCCAAAAATAATTGAGGAGAAATATAATGGTAAAAAAAGTGTGATTTTGTATACTGAAAATAGAAAGGATAAACTAGTGAGGGGGAGAAATATATGGAAAGTATTGCTGTAAAAAATTATAGATCAATCAATGACAGTAAAGAGATTGTAATAAAGCCATTAAATATAATATTGGGTAAAAATAGTGCTGGGAAAAGTTCTTTTGTTAGATTGTTTCCATTGATGAAGCAAACTATTGAAAGAAAAACCTCTGAGCCACTATTGTGGTATGGTGATTATGTTGATTTTGGAGATTTTAAAAATACTGTATCACGTCAAAATAGTGATGCTCCAATAGAAATATCATTCGCCATAAAAATGAGCAAAGGCTTTATTGAATATTTTTCTGGTGAAAAGAAAAAAGAGAAATTTATTGCAAGAATTGAATTATCTATAAATGAAAAGTGCATTGAAAAAGTAAAAATCAGTTTTCATGACCAAAATTTAATTCTGACAATGGATAATAATAATATAGTAAGTGTATTAATTAATGGAAATGAGATCTTAAATTCCAATCAAAATATAAAAGTAAGTAGAGAGAATGGAGATCTTATCCCAAAACCTCTTATGTTTATTTTGAAAGATAATGAACTTTCTGGATTATCATTTGTAGAGGGGAAAAAGTTAAGATTGTATAAGAAACTTTATAATAAGAAACCAAATAAAATAATTACTGGTTTATATGATTTCCGAAATTACTACATCGGACCTGAAATGAATAATCCTTTTTTATCTAAGGAAGAACTGCTAAATGTACTAAAATCTATTGATCAAAAAAAATTTGGGAAATATAGGATAGAGTTTAAGCGTTTTGAGTCAATAAACAACGATTTGCTAGCAATAAATATTGGGGCAATTATTAGTAGGATAAACACCGCAATAGAATTTGATTTAAATGAACTTAGCTACTTAAAACCTATACGTGCCATGGTTAATAGATATTATAGAGTTCAAGGAATTAGTATTGATGAGTTGGATTCAGATGGTGGAAATCTACCAATGATATTGAAAAATATGACATCTAAGCAACTTGAAAGTTTTGAGAAATGGACTAAAGAAAAATTTGGAGTGGTTTTTTCTGTGATGCAATATGAGGGGCATGTTTCTTTAGTTGTAAAAAGTGGAGTGAACCAGGATGTTATTACAAATGTTGCAGATACTGGCTATGGATATTCACAAATACTGCCAATTATTTTGCTATTATGGAAAGTGCATAATAAAGAATTTGTTGGTCCTGTGAGTGAAAAAACAATTGTAATTGAACAGCCTGAGTTACATTTGCATCCTGCATATCAGGCAAAAATTATGGACTTATTTGTACAAATTATAAATGAATCTGAAAACGCGGGTCTTAACATTAAAATAATCTTGGAAACTCATAGTGAAACTATTGTTAATAGAATAGGAAAATTAGTAAGCGAAAAAAGAATTAATAATCAAAAAGTTAATATTTTAATTTTTGATAAAGATAAGGATGAAACTGTCATCACTTCTCGATCATTTAGTGAAGACGGATTAATCTCCAATTGGCCAATTGGTTTTTTTGCAACTGAAGGAGATTAAAATGTGGATTGAAATATCAGATGACATTCAAGAAGGATTAGATTCGGTCAGTAGTTCACTTGAAAAAAAATCTATTGCAATCAATAGTATATTGAGATCGATGTTAGAGGGGAAGCATATAATATATATATCAAGGAATCTATTAAATAAATTTCTATCTATGAATTATATCGATCAAACAAATAAAAAATATTTACACTGGGTTAGGGAAAAGTATGTCGATTTGTATAGTTTGAAAGATAGAATTATATCTAAAATCATAATCTCAAATGATGCTAAAAAAATTGAAGTGAGTTTTATCAAAGAATCTGAAGGTAAAGTTATATATAAAGTACCGTTGGAATGGTTTTTTTGTGTAAATACTACGAAATTCTTAACAGAAAATGAGACTGATTATCAATTATTTTTATCAATTTCGAATTATATTAACCGTTTAAATAATTTTAATAATGTTATAGGTATCAATCTGGATAATGATGCTAGCCATGGAGCAAATGTAGTAACAAAAATCGGAATGAGTGCAGAAAAACATATTGTATTATGTATGCTAGACAGTGACAGAGATATGAAAGATTCAGGTACAGGCGATACTTATAAGGGAGCAAACAAACAATACAAAAAATTGAAAAAAAATAATATTGTCCATCTATGCTCTTTGATTTCTAGAGAAAAAGAAAATTTGTTTCCACCTGACTTCTATATGTTAGTATGTTCAAATAATGAAGAGTTAAAGATATTAAGTGTATTAAATAATTTTAGAAAAGAAGGGGATATTATTCGCTTTTTTGATATAAAAGATGGAATTAAATACAAAAAATACAAAGATAAAAGATGGTCTAGTTATTATGCAGAAGTATTGAAATCATTACAAGAAGCAAACATAGTAGCATTCCCTGACTCTGATGATGAGGATTTTATTTGTGTTCAAGGAATTGGATCAAATATGTGTGATAGTTTATGTACGATTTTATTTGATAACTGTGATAAAGCTAGGAAAGAATTAAATAAATTAAATATATCTGCAGATAATATAAACAGAATTATAGAAATTCGCAGAGAGTTAAATAAAAAACTTCCAGAATATATATATAATGAATGGGAACGAATTTATAGTTATTTGTTTTCTTGGGGATGCTGTATAAGTGAAAAATACCAGCCATATTATATGATAGGAGATAATCACTGATTAGAACTGTCAATGATTAAGTATGAAGAGTTTCGTGGTGCAATTAGAATAAACACTTAAGTAGAATCTGTTTTGGGTGTTAAGCTCCGTTTGAAATCAGTATTAGATTATGAATCGTAAAATAGGATGACTACATCAGAGTGCCAATACTAGGACTCTGATGTAGTCGTCCTATTTTATGTGCAAGAGATTGACATTATTGCTTTATTAGATACTAGTTAATGTATTATAGAGAAGATTGGAATATGTGTTACGTTTTTTGTCCTCACATTTTCTAGAATGGAGGCATGTTGTCAAGCGAAAGAGTAGTTTGTCATTACTGCAATCTAGGCACGGAACCAATATAGGTTTGTGTAGCTATTTGATACATCAATTAGTAATCATAGTTTCTGATTAATATTTTTGGCGAATGCATTAGACTGCCGTCTACCATCAAAAGGTCTTCTAAAATTCTTTATAATTTTGGGTTTCCAGAAATATAGTATTGATATGAATTCATTGTGGCAGTCTTAGTCAGAGTGTTCAATTAGCTAGATTATATAATCCAGTTATTCACTAGCTTCTTCAAAAGAATAGCGTTTATTGAAGTCTCTGTATAGTAGCGAAATTCATACACAAGTTTAAAATGAGGATTTATTTCCAATAACATGTTGTATAGGACTCTATAATTCACCTTCTAACAGAATGTTGAATTATATGTTGATTATTTTTCAAACTTTAATGAATCGATTTCTATTTGTTTAGACTTTGTTCTCAATAAACAGTAACAAGGACTATTATTAATATACTGATTCATAATTCCTACGCGTATACATGTAAAGCATTCCGTAAAATGCTGATAACATGATAAGGATTTAGAACGATTTGGCAGTAAATCGTTCATTGTTCTGTGATGGCTATCTAAGAATTTACACAAGTAGGAACAATATTTCGCCATAGAAGAAGTCTCATGGATATCGAGGTTCTCAGGTAGTGTTTACATAGGAATACAGATTATACTATTAGCATACATTTTTGTGATTACACCAGACATATAATATTCATTTGCAATATCCTTGTAGGCCATACGAATATTATGCAGATCCATGGAAATTAAATTGAGTACTGCATATAACTTGTGGAATTTCTCTGAGTCAAATAGAGTTGAGTCAGAGAAAGACTTACTTTTTCTTTGGGGAAATAGAGAGTCCCCGCAGTATCCAGGTGGTAGTAGAGATATGAAGGATAGTCCTTTTAATATTCACTACAACAAGGCATATAGAATAAATATCATTTAGTTTTATAAGATGTATAATTTATCAATTAATTTATGTGTACCAATCAAAAAAATATAACGTTATTAATATTAAGCTTGGATTATATAAAAATTATTTATGTCCATTTGGACCTTCATCACACCTCTCCTGCCACTGATTTATGAGTGTCACTTTAGTTTCAAATTTAAAACTAGTTTAAATGTTTGAAAATTATAGCGCTTTGCGCTATAATTGAATTGAAATATATAGAAAGGTTTTTAAAATGATTGTAATAAGAAAAAAGCTACTGTCAAAATATACATTTATAGATTTATTTGCGGGATTAGGTGGATTTCGCATTGCACTTGAATCTTTAGGTGCAAGATGTGTTTATTCCAATGAGTGGGATGAACCTGTAAAAAAAGTTTATTTAGAAAATTTTGGAGATCTTCCTGAAGGAGATATTACGCAAGTTGATGAACATACAATTCCTGAACATGACATACTTTGTGCTGGATTTCCATGTCAAGCTTTCTCGATTAGTGGTAAGCAACGTGGTTTTGAAGATAGCAGAGGCACCTTATTTTTTGATGTTGCTAGAATAGTGAAAGAAAAAAAACCAAAAATTGTTTTTATGGAAAACGTAAAAAATTTTGCTACCCACGATAATGGCAAAACACTTGAAGTTGTAAAGGGGACCATGGAGGAGTTGGGTTATACATTTTTTCAAAAAGTCTTAAATGCGGTAGACTATGGAGTTCCCCAAAAACGAGAAAGAATTTATATGGTTTGTTTTAGAAATGATTTAATTGTCGATACATTTAAATTCCCAAAGTCATTTAAATTAGAACACCATGTTGAAGACTTTTTACTTAATGATGAAAATCTAGTAAAGGATTTATATGTAGATAGGCCGGATACATATTATAACGGAGTTGAAGACAACCAATATAGTAATAAGTCAATTAGATTGGGAATTGTGAATAAAGGGGGTCAGGGTGAAAGAATTTATAGTACCAAAGGAATAGCTATTACATTATCTGCTTATGGTGGTGGGATTTTTGCTAAGACGGGAGGCTATTTGATAAATGGCAAAACAAGGAAATTACATCCTCGCGAGTGTGCGAGAATGATGGGTTATCCAGATACTTATAAAATTAGCAAGAGTTCAAACCAAGCTTATAAACAGTTTGGAAATTCAGTGGTTATAGATGTTTTACAATTTATTGCTATAGAGATAGGAAAAGCAATGGAGGGTGAAAAAAATGAATGAGGTTGAGTTTAGAAATTGGCTTGCAAATAAAGGCGTAAATAAAAAAGTGCTGGGAGACACTATTTCTCGATTAAAAAGAATTGAGAGAGAACTAGAAAATTGTGATATTGATGAACAATATCACACTGATAAATGTGAGTACTTACTAAAAATATTTTTAGAAATGGGTAATAATGATGAAATGAAGAAATACCCTAATATAAAACTTCCGATAGGAAAATATTATATGAGTACATATCGCCTTGCACTAAAAAAATATATTGAATTTTCTGATGATGTTACTTTAAATAGTTAATAAAATCTTGGTCGGGAAGACCTGGTTTGTTGGGTTTGAGGAAAATTGAAAAAATAACATTCCCATTATATGTTTTTGAAAGTCTTCGCAATTCATATTCATTTTTGCGAAGAGAAAACATATATTCTCTTCCATGAAGGATAAAGCGTTGGTTGCATAACTGTTGTGGTGAAACAACAAATAATTTGTCTCCGTCAATGCGGTAATTATTTATGGTATAATTATGAGTCGTGATATAATCTAATACTGTATTGAGAAAACTTTTTCCAACACAACATGAACCACTACGTTTGATTCGATATTTAGCTTTTACATCGAAATATTCTCTGAGATGCACAATAGGTAAAATAGTATAATTGTTTGTGATAAAGAAGTGGGTGCCCTTATCTCTATATGCTTGGATAATCCACTCAGCGAAGATATCGGCACCATTTTGTATATCAATATCTTTCCCGGTTGTACCAGCTTCTCTGAATGTATCAAAATCTGCATTCATATATTCCATTATCATTTTTGCATATATGTTTATGCAATTGATATTACGATGGCTGTATTTAAATGTCCCTATATCCAGATCTGCTAATAAGACAAATTGTCCGCATTGAGCTGGAGAGTGTTTAGCATCAATATAAAATGAATTACCTGAGTTAGTTTCAACTAAGATGTCAGGTACGGTTGAGTTTGCACCACCTTGATGAAAAAATCTCGCATATGCACCAAATCTATCGTTAAGATAATTAGTACACTGAATTTCAAATTTTTCCCATTTTTCCATTATTTAATCCTCGCTTATATACTTAAAAAATTGATTATTGAGTTTCCTAATGCATGTATCACATTTACGGTCATTGCATTGCCAGCTTGCATTAGAAGATGCCGATCAGACACCTCATTTTTTACTCTGTCCGCATATTCCTTTGGAAATCCTTGAAGAAGTAAAGCCTCATAACCGGTCAGCTGGTATATCGTTTGGTTTTTAACATATAGAATACCATCTCTCTGTGCTCTTAATGTTGGGCAGCGACCATCATAAATGCGGAGATCATTCATGCGTGTATCGATTATTTTTCCCTCCATTTGTTTAATATCCTCAATGGTGTATTTACCGTCATTAGTATAATTTTTTAAATAATAAGAGAGAATATCTAGTCTTTCAGGACTTGCAACATTATCACCAATCAAAAAATTGGAAAGAGAAGGTTTCTCTATTGGTTCAGGCCATTGAAATTCATCAATATTCTTTCCTAAATCTTTTCTCAGACCAACGAAGTAAACTCTTTGACGCATTTGAGGCACACCATATTCAAGACTGGTAAGTACTTTATAGACAACATCATAACCAATACGGTTTAGCTCACTAATGATGATTTTAATTGTTGCCCCTTTGTCATGAGTTACTAACCCTTTGACATTTTCTAAAAGGAAGCATTTGGGTTGTGTTTTTTCTAGTATTTTTGCTATGTGAAATATAATCTGGCCTCTATTATCGGAGAATCCTTCTTTTCTACCTATAACAGAGAAAGTTTGACACGGAAAGCCTGCGATTAACATATCATATCGCTGTAACTGCTCAGTTTTAATTCTCTTTAAATTATAATAGTAAGGTTCATCTGTAGTATTATGCATTAATCTATAGGTGCGAATAGCTAATTTGCTTGTATCTGAATAACCAGTGCTTTTTAGTCCGGCTTGCTCTAATCCTAGACGTCCACCACCAATGCCAGAGCATAGATCTAAGAATGTTTTAATGCTTCTCATAGGTTTAGTCATCCTTCTTTGAAATTTCATTTATAATTTTGTATAGTTCATCTGAAGATATACCAAGAAATTTGGCGAATTTCGGAATATTATTTTTTGTGGGAATAAGATATCCATTTTCATATCTCCCATAATACATCGGAGACCAACCGAATATTTTAGCGACATCAACTTTAGTTAAGTTATTTTTTTCTCGTTTGTACTTTAATAATTTTGTAAAAATTGACATATTTTTAAGCCTTCCTATATTAGTGAGTAACTTTTGCAATTTCCATTATGTCACTAATGTCGATTATTGTATATTCTAGAAAATACAAAAAAGCTTAATTAAAACACTTAAGTGAAATCAGACGTAAGTATAAGTAAATTGAGTAATAAAATTGGTTGTGGGTTAGCCATATAGAAAATAAGGGTATCTTGTCCATTTGGATTTGAGGTTCACTTTTATATAAAATTAATGCTTAAAGATACAGTTCAAATTTTCATTGTATATATAGAAAGTGATTCATGTTCTGTTGGGAAATATTCATCATCGTTATACATAACAGTGATGGATATATTTTTGGATTACATTACTTCCTTTATGCTATTATGTATATACAAATTGTATTTACAAAGGAGTGATTAGGATGGCTAGTACACAAGTAGTAAACTTTCGTGAAGATTCAGTATCTTACCAGAAGACTAAAGAAATCTTAGAAGATGAGAAAATCACAGTTTCAGATGTGCTGAATGCAGCACTTAGAAAAATCGCAAACGGTACAGTTGATGCAAAGGAATTTGTTTCCAGCGATTTGCAAGATACACAGTATCAAGTTGCATTTGAGGATTTAAAGAAAGAAATTTTAGCTGGGCATCAAGAAATTGCTCAAGGTAAGGTCACTTCTCTAGCTGATGTGAGAAAGGAATTTAGTCTTGACTAATCTAAAACGGTATCCTGTTTTCCTTGCGGATAGTGCAAAGAAAGACTTACGTGATATTCATAACTATATTGTTATTAATTTTTATAGTCAGCAATCTGCAGATGGAAAAGTTGATTTAATCTTAAGTGCTCTTGAAACTTTGGAGATGTTTCCGGAAGTCTGTCCTTTGGTTTCAAGTAGGGGATATGGTGAGATTACCAATGATGACAAATCTTATCGATATATCCCAATAGAAAACTATTTAGCATTTTATTACATTGAGAATCATAAAGTGTTTGTGGCTCGTATCTTAAATGTAAAACAAGATTGGGCTAAGATTTTTTATAAATAAAATAGTAGATAAAAGTAGACTTATATTTTAAGATGAAGGAACTGATGAAGTGTAAGAGTTATTAATGTAGGTGGTGACATCGTGAAGGTTGAAATCAAAAAAGTAAATTCATATGATGATGAGCGTGCCGAATTAAGTGTTGTTGAAGTGACGGATACAATTCAAAGTGCAATCGATACGCTTGAGAATAACTGTCGTGTGATCACTGCTCGTTATAATGGTCAGACGGTCATGTGTCAGATTGATAAAATTTATTATATTGAATCTATAGATAAGAGAACATATATCTATACGAAGGATAATACTCTTGAAGTTTCATATCGACTATATGAACTTGAAAGTGAATTAACTCGTAATTTCTTCAGAGCTGCCAAGGCGATGATTATCAACATTCGAAAGATTAAATCTGTTAAATCTGAAATTAATGGTAGGATGACGGCAGAACTTTTAAATGGAGAACAAGTTATTATCGCAAGAAGTTATGTGAAAGAATTAAAAGAAAGGCTAGGAATCTAACATGCAAAAGGTAAAAATTATTTTTCATCAAACGGTTATGATTTCCGCTGCTATTCTTTTTGGAATTGGAATACAGATGATTCTTCAACATTATATTGAAGGTGCAGAGTCATTAACTTTAAGTTGGAATGTTCCTATTTCGATATGTTTAACTGGATTTTTATGTTCACTTCCAACTTACTTTCTCTTAGATTTAGATAGTTTGAAGAAGGATGTAATGTGGATGAGAATAGTAATCCATTTTATATCAGTTGGTGGCATTGTAGTGTTATGCGGTTATTTATTTGATTGGTATGGCTCATTATTTAATGTCCAGTCAATTCTAGTTATGTATAGTATTATCTATATTTTTGTATGGTTTGTGACTGCATGGATTGCTAAGTCTGATGAGATAAAAATCAATGCGGCTATCAAAGATATGCAAGATTCAGAATAAGAAATAAATAACGAAAATAGATGTTTTTAAAGAAAAAGTGCAACTCAGTAGCCTGTATATGCAGGTTGGTAGAGCAGCACTTTTTTTATTATTTCACAATGGTAAGATGCTTTCAGACAAAGAAATTTAGAAGGAGTGATTACGATGAATGCAATTACAGTAAAAAACTTAACAAAGAAATATGACAAAAAGATTGCAGTAGATCATATCTCATTTGAGGTCAAAGAAGGAGAGTTCTTTGCATTTCTAGGAGAGAATGGTGCAGGTAAATCTACAACGATAAATATGTTATGTACAATCTTCGATAAAACTGAAGGTGATGTGGAAGTATTTGATTACAAACTCGGAAAAGATGATGACAAGATACGAGAGAACATCGGTATTGTTTTTCAAAACTCTGTATTAGATGGAAAGTTAACAGTAAAAGAAAATCTTTTAACTAGAGCATCTTATTATGGTATTGGAAAAGATGAAATACTACAGCGTTTGAATCCGTTAATGCAAGCATTTGAACTTGATAGTATCTGGAATCAAAAGTATGAGAAATTATCTGGAGGTCAGAGAAGAAGAGTTGATATTATTAGAGCTCTTTTACATAATCCAAAGATACTCTTTCTGGATGAACCAACAACTGGGCTTGATCCTATGTCTAGAAAAGTAGTATGGGAGTATATTGACTATCTTCGTAAGGAAAAGCACATGACAATATTCCTTACAACACACTACATGGAAGAAGTCAGAGATGCTGATAGAGTAGTAATTCTAGATAAAGGACATATTGTGGCGAATGATACACCTGCTAGTTTAAAGAATAAGTATACAAATACAAAATTGATTTGGTACACGCAACAGGATAGTGAAAATGAGAAGTTCATCAGTGACTTTGAATATACGTATGAGGTTGACCATTATATCGTGAAGTTAGAATCAAAAAAGGAATTTAACCTAACAGAATTCTTATATCTAAATCGATATCAAATTACGGATTATGAAGTCGTAAAAGGAAGTATGGATGATGTATTCCTGAACTTAACAGGTAGAAAGCTTGGTGCATAACATGAGAGGTTTTTTAGGACTAACAAAAAGAAATTTATTACTGTTCTTTAAGGATAAACAATCTATTATTTTTTCATTACTAACATCAATGATCGTACTGGCATTGTATCTACTATTCTTAAAAGATACATTTGTAAATGCGATGGATAGTGCAATAAATCAATTCCCTAGTTTATCTTCACTTATTGATAAGAATGATAAAGACATGTTTGCAAATCTAATCCTTTTAACGGGTATTCTAGGTTCTGCTATGATTACAGTTCCATATAACTGTTTAATTACTCTTGTAAAAGATCGAGAAAATAAAGTGGATTATGACATTCTTGCAACACCACTGAAAAGAGGAGAGATTATCTTCTCATACTTTATCTCTGCGGCATTATCCTCAGTGATTCTGACAAGTATGATACTTGGGATTGGGCTTGGAGTGATTGGTATGCAAGGAGATATCTATCTTGGAATTGGTGAGATTTTAAAGGCATTTTGTGTTGTAGCACTTGGATCTATCTCTGCAACTTCAATCTTTATGATAGTAGTTTTATTCTTCAAATCTGTTAGTGCTAGCGGAGCCTTCTTTGGAATGTTATCTGCAGCTTCTGGATTTATCATTGGTGCATATATTCCTATCTCACAGTTCTCTGAAGCTGTACAAACTGTATGTAATATCTTCCCGGCAAGTCAGATTACAATTGTTTTAAGAAATGTCTTGATTAATGGGTTACTAGAGCATATGAACACATCATTGAATGGAGTTGAACAGGGAATGTTTGTGACAAGCATCAAAGAACTATTCTCATTTAAAGCATGGTTGTTTGATGGCTATTTAGATATGACACAGATGCTGGTATACATTACAGTATCAATTCTTGTATGTATTGTTATACAAATGATTATCTATTCTAGAACATATAAAAAAGCATAATAAAAAATAACTTAGATAATTTATCTAGGTTATTTTTTATTTGTGGGATTAGGAGATAGATGG